>Ga0265797_10002705_pt1 | contig 29436 bp, 14 predicted proteins | sample P2T30metagenome_FD_192433 | JGI IMG/M metagenome (GOLD analysis project Ga0265797, IMG submission 192433) | Plant litter microbial communities from East Loma Ridge, Irvine, California - P2 T30 | ecosystem: Environmental > Terrestrial > Plant litter > Unclassified | place: USA: California...
TTCGGGGTAGTTTCGCGAATAAGCCCGAATCTCAGTTCCAGTTGTGCAAAGATGTTCTTCACGACAGTCTCCTAAAAATATTGTCAGTACGGGAGTGCAATGTTGCTCTCAGTGGCAGCTATGGTAGTTCCTTGAGCATGGCCTCTCAGGTATGACCTCACCTTTATGTCGTTGTCGCCGCTGACCTGCCTCAATCCCATCTCGATCCTCATGCCCTTTCCCGTGCCAGTCACCTTCTTCGAGAAGACTTGCTGAATGAGCGAGCGAACACTCTTCTTAGATGGTAAATCGCCACGAGCAAAGCTCTCGCGGAGGTGGAAGTCTTCAGCGCAGAGGAAGAGCATGCAGTAGCTTTGCTTGCCATCGCGACCCGCACGTCCTATTTCCTGAGAATACCCCTCGAGACTGGACGGAAAGTCGTAATGAATGACGTTGCGGATGTCAGCTTTGTCGATCCCCATACCGAAGGCAATTGTGGCGCAGATGACCATGTTTTTCGAGGACATGAACTCGTCTTGGCACGATGACTTCTCGTCTTTGTCCATCCCAGCGTGGTAGTGACGGCTTCGAACTTTGCTCTTGCGAAGGCGCGCTGCTAGACCCTCGGCGTGTTTTTGGAGAGTGACGTAGATGATGGTCGGTCCTGGGTGCTGTTTGAGGAAGGACAGTAGTTCTGGAAAGGATTCATCCTTCGTCTCAAAGGATCGGGCTTGTAGCTTGAGATTATCGCGGTAGGTAGGTGTTCGGAAAATACCCTCGTTCGGGGGGATATCGAAGGCTTTGCAGACGTCTTGGGCGACTTTGGGTGTTGCCGTAGCAGTTAGACAGACGACACGCTCAGCCTGAATCTCTTTGGCAAACCGGGCGACCTTCAAGTAGTCAGGGCGGAAGGCATGTCCCCACTCGGAGATACAATGAGCTTCGTCGACGGCTAGTAGCCTCACACCACCCTTCACACTTGCCATCGATGCGACAAAGCCCTCGTTGTTGAGTCTCTCAGGGGCGCAGTAGAGAATGTCAAGACGGCCTTCGCGCATGGCGTCCACTGTGGCGAGATATTGCTCTCTCGTCTTCGTAGAGTCCATAGCTTCTGCTCGTATTCCTAGTCGTTTTAACGCATCAACTTGGTCTTTCATGAGGGCGATGAGCGGAGAGACGACCAGCGTGATGCCGCCCTCGGCGTGTCCTTGACGTTCGCCATTGACTTTGTCGAGTTCTCTGATTGCCACACCAGGGACCTGGTAACACAATGACTTGCCACCTCCTACTTGAATATTAGTGGTCATGTAACAAGTGAGGTACCTTTCTATTTCAATCTCACCAGTCGGAAACACCACAACTGAACTGCCACCGTTGAGAATCCTGCTGATTGCGAGAGATTGCTTGAGGCGGAATCCGGGTAGTTTGAAACGCTTCTTTAGGACATCGGTAGCGACATCCAGAGCTACATTGTTCACATGTTCATCGCTGGTCTTCAGCACCTTCGTTGGTGGTCCGTCGGTCACTCCTGACTCGTTTCGCGCGTGCTTGCGCTCATGTTTGCCGCTGTCATCTGCATCCGCCAGAGCCTGTAGCGCTTGCTCGTCGTCCTCATCCAGACCGAACTCGTCGTCAAAATCTGTGGTCATGAGTTATGTATGGTGGTGTTGCGAGTTTAGTGTGTTGTGTGGTCGTGATCACAGCGTCCAAGTGTTGGTGGCGACGCGACGAATTTGGGCTGCATGCAGGCTGCAGCCAAATGCAACTTGTCGCATCACCACGCAGAAGACGCGAACTCACGTGAGTAATGCGCATGTATCCATCGAACTACTCTCGAATATCTTCACTTCTATTCATGGAAGACTCTATAAGGTATGTGCCTGGTTGGCTTGCTCTGTAAGTACCACGTAGTAGCCAACATCAAGCACCAACCTCGAAGCATCCTAGTCCTACACTCGCTATGAAACAAATATTGATTTTGAGAGACCTTTACAGTGAGATCTACTTCATAAGGCACTCTCAATGGCGGCGATGGTATCAGTGATCAGTGCCACCCAAGATGCAGGCGCAAACAAGGAAGAAGCGATGGGACCTCTGCTTCTGTGGCGCATCGGCCGTCCTGCACTTCACTCACCCACCCACTGTACAAAAACGACTCCCCACTCATCATAAACTTGAGCTTGCCACCTGTGGAACAAAAGACCACCATCACTCACTGCCACCTCCCAGCATGGCTGCCCTCGACTTCGCCAATATGACCAAACAAGACCTCAGCAGACTACGCCGCCACGCGATCAGAGCAGGCGAGCGTCCATCCGCCGAAAACAACTACTTCGCGACGACTTTCAGCGCCGGCGTCTCGAACAAACGGCCGACCGACTACATTCCCACCGCGCTGTTCACAGCTTGGTGCGAGCATCACGGCCCATTGAACCACGTCACAGCAGAGTGTCGCGACGGCAACGGCGTGACGACGAAGCCGCCCGCGAGCCAACTGGTAGCAGAGGAGAAGGCGCGACGTATGGCTCAGTTCGGGAAATACGTAATTACGCCCACTGTCGCCTACGATCCATGGCGCGAATTGAAGATGGTCTCAGCTCGACAAGGCCCTCGCCGTAATAGCAATCAAACATCGTCGGGAGAAGCAGGCGGCGAAGCGCAGGCGAACGAATGATGAGGGTCAAGGGTGATCGAAGAATAGCCTCGTCGCACTAGAAGGGTAGCCTGAAGACGATTCTCAGCGACAGCGTGTCGGTCGGTCACCACAAGACGAGAGGTAGCAGCGCGTTGAGAGACTGTTTTGAGGACAAAAGCTTCAATTTGGTAGTTGAAACTACAAAAACCCACCATAACGCCACGCTGCAAAATCAAGTCTCACGAATCACCCGCTCTCGCTGTAAACACGCCCGGCCAGCGGAGCAGACCTGATCATCTTCACTGCAGTACCAGCAGGCAAGAAGCCAGTACAATCCGCAAAATTGCTCTGAGTACTAGCAGGAATGCCCAAGACGCTCAACTTAGCCATGGCAGCAGCGAAAGCCGATCCCCACTTGTTCTGCTGACCAACAAAGCCAGCAAACTGCTTGCCAACGGTAGTATTCTTTTGCGCAAGGTTGATATCGGAATCGAAACGAGAGACACCAGCGGGCGGGTTGTACGTCTCGGCGTAGTAGTTGATGTCCCACTTGCCGGGCGTCGAGTCTTGTGGAGCGTTCACTGGAACGTTGTTGGCTGTTTGCTTGAAAGCGGTGCTGGTGGTGTGGGCGCCGATGAGAGCTGCGAGCTCGGCTGCCGAGAAGCCCTTGTCGATGAAGAGTTGCAGGAGGCTGTCGTGGTCGGATCCAGGACCGAAGCCGGGTGGCATACTGTTCTCTGGGGCAGCTGCGGAGCTATCGACGCGGCCGACGACAGTCTTGACTTTGGGACCACCGGGACATGTGATGACAGCGACGCTGTGGGAGTTGTGTCAGCTGGAGTCGTAAGTAGGGGATATGCTTGGAGGCACACATACCTGGATGCAAACTGAATCAAGTCTGCAGCACCGACCGTGGAGCCGAACTGACTTCGGTACGAAGCAAGCTTGTCACCGATGAAGGTATTGTAGCTCTCGAGACCACCATTCTCGCCGCGTCCCATCTCGCCGGCGTTGAGCAAAAGCGAACCATCTGCTCCGCCACCAGCGGGTGCAGTGAATGGAAGCTTGGTGGAGTATGGCCCAGCATCGTGGAAAGCGTAACGAACGGCAGCTCTTGCGTTGGCGTTGCATTGACCGTTCTCCAGGAAAGCGGCGTTGAGGTCCTTTGAGATCTGTTGCCAGTAGGCTGGGCAGGCAGCTTTTCTCTTGACGAGCGATGTGAAGTCGAACGATGTTACGTCGGAGAAGAGGGAAGCCGAAGCTGCACCTGTCGAGGCGAGCAGCACAAGATTGGAGAAGTGCATGGTAGTGGTGTGTGATTGAGGTATGGATAGTATGACCTGAGTCTTGGTGATGCTGTTTGAAATATAACTTCCTGTGCTGACCTGTGATGGTTCTTATATATTGAATACCAAGACGGATTACATTGTCACTCGTTCGCCAGAGATACATCCTTCAGCGCGTTTTTCCGGTGTTCGTGTTCTACACAGCTCTAGACAGAAGGCTTCAGTGGTAACAAGCAAAATGGCGTTGCATGGCTGATGATCTGGCGAGCTCTGGCCAGATGCTTCATGGTATCAAGCAAGATGGCTTGTCTTGGGAGGCACTGGCCACAAGCCTCCGGATGCAGACCGAAAGTATGAGGTTCGAATGGAGATCGATCCGATGTGCATGTAGTAGCGCTTATGAGGCCTCGTGGGAAGTCCAGCTAAGCCCGATCAATCTAGTACTTGGACATGCTCGTTGCAATATCCCGGTGTGGTCGGTATCCGTGCCAGCTTGCATATCAGTGTCGTTACGAAGACTCTAAATCTCGAAGCTGAAGAGCGCCAATTGCATCATTGTTCGCACGACAGCGACTAGTTGCAAGTGCCAGTCCGAAATGTCGTGCATAATCAAGGCGTTTAGATAACTTTAGGCTCGTGCACCGTCTCGCCACATGAACGGTAGCGACAGACCGTTATGGCGTCGTTAGACACGAGGTCGACCACGTGCGAAGAATCATAGAACCATCGGCTACATAAGCCACAGAATAGTGAGCAGACTTCGAGGCGGTGGTCAGCTTGCCCCGAAGGCCCGTGGTTGGTTGTTTCTAGGTCACATTGAGCAATCCGGATCCATGGCCCGGGAGAAGAGAGGCGCACTTTCCCCTTTCGGTCGTCCATAACCACTCTTGAAGATCATTCGAGAGCCAAGTGAAGACAAGGCTCACATGTGTCTCTTGGCCGACGTGAAGGCGTGTTGGCGCCACAGCGTGCCGCGATGGCACTAGAATTCAGCCACAGGTAGCTGCATGAGTCTGGACTGCCTGCAGGTTGTGGTGTTTCTTTGGTACGCCTTGTACAGATGCGGCATCGCGGTTCAGCATTTTCTATTCTCGGATACCCTACAACGGCTGTCAACGGGCTCAAGTGCTCAAGTAGTGCCTCCCACGTGAGCAGGCCTTGCCGTCTAACTTCGAGGTCCGTATCGCTCGTCCTGCCGCTGAGATGCCAGTACAGACTTTGAAGCTGTAGGATGAATCATGATCATAGTCTAGCAGGCTTGCGGTCAGCTTCAATGCCGGCGCCTCTGACGGCATTCGTTCGATGGCGCAGAAGCCAGAGTGCTGTCTGCATGAGGTCTGTAAGCAAACAGGTCTCTGGCAAAAGTATAAAAGTATTTGAAATGTCCATGCGAGAGCGAAGGAGTCTTCGGAGTGAGGCTGACATTGAGTTTCGGTATCCCCACGAAATGGCCCCTGCGTAGATCCATAAGGCAGGCTAGATCGCTCGCATCTTCCCGTGCGCAAACAAGCTTCACTCGTGTCGCCATCCTTACAATGTCGAGCATATCATTGGATGATATTGATACGAGTCGCGTGATACTACGACCCGTGTTCTGGGATGACAGCTGTATGCTCGACAGCGTGCTCGATCTTGCTCAATGCCACTCGAACACGCTCAAGACAGAATAATGCAGGAGGGATGTGTAGCGAAGACCACCGAAAACAATGATCTCGCATGGTCTGGAAGCTATTTGGCGTATGCAACAAGGGATCTACCCTGTTCAAGTCAATAACTCAGACTGATTTTTACCAGAAGGTATCTCAATGATACTAGTCCCGCTACCAGCCGTCGAAAGGCGGCCAGAAGACGAGAGGTCCGCGTTGATAGTACGGAAAACTGGAGTGCCTACTATCGCCGTCTTAACAACCCTTGGAGCTTATGACTGCCTTCTATAATGTTGCTCGCTCGAGCAAGACAACAGCTGATACCTCCGCGGCTTCGCAAGTATATCACCTTGGCGTTGATTTGACCATTTTTTTTGAACAACCTACGTAGGAGGTATATCGTAGACGGTGGCCAGAAGTCTCGAATCTCTTCGTGTCTAGGAATGATGATTGTTTGTGGTCATCGTTACGACAGCAGTGTGTGAACATAGTTTCCCGAGCACGCTCAACACCTCTGTCGTGATGTGAATCGTTTGCCTTTTTTTTATATGCTTGTTCATGTAATACCATTGAGCGCCTCTTGCATGTAATGTGTGTATGGCTAGAAACAAAACACACTACGTCATCGTTTGCTCTTTCTTCTTTGGGCGAGTGACTGCGGAGAAGCACCTCGAAGCAGCAGCTATTCTTCTTCTTCTATTATCAACTGCTTCCTCTAATAAGATCAAGCAACTTCACAACCATCAGCAATTGCGCAATATCACGAGACTCCATGCTTGTCAATCCCACATGATGCGCCCAGGGCTGATGCGCACGCTCTTGCCATCACGCATCTTCCGCGCCAGCAACAATGGCAACGCCTTAGCGAGCGCTGCCAAAGCCGCCACAGCCGAATGTAGCAACCCTCCGTCTTGCCTGCGCAACTGTCGCTGCTTCACGCGTGTCCAGGACTTGGATTCCCTCAACCGTGAGGTCTGGTTCTCCAGTAGCGCTCCCAGGAGCTCGCCGGAGCTGGGAGGAGGCGGCGATCATAAACAACCGGACGAGCGCACTCTGCAGCTAGGAAAGAGTAGGTGGATTGCGTAAGTGCACAAAGGTATGATGCTGATATATCGCAGCCATCCAGACACTCCATGAACACCTGCCGACGCTCCTGCAAACTCCTCTCCCTTCCGAGACCATCTCACCGCGCATCAGCCTTCACCTGTTCCCATCTACTCACCCTCATCTTCCGACGGTCTCTGGCAGAATCGCCTACATTGCGGCGTTATGGACGGCTCCTGTAGCCTGGGGTCGCATACCGTTGGTCGGCAACGTCAAGCTCACCATTCTATCTGAGCGCATGGTGCGCTATGGCGGCAGCACAGTGTCACACGCCAACAGAGAAGAGAAACTTATTGTCAAGTGGAAAACATGCGGCAAAACCGAACATCGCGACGGTACAGGCGGTATCTACCGACCCGTTGGCATCCGAGTTCAGGATCCTATGGATAAGATCAAGAACTTCATCTCGGGCTCCAAGGATGGCGATGCACATGAGAGTGAAGCCGAAGACTTCTGCGGCATCTTCATCTTTGAATTCGACGAGCAGGGAAGAATTGTAAAGCACACCATCGAACACACAGAACAAGGCGGTGATTGGGACAAGACGAGAGTTGTGAGCGTTACGGATTGGCTGCTCGGCACGTTCAGCGGCAAAAAGAGTCCAGAGTTGCCCGCATTGGCATGGTGTGAAGAAAGGCCTGACGGATCACGGATCAGAATAGTAGATCGATCGAGGAGGATCTGCTGAGTGCACATAATATACCCATGGGCGATTGGTTTATCAGGAACGGCAAAGGAAACGGGGACCACGGCGTGTAGGAATCATGATTGTACCATACTCCTCTCGATTCTTTGTACTATCTGTATACATACTTACGGCTTGCCAGAGGTTTGAGGCTGCCTGCAGCACCACTCAGCTACGACGTTGTGCCTCCTCCCTCTCCAGTACCTGTCTCTCGTCGCCCTCTAGAACAATGTTGGGGATAAAGAAGCAGCCAACACCGCAGAGTGCGATGAGAGGTACCATGATGATGAATACAGCCCGTACGCCTTTCATCTTGGCATCGGCCAGTGCATCTGATGTCCCAGTGCCAGAGGAGAGAGCATCACCATCGCCGGGGAGAGCCGACTGCGTAACAGCATATTGCACAGCAGTGCTAACTGCCAAGCCGGTCACAGCTCCCAGCATTCGCATTAGATTGCGCGTGCTCGTTGCTACGGCACGATCCTGTGGCGTACAGTGCGCCTGGAGTGCAACAAGAGCTATTGTACCATCAGTAAAAATCCTTGTCGCTGATTGGCAACCCCGACTTACCTGGTTGATGAACGAAGCCAATGCCTATGGCCTCAACGATGAGTGTGAGCACTTCAGTCCACACAGGCGTCGTGCGTGAGAAGTTGACTTTGAGGCCCACACCAAGTAGCCAGAAGGCAAAGCCTAGCCACAACACTGGACCAAATCTGGGAAACGCAGTCAGCACCATCGAAAAATTATCTATGTTTAACAGTGAGAGCATACCTCGCGAACTTCGTCATCAACGGACCCGAGACCGCACCGGCAACACCAAGCGTCACGAGCAACGGCAGCAGCAGCGTCGCGGCCTGCAGCGGCGTGTAGCCGCGAACGTCCTGAAAGTACAGCGGCAAGAAGTACAAGTCGACTTGCCAGACGAAGTCGTAGCATGGTGCTTGCAACAACAAGATCAAAGTTGATCTCTGCGTGAACAGCTGAAGTGGGATAATGGGGAGTCTGGCCAGGCGTTTCTGGATGAAGAAGAACAGAAACCAGCTCACACCGCCGATGCAAAGCATGGATATTACCATGGCGCTGTTCCAAGGCCACATCGATCCGCCGGAGTTGATGGGCAGCTATGCTTCTCGTCAGCAGTGTAACCATACCATCCACTTCGTAAAACCAACGATCAAAGATACTCACCAACAAAAACACCATCGCAACCACAGCAACCACCAACCCAAACCAATCAATCTTCCTGACCTTCTCCCTCCAACTCCCCGTCACCGGCCTCAACGGCAACAGAAACCACATGCAAACCAAACACCCGCTCGCCAAAATCGGTGGCATCCAGAAAATCCACCTCCAAGCCTCACCTCCCCTCCTCAGCATCTCCGCCGCAATAAAAGGCCCAGAGCAGGAACCCAGCCCGATCGCAGCGCTCAGAAGCCCCTGGTACTTCCCCCGATCCCGCATGCTCACCAGATCGCTAATGACAATCGCCACCACGCTGCTGACGCCTCCGCCGCCAACACCGCTGAGCGCGCGGCAGACGTACAACCACGTTGGCGTTTGCGCGAAACCGCAGAGTATTCCTCCGATGATGATGAATGCTAACGATAGCATCAGCATTGGTTTGCGGCCGAACACGTCTGAGAGCCGGCCGTACAGCGGTTGGCATGCTGCTTGGCCCATGAGGTAGGCCGTGCCAGCCCAGGTGATTGTCGTGCCGGCGTTGAGAGAACTTCCTATCGCGGGCAAAGCGCTGGCGACGGCGGTGATGTCGAGTGTTGAGGTGGCGTAGGCTGTTGCGAGGCAGGCGTAGACTAGCATTAGGCGGCCGAAGGGGAGGCGGGAACTCTGGTCGTCTATGCTGTGCGCGTTGTTCGGAGCAGAGGTTGGTGCGCCGTTGTCATCGTGGCGGGTAGTTGTGATTTGATCATCGTTACTTGTGCGGAGAGTCACTCCTGTACGGGTGTGGTCCCTTGAATGTCTGGATAAATCTTGTACAGCGGGTTTTGGCTGTGTCTCACGAGGTACGGCCAGGTCGTTCAGCGTTATGACTTCGGTTGCCATGTTGGACGGCAGTAAGTCTTCTCATCGGAAATATAGTTTATTTTGGATGTCAGCATTCATATATATATATGCACAAAAAATCATGATGCGGTGTCTCGATATGGCGATTTACCTGCCCGGCTTACTGCAGCCAAGGCCTGGAACCGGCTGGACGGCCTGGGCATTCGTGGTATGTATGTGCCGCCTTAAGCAAACACGACAACCTCGCGCATTAATCATATTCAAGCAGGCAATTCAGCGATGTTGTGGCCGCTCACTGCTCAGGGACAGTCGTCTAATAGATCAGCCAAAGGGATTGAGCGAACATTTCAAAATGAAAATCTCGGCACGTGATTGAACCTCAAGTTCCAAGAAATCTATTAAGAGTGGTGTATCGTCCGTAACGATGCCAGTGTACACATCCGTGTGAATCTATGCCCGACCGCTAAACACGCCTCTCAGCTTCTCCTTCCACAAACCAGGTGTAGAAGAAGTTCGCAAGGACAATCCAGACGCCTTCTTCCTCAAACTCCGCCGCGACAATGAACGCTTCAAAATCCCAGGTTTCCGCACTTCCTTGACAACAGGAAGACGCACCGATTCTTCGTGGTCATCTATATCTAAGCCCGCCCGGCTCTACCGAATAGCGAGATTGGTCTTGTTGGTAGCCCACCAAACCATGCGCGTGAAGTAGTGGTGCGCAAAGCTCTCGGTGTAGTACGAGTGCTGAGGGCCGTGGTCGCCGACGAGATTGTGCGCCAATTCGTGACACAGTGTGATCCACCAGTACGCCATGGCTTCGACTAGGCCTTCCGGGCTGGTCATGTTTCCTTCGTGGAGTTGCTCGAAGAAGCGAAGATTGCAGAAGATGCTGCCGTTCTTGTTGAAAGCGATGGTGCCGCCTTGCTGGTCAGCGAAGATATTGAGAGTCAAGACCGGTAGGTCGAAAATGGCGGCGCAGTTCGTGAGGAGGACGTTGAAGGAGGCGAGCGCAGCTTGGTGGTCTTGGAAGAAGACTTGTGGGTCTGCGGTGTGGCGGGAAAGGAAGAACTTCATGCCTTGACCAACATCGCCAACGAACGTGAGATCGTGGCCAGGCTTGCTGTCGCAGTATGTCGGAGACTCCTTGATTTCATTTGTCTCTGGTCGACTGAAGACAGAGTTGGCAGCATATGATCGAGAAGCCTTGATCGCGGACTGCAGATTATGCTGGAGAGCTTGAGGGCTCGACACTTGTCCGTCTCCAGGACCAGGAGCACTAGACGACGGCTTAGGCTTCTGAGTGTAAGGTGGGGGAAGGTCTGAGCCAAATCCTTCGCCTTGGCCGCTTGTCAGCATGTTGTTCATCTGCTGATGTTGTGGCGAGGTCGGCGCATTGTTGAAGCCAAGTTGACGCGAGATGTTGCTGAACAGGCTGCTCGGCTTCTTGTTCGAAGATTCAGGTCGGGTGAGCTGCTGTTCGGGAGAATCGGAGAAGGATCCTGGCATGCTAGGCTGCTTCTCAGGCGTCTTTCCGTTCTCGATTTGCAGTTGGTCCATGCCCTTGGTGATACTCTTCGCATCAGGCTGCTTGCCTTTGGACGCTTGGGCATTGGCTTCAGCAATTTTCCTCTGCTCCTCGTCTCTCTTCTGCCTCTCGGTCTCGGCGATGCGGAACTCTTCTGCTTTTTGACGGAGGATACGATCAACGTTGTAACCCTTCGTCTTCAGCCTGCGCAGATCGCTTTCCATGAGAATTTCAAGTGCTAGGTAATCCTGTTGGCGAGGACGTTTGAGCAACAAAGGCATAATCGCGCGACTAACTTCGTAGAGGTCGAATCGTGCCGTGACAAACAGCGTAGCATCTCTCTTAGACTCTCTGTGCAGAGCGGCTGTACGGGTCTCGGTGAAGTGCATTCTATACCCTTTGAGTCTCCGAGTCACTTGCAAGAACTCTGCACCTTTGACGGTCATGCTCTGCTCCAACCACTTAGCATCATGTCGAATGCTGTCTGCAGTGTGGTCATGTTGGAAAAGCCGGCAACGCTCAACGATCAATTTCTGCAGTTTCTGAGCAGAAGCCTGATCTCTGAGTTGAGCTCCCATACGCTGGTCGTCCTCAACAAGTTTGCTGAGATACGGCGTCTCGAGTGCAGCGTAAAAGGTCTCGATGGTCTCCTCTTGGGGCGCAGCTAGAAGATTCGGTTGGAACAAACGGTAAGTGTGGAAGTCATCCACAATCACCATACTAGGCGCATTGATAAGAGAGTACTCTTTGATCGTAAGCTCATCTTCATCCGCATCGCGAACCTTCTCACTTTCAGCATGCTTCGCCACCTCTTTGACGGCGAGCAAGCAAGGAGCACTCTTGAGCTGTTGCCACAACGTCTTGTCCTTCTTTAAGGCTACTGCATTCTCGGCAATCTTCCTTAGAAGTTGAAGATACTTGTCTGCGCCAAGTGTTTGGAGTAAGCGGCCAGGTTGACGAGTCAACATGTAGGCCAACTCCCTAGAGTCAGGCTCGTGCTTGGACCCAACGCGAAGCAGGAAGGAATTGGCCTCATGGCCGAAATCGACAAAGTCAAAGATGTCTCCGTAGGTCTCGCTGTCTCCGAGGAAGACCGTGCGTGGAGACACGAATCGCACGTTGCCCATCTTTTCGCCTCGCTTTGGAACAATCGGAACAATGGGTGCGGTGCCCAACTTCTCCGCAAGATGACCAGAGGGTCCGATCTCAGGGAGGCGGTCGGCAAAGTAGCCGAACAGTTGCTTTGCCTGTCCAACGTCGAGAGGCGGAGCCTTAATCAGCCGATCGGCGCAAGACTCGATGGTTGGGTCCGCTGCAACCCCAAAAATAGCATGATGAGGCAGTAGATCAGCGCGAAGAATCCTGAACTTCATGACCGCAGCCTTGGGGTTTGCGTAGCATTGCACCGGCTTGGCGATCATGTTGTCCTTTTCGCCAGGGAAAGGCTGCACTGGCAGGAAGGCTTTTTCAATTGTCGACATCGGGTATCTGTGGTAACCGTTGTGGAAATTGTTCATGACGAAATATTTGAGGGCGTTGTTTTGCAGATCGCCATTCGAAGGCGCTTTGTTCAAGATGTTGACGAGCATAGGCACGTCAGGGAATGGCATCAGGCCCAGTTGCCTGAGGAAACGACCTTCGGGGCTCGCTTGCTTCCACGGGCCAGGCCATTGCAATATGGGAAGACCAAGACGGCGGATCTCGTCGTTTGGCTCAAAGAGATCTGAAAGGCGATAGAGTTTGCCCTTGTCCACCTGATCTCCAGACACAGGCTCGGCCGAGCAAATTGGAGTGTTGCGGAGTCTTCTGATATCTTCGTCTGGTATGTCATCCTTAACGCTGATCAGGTATTTTACCAGGTCTACATGACTCCACTTGCCCTCTTCGGCGGCAACACCGGTGGTGGACTTTGCCATGAGACGATCAAAGACTACGGTCAGCTCGATTGTCTTGCGAACACCAAGTGTACCTAAGAACTTCTCCTTAACGCCCTGTAGCCCAGTGATGGTAGGGAGGTCGTCAAAGAGCTTGACGCTGGCAAAGTACGATTGCGGTGGCGTGCGCATACCGAGTTTGGTTGGGATAACTGTCCTCGGGACGAGCAGCTCGGTCACTGTGTGCTTGGAGCCCACGCTGAGACCGTCCCATGCTTTTGAGATGACGGGAAGCACTTGTGAGGCGACGGCAGGTGTAGTCTCCAGGCTCTGGCTTGCACCAAAGCCCTGACCCTTGCTGTCGATGATCCAGCGAAGCCACGGTACGATCTGAAGCTCATCCCAACCAAGCGAAGACAGCTGGTTCGGTGTGAGACCCTTTGTCAACCTGAAAGGAATGGTCTGTGGAGGTGATGGAAGCTCTGCAGGAATCTTGGAGACATTGACGAAGCTTGTAATCTGACCAAGCTGGATGACCGGGCTTGAAGATAAGTTGACGAACTCCTCATCAATGCCAGCCACGGTACCGTCGAACAAACTCTGCACAACTGCAGCGTCCATCTCTTGCCGACTGGTCTTGTTGCATGCCCATTTGATAAGTTCCACAACTTGCTTCTCTGTCAGCGCCTGTGCTTCGAGCTCGCGCTTGATGTCGCTTGTCGTGATGTCCGATAGCAGGCCATAATCTCTGAGCTTGTTGATGAACACCTCCGACTTCTTCATCAAATCGTCCGGCACAACAGGGATGCCTTCAACAAAGCTGAGATCTTCTGTGGCCACGCGAACCTGCTGACTGGGTAAAATGCCGCGCGTGCTGAGGATATCGATGGAAGCCTTCTGGTTGCACATCCAAAATGCCTCTTCGATGTATTGTCCCACACGAGATGACGGAGTCGACTCCTCATAGCTGTACTGCTTGAAAGCGTGAACAGCAGACGGCATTACTGCGGCCACGTCGTCTTTGGTCACGCCCTTGGTCCCATTTACGCTTACAGCACGATCAAGCTTGGCCTTGAGCTCGGCCATTTCGCCGGTGTAGGCAACTCTGCAAGCAATCCCAGCAACCCTCAACATCTCGATGTTCCAATCACGTACGTATCTGGCATTCAGATCTATGCTCTCACGTTCAACCGTGGGAATGACAGACGGAGCAGAGATGTGTGCGAGTAAACCTGTTGTCTGTGCGGTAGGGAAACCGATGAAGATCTTGCCGTTCTTCGTTGGTAGCACCGAAGCAAAGATGTCGCTAGCCTTCTTAGAGCCAGCGCCGGATACTGTCGACATTGAAGCAGACGTCTCATCGTATGACGACGTGAGAATGGCAATTCGCGTGTGTTTTGGAGGTGGCTTCTTCGTCGCACGCTCAAGCTCTTGGGCCAACGTTCTACCAACATAGGTTTGTACATTGACTGTGCTGATCCGGAGGAAGACTGTCGCGTTGCTGTAGCCTGTGAGATCCTCTGCAATCGCAAGCTGAAGTGCTTCTTCCTCCTTTTGAGCTTTCTTAGCCGCAGTATTCACCGTATTGACGCCACCAGCAAGTTTACTAAACCAGCTACGGAGGGAGCCACCAGTTTCGGCAGGGGCCTGGTTGCCCATGATGTTCGCTGCAACAGCTTGCTGTCGGTTCCAGCCGACCACGTTCATCCACTGTGCATCGATCTGTGCATTCTGGTACTCCACTGCAGTAATCTTCATCAAGCCGTCTTTCGTCTTAGGATTGACGTCTTTTGGTAGACTGATGTTCGCGCCAGGTGCCATCTTCTTTGTGAGCTTCAGGATGTTCCAGTCGTCCAGGTACAGTTCAATGCACTCCAGGCCAACAAATGTCAAGCTGGTGGCCAGAAACTGACACAAGCTCAGCATTCCTGGCACAGGCGTGCTTGAGCTTCGATAATCCAACAGAAAGGTAGTGTCCTTAGCAGCTTGATCGTCCGGCAGTTTCCCTCGTCTCGTAAACAAGCTGTCCTTCTTCCAGTAGAATGCCATGTTCTGATTTCCCGAGCTCACAAAGGGCGATTCACAGTCGGCGAACACCGAGTAGAATCCCACACCAAACGCACCAATCTTTGTCTCATCTGGATTTCCCTCGGCGATCCTTTTTAACCTCTGCCAATCTGTCTCCGCGAATGTCTCTCCGTTGTTGCTAACCATGAGCGTCTTGAGTGTGTGATTTAGCAGCACATGCTTGAGGTGGTCGGACTGGGACTGTGACTGTGGAAGAGGGACGTTTGCAGACGGGTTGGTCTCGAAGCGGATGGTGACTCTTGTCGCTTGTGCATCTGCGGCGTTTTGTATGAGCTCTCGTAGGGTAGTCCATTCTCCAGAGTATCGTGCGAGCACCTTGTCGATCAAGGCGCGAGTGTTGACAGTGACAGCCTCCTCGTCGAACTGTGAGCCCATGGTCTGCTCGCGCAGACGGGCATAGTTGCTCGAGGCTGCCATAGCGATGGCGTGTGTGGGTTGGTCTCAGAGGGACGAGTCGTAGGTTGAATTAATTCATAGGTATGGCGAAGGCGAAGGAACCAGGCAGAAGCGGGTTGGTAATGTGTCTCGAGGGGGTGGCGGTCGACAAAGAAGGCTATGGCGGAGTAGCGGAGTAGAGTCGCGGAGCACTTTTGATGATGGCGGACGAGGTACGAAATAGGGCCCAGGAAGAAAGAAAATGACGCAACGCCGTAAATTATGGTATACAGTGAAAGTTGAGTCGCAGGTGAAACCAGATGTCTTGGAGGAATATACAAGTAACCTGTGAACCTAACTCTTGAAACGCCAGTAAACATCGTCACCTTGAGAGTGGACCCTGGACTGGACGCCCTTTCGCGCCGCCGCCCCCACGCACGCGCCGAGCGGAGCCTCAAGCAAGTCTCTCTGTCGTAGCTTGTTTATTCTACGAAAAGTACCATGGCCTAGTCCGCTCCCTCACATACAAACACTTCCGCCCCGCCACCACCACCACCCTCTTCGCACCACCCTCCCTCCCTCTCACATCCATACAGACATGGCTGCCGACCTCCAGGCAATTGCAGGCCAACTGCAGGCCAGTCTCGACCCGCAGCAGAGCAGACAAGGTGAGAGCTCACCGCATAAAGCATGCATACATCATCTTCATCGAGACTAACCATTTTCTCAGCCGAGCAAACACTCAAGGCCCAAGAGACCAGCCCGGGCTTCTCCCTCGCACTCCTCCAAATCGTCAACACAGATAGCTTCCCGCAGGCCACAAGACTAGCCGCCGCTCTCTTCTTCAAGAACTTTATCCGCAGGAACTGGGTGGTGAGTGTTTGACAGGTATACAATGGCGGGGTCACGTTGGCTGATACCTCCCTAGGACGAAGATGGCAACCACAAGCTTCCTCAAAATGAGGTTGCAACAATCAAGAGCGAGCTCATTGGCCTCATGGTCAAGGTTCCTTCAACACTCCAGGCACAGCTCGGTGATGCGATCAGTGTGATCGCCGACAGCGATTTCTATCAAAACTGGGACACCCTTGTCGACGATCTCGTCTCACGCTTGACACCCGACAACGCCGCGACAAACAACGGTGTGCTCAAGGTCGCGCACTCCGTCTTCAAGAAGTGGGAACCGCTCTACCAATCCGATGAGCTTTACACCGAGATCAACCACGTTCTGGCAAAATTCGGCAATCCTTTCCTGCAACTATGGGCGAACGAGGACCAGATGATCACTGCAAACGAATCAAATGCACCCGTACTCAAGGAACATTTGGGCACCCTTGACCTCGTTATCAAGCTCCTCTTCGATCTCTCGGTACAGGACCTGCCGCCTCAATTCGAGGACAACCTCTCCACAGTCGCAGATTTACTTCACAAATACCTTACCTACGACAACAAGGCTGCACAGACGGATGACGACGACGAGGCTGGCGTCCTTGAAGAGATAAGAGCAGATATTTTCAGAGTCTTGATTCTGTACACAAAGAAGTACGAGGATGCGTTCGGTTCACACTTGACACGATTCGTCCAAACCTCATGGACGATGTTGACCAACATTGGACCCGAGACAAAGTACGACACTGTTGTCGCTAGAGCACTCGAGTTCTTGACCACCGTGTCAGGAATTTCCACACACGCCCAGAACTTCAACGACGAGGCCGTCCTCGGCCAAGTGACCGAGAAGGTCGTTATTCCCAACTTGTCGCTTCGCGAGTCGGATATCGAGCTTTTCGAGGACGAGCCTATCGAGTTCATCAGGAGAGATCTGGAAGGCTCCGACGAGGATACACGCAGGCGTTCTGCGACCAACTTCCTCAAGAAGCTGATGGAGCAGTTCGAGCAGCAAGTCACAGCCGTGGTGCTTCGCTACGTGGAACACTTCCTAAGCGAGTACGCAAAGGACCGCAAAGGCAACTGGAAGTCCAAGGACACTGCCGTGCACCTTTTCTCGTCCATCGCCGCAAAGGGTGTTGCTACCGCCGCAAAGGGTGTGCTTAGCGTGAACCCCAATGTCGACGTGATTGACTTCTTCCAGAAGCACGTCGCCGAGGATCTTACCACCGCCGATGCGCCCACTCTCTTGAAGGTGGACGCTGTCAAGTACCTCTACACTTTCCGCAGCATTCTCTCCGCCGAGCAGTGGCAAGGCGCCTTCCCCTTGCTTGTACAGCACCTTAACTCTGACAACTACGTTGTATACACATACGCCGCTATTGCTGTCGACCGCGCTCTTTACCTCACCAACGACGAGAAGAAGCCAATCATTCCCCGCGAGACTATCGTCCCATTGGCCAAGGACCTTCTCCAGCACCTTTTCGCCCTTATCACCAAGGACACCAAGCCCGAGAAGGTGCAGGAGAACGAGTTCTTGATGAAGTGTGTGATGCGCGTGCTCATCGTCATCAAGGACGATGTTGTTCCCATCGCTGACTTGGCCATCACCAACCTTGTCAACATCACCAAGGTCATTCGCCACAACCCTTCGAACCCTGGATTCTGCTACTACCACTTCGAGTCTCTGGGCGCGTTGATCCGTTACGCCGGACCTACGCAATCCGAGAAGCTGGAGGCCAGCCTCTTCACTCCCTTCATGGATGTCCTGCAGGGCCAGGTCGATGAGTTCACACCATACATCTTCCAGCTTTACGCGTCCATGGCAGCCACAAACCCCTCACCCGCACTGTCTAGCAACTTCCAGGCCTTGGTCCAGCCCATTCTCTCGCCTAGCATGTGGGATGTCAAGGGCAATGTTCCTGCCTTGAAGATGCTTCTTGTGGTTATGCTGCAGAAGGGTGCTGAGCAAATTGCGGCAGCCAACCAGACTGAGGCTATCCTCGTCATCTTCCAGAAGCTCGTAGGCACCAAGGCGAACGAGGGCAACGCCATGGACATCATTGAGGCGGTCGTCTCCACATTCCCAGCAGCAGCACTCCAGAACTACTGGCAACCCATGCTCCAGCTCATGCTCACCCGCCTGTCTGGTACGCCCACCGAGAACTTCAAGCTCCGCTTCGTGCGATTCTACTACCTTGTTGCTGCGCTCCAGGACAAGGGCCTTGGTCCTGACTTCTTCATCTCGGTAGCCGATCAAGTGCAGGCGAATGTCTTCACTCCCATCTACACAACCATCATCCTTCCCGAAACCCAGAGACTCACAAGACCCACGGATCGCAAGACCGCAGTCGTTGCGCTTACTCGCACTCTGGGTGACGGCCAAGCATTCGTCGACCGCTACGCCAAGCGCGGCTGGACCATCACATGCGAGGCTCTCCTCAAGCTTCTCATCAACCCTCCCCTTCCTCAAACTCACAGCGATGTCGTCGAGGACCGCGACGTCGACGAGCTCGGCTTCGGCGCAGCTTTCACCGCTCTCAACACTTGCAAGCTTCCCACAAAGGACCCTCTACCAGAGGTCACCGACGTCAAGGCCTGGGTCGGCCAGTACTTGCGTGAGGCTGACAAGAGGCACAGTGGCCGCGTTGGCCAATTTGTGCAAGAGAAGCTCGACGACCAAGGCAGGTCTGCTTTGCAGAGCGTCATGGCGTCGTAAGTGAGATGCATGTGGTTGGAACGGCGTTCATGAGTGTGGGCACACGGACGAATTGATGCTATGGAAAAATGGAGAAGACGAGGATTTTGATACCAGGGAACGTCCACTTCAACGTTCGCCAGAGGGGAGGCTAGGTCATATGTAAAGACAAAAGTCATGTTGCCCGCTGGGGCTGATCACTTATACATTTGTGCATGTCTGTTCTGTTAGTTTGACGTTATTTGCTGCGATGCTTATGCAGCTTTACGACTTCGATGTCTCGAAAGTTGACACTTTCTGGATGGGGATGGATTAGGAGACGGCGTTACTGTTTATCGCCGGCGGCAGCGGCAATCTACCCCGCCGACGCAGGGCAAATTATCAGATAGCGAGATCCTTCCTACGATGAAATCAGTCACACCAAGTACAGCTTTCCTACGACATCGCCATTTTTCTACTTGGAAGTTCTAAAATATTGCGAGAAGACAGCAAACATGCCTGCAGTAATCGAAGATGAGACGGTCGGGGCCACCGACGGCGGAATCGCCACACTACCGTTCCCGTCCATTACCAAGGCGCATATTATGAACTGCTCTTACCACTCGTGGCATCCCAAGTATGCTAGACTTCAGGACTTGTCGCATCAGTTTACGCTCATGCTAACAAAGTTCTCAGATATCGCACCATCACACCAAAAGCGCGCCTCATACCTCTCACAAAGCCGTTCCTCGACTACCTTCGCGCCGACGGCATTATCCTCCCAGACGATAACGAACCGAGCGCCGAACCAGAGTGGTCAGAAGACAGCGGTGTCTTCTCAGCCTCAGACGAGAACGGAGAAGAGTCAGATGACGAGCACGAGGATGTGGCAGCTGGGTGGAGGAACATCCACACTGCGATACAGGACACTATCGAAACGCTGGGCGGAAGAGTAATGCCAAAGCTGAACTGGTCCTCGCCAAAAGACGCGACATGGATGAACGCCAATAGCATGGATTGTCGGACACCCAACGATATCTACCTGCTACTCAAGAGCTCCGACTTCATTACACACGACTTGGAGCATGCATTCGATGACACAGTAGACGGCGAAGGCGCCGAGGCGGAGCTCACAAATGCGACCATCCCCTACCATCTGGTCTTGCGCAAAGCATTCGAGATGAACCCGTCAGTGGAGTTCAGGTGCTTTGTGCGAAACCGCAAGCTCATCGGCATCACACAGCGCGACCTCAACCACTTCGACTTCCTGTTCGACCTGCAGGAGCGTTTGCAATCGAAGATCCAGGAATTCTTTGACGTAAGACTACGCGACACGTTCCCGGACGATAATTTCGTGTTTGATGTTTATGTGCCAACGCCCTACGAGCGCGTCTGGCTGGTGGATGTGAATCCTTGGGCGCCGAGGACAGACCCACTGCTATTTAGCTGGTTGGAGCTGCTGACCATGGACGAGCCACCAGAGCAACCGCAAGAGGAAACCGTGCGCATACCAATTCGGTTCTCGGCAGCAGCAGATGACGGCGAGGCGAGCGCGGAGCAACAGACAGCCACGATCGCCCAAGGCGACAAATTAGATGATGACAACGGAGACGACACCTCCGACAGCGAGTCTGACGTTGATGAAGAATTCTGGAGACCGGAGTTTCGGTTAGTCAGAAAGAATGATCCTGAGGCATACAGTTTCAGCACCCCGCAATACAGCGCGCACAAAATGCCCAAGGATGTCGTCGACGCGAGCGCGAGCGGCGATGGGCTACGCGAGTTTGCGCGCGATTGGAAAGAAATTTTGGAGAAGAGGCAGCGCGAGGACGCTGAGAGCAGCGAGGACGAGCAATAGACGAGTACATCCGTAATGTAACAGGGAAAGAAAGAGTAGCAGGTGACCTTCCCCAAGCGCTTCTGGAAGCAATACCTCCGTACCATGCATGCATGGAGAAAGGCCATCCGTTGTCACAAAAACACCGAAATGCCAGGCCTTGGATCAATCAGGGTCAAGCAGCTCCGGCTCTTGGGTTCTTGGGTTCATTAAGCTCGAACTGCCAGAGCCGGGATACGAAAACTGCCACTCCGCCACGCGACGACCATCCGTTTCATTAGAGTCTAGCCGTTCAACGGCCCGTTCGTCAAGCGACGCGGTCCGCTTTGAATAGAGTTGACCAAGCGGGAGTATGTTATATCACCTGGGAATCTGCACGGGCTGAACCGCAAAGTTCGCCATTTGCACCGATGCTTGGAAGCTTTAACAAAAACGACCCCTGCGGATTCCTGGGTGAAATAACTCCTTCCGCGAAGTGGGGCGACTGCGAGCGACTTTGAGCGAGTTTCCACTTCTTTGCCGACTTCACGGCCACTGGGATCGACGACATTATGTTCGCCCAGATCTCGCCTCTTCGCGAAGATGCATACTACCTCAGATCTAGACAGCGGCCGCCGCCGTAACTTGCTCACTCTACTTGGCGAGACATACTTCTTCATCTGGCCCTGAGCCGCTGCCCTTCTTTCATCGTTACCCGTCGTTCGCTTGCCTATTCTTACTTGCATCAATCCTTCGACACGCATTGGCTGGTCCAATATGTCAGCCAACATGCTCGAACCGCGCCACAGCCATGTCGAGCTGCCTGAGGGTGGCTACATGGTTCCTCATTGGGGCTATGCCGATGAACCGTTGCCCTGTGAGAGCGACTTGGGCACTTGCCGTTACCTCAACGGCGTCTACGTCATGCACGACTTGTCGATGAAATACTCCTTCATCCTGTGGGGTGTTCTATTGGGCATTGCTGTCGTTTGGGTTACTCTTCGCGGCTGGCGAATGGGAGGACCTGCTCAACGAGTTGGCGGTGTTATCGACTCAATTTGCAACAGTGCGGAAAGGGTGAAGCGAAGATGGTTGTTGAAAGATTCGCCTCTGCCATACTTCTTTGGCCGGACGACGAGATTGCAGGTGATGATCCTGGCCATCATGTGTGGATACCTAACCATCTTCTCGTAAGTGACACCTCCGTCATGAATTCGTTGCCGGCTACTAACGATCGATGCAGATTTACCGGATACATCTGGCTCTACATCGAACCGAGCAAACCAGGTGGAAAGACTAGGACGACTCTGGGATGGTGGTCCAACCGTGTCGGTGTCTTCTCATATGCATTGACGCCCTTCACGGTCCTACTCGCCAGCCGTGAGAGCATTCTCACCATGTTGACCGGCATCCCTTACCAACACTTCAACTTCCTCCACCGCTGGTGCGGTCGCATCATCTTTGCACAGGCAGCCCTCCACACAATCGGATGGACAGTCGTCGAGGCTTACTACTACGGACCATCACCGGATGTGTACTACCTGTTCCTTACGAACATGTACGCCGTCTTTGGCTGCGTGGCTACAGGTCTGATTACCTTCTTGACCATCTTCAGTATGAAGCGTGTGATCCGTTGGACCGGCTATGAATTCTTCAAGATCACACACTCGATCGGAGCAATCCTCTACATTGGTGCCTGCTGGGGCCACTGGGACAAACTATGGTGCTGGATGGTGGCAAGCTTAGTTCTCATTGGCATTGACCAAGGTGCGCGTTTGTTCAGGACCCTCTACCTTCACTTTGGTGGCAAGAAGGGTAGCATTGGCTTCCGCCGTGGAATGGCTGATGTGCAGATCATTGGTGAGGGCGACGATGTGATCGTTCGCCTAGACTTCGACTTCGAGCAGGAGGCTTGGGAGCCCGGTCAGCACTTCTACCTCTGCTTCCCTAGCCTGAGCATCTGGCAGTCTCACCCCTTCACTGTCTCTTCGATGCCAGACCTCTCCAGCAAGGTGCAACACCACACCTACCTGCTCCGTGCTCGCAAGGGTCAGACTGTTCAGCTCGCTGCCCTTGCAGGTCAGACTGACGTTCCTGTCATCATGACTGGACCCTATGGTCCCGGCTGGCCACAACACGTTACCGACAACGTTCTCGCCGTGGCTGGTGGCACTGGTGTCACCTTCACTCTGCCTATTGTGATTGCATCTCTGCGCCAACTCATCGTACCCCAAGCCACTGTCGACTTCGTCTGGGTCATCCGTCGTGCGCAGGATCTTCTTTGGCTCAACTCAGAATTCGTCGAGCTCAAGAGCATGTTGGCCAAGAACCCCGGCCTGCGCATTAGCATCTTCGTCACCCGAGAAGACACACCGCACATTCCCATCTGCTGCAACAGACCCGGCAAGCAGCCACAGGAGAATGCCGATCCAGAGAAGGGCCCTAGCGCCAACATCTCCTCCACTTCGTCAGAGACCGAGATATCCAACCGCGCAACACTACAAGAGCTCCTCGCCATTGACCAAGAGCGCTTCAGCGTTGAGCTACTCGGAAGTCATCACCCTACCATGCCAGCGGTGGTGACTTCTTTCATGGAGCGCGCGAACAAGAGAGGCGGCTTCATTCAGATCGTCGGCAGCGGTCCAGAGTCGATGGGCAGCGATCTTCGCGCGGCGATCTCAACGGTCGAAGAGAAGGATGGTTTGGATTTCTACTGGGATTCCAGAGAATAGACGCATTTGTTGTATATACCCTTATAGAGCGCCGAGTTGTACAGTTGCATCGGCTGCAATGAATAACAAATGATCATGATCTTTGCATAGTTGTATCACTTCCTCAGGCGTTCGTATGTCCTAGTTGTCTGTCGGAGCTGATGGGTAGACACCGTTTGAACAATTGAGGTGTTTGCATGTGTTGACCTATGATTTGCAAATCACCACGATATCTTAGATATCTCATATAATGTATACGACCGTCGTGGGTGCGGTAGTTTGAGTATTAATCCGGGCATATACAAGTACATGTAGTTTGTTTGTTCAATGTTCTTGAGGTCAAAATCTGTCGATGGCCGCAACCCTAGTAACCCCTTGCGTGTTGCTACATGAAGTGATGTACATGTACGCGCAAGACAGACAACAGACATGAACCTATGTATGTAGATCAGGACGGGTCAAGACTAGTCGTCCATGTACAAAACCAAGAATATATGTACGTTAACAAACCCGATTTTATCCTGTCACATGGAACGCATGGTACGTATTCAAGACCACTTGCAACTACAGCAACACGTGAATCCACACATGCACGACTACACAGAACAAGGTTCAGCTCAGCAGACCATCGTATTAGAGAAAGGGCACAAGCCCTCTTTACAATACACACACCTTCCCATCTCTCTCTAGATAAAAATCACCACCGTTCCTCCTAACACTTCAATAAAAGTACCTAAGTCAACAATAAAGGAAGAAGAAAGAGTGAGTAAACGCCTGCGCTGCAACGCTTTCATTCAAAAGAAAACCCGAGCAGGGCGTATGCAGATTTGTATCCCAAACAAAACAGAAAGTGCAGTCATGCACGACTTTGACAAAAACATTACGCCCGCTTATGCCCGGCCTTCTTCACACCCCCCTCGCTCTCACTAAATATGGTCGTGGTCCCAGAAGACGGTGGCCAGGGGGATTCTATTCCTCTGGACCATCGTGTTGGAGAGACATTTTCCGCTCGCTTTGGGTAGGGCTGGGCGGGACAACGATTGTGGTGGGCGTGGGGAGTTTCTGCTCGTTGCCGGCGGAAGAAGGGCGCTTCTCGTCGGCGTCAGCATCGGCGTTGGTTGTTGATGAGATTGTCAGTTCTTCTGGTGGACCTTTGGCGTCGCCTTCGGCTTCTTCGGTTATCGTACCCTCCGTTGGGGCTCCTGACGCGCTTGCATCTACACTGGAATTGCCTGTTCGTCGCCTGGCGGCGCGGCGACGTTGACGTTCTTCGTCTGCGCTCTCGCGGCGTCTTCGGACTCGCAGGCTATCATCGCGGCCCATGCTTCCCACACCACCATCTCCTGCCTCGTCGCCACGGAGACCTTGCAACAGACTTGCAGCACGATCCGCAATGTCTTCGCCCTCGGACACACTGCCAGCTGCAGCACCCGCATTCTCTGATTCCCCGTCTGCTGTTCCTGGGCGTGAGCTAGCAGTCTCTGAGCCTCCCATAGAATTTGGAGAAAGAAGGCCAGTGTCTTCCACGTTTTCTCCAGTCTCGGGTATCTGCTGACCAGAGGCAACACGGACTTGGTGGCGATCCTTCAGCCTAGCCCTGCGGCGACGATCACGCGTATCTCTTGTCTGTGGCGCAGCAGCGCGGAGCTTCTCAAGCAGAGAATCCATGGCACCCGAGCTCGGGCTTGGAGTAAGCGCCTGGTCGCCACTTCCGACAGCATTAGCAGCCTGCACGTTGATCTGCTTGCGGCGCATGTTCGCCTCGTTACGACGCCAGGTCTCCTCCAAGATCAAGTTCTTCTCGTTTGACTTCTTGTACTCGTTGACGAAGTTGGCCAGCTTGCCGAAGAAGTCTCTGCGGGCGTTCTCGTCCTTGTTGTCGTCACCGAAGAACGTGAGGATGTCGTCGTAGACGCGGTTCATCTCAGTGAGGTAGAGCTGCATTTGTTCGGCCTTGCGACGAGCTTCCTTCATGCTGCGCTGCACGACTTGGCTGACGCGATCCTCAGGGTGGAACTTCTTCGAATCGCTGAGGCTGCCGGCATCAAGAGTTGACTGTACGTTGTTGATGTTGGTGATGTACTTCTTTGCGTCAGTCTGAAGCTGCTCGATGTTGATCTTCTTAGTAGTCAACACTCCAGCAATGTCGTCAGTGAAGTCCTCGTATTGAGGGTACTGTTTGCGAACGACACGCTCAACATAGTCCATGAGAGTCGACTCGTTGTTGCTGTCCTTAACCATACCAAGACGGGCGAGCGAGGAAAGCTTGAAGCCAACAGCCTGCTTGTTGGTGTCGTTCATGTAGTTACCAATGTCCAGAATCAATCCGAAGACTGGCATCAGTTTGACAGAGTCTCTCAAAGACTCGGACACGTTGACGACTTGCTTCAGCTTCGCTGAAATTTCGTCATAGTCCGCCTCGAAGTTGCGCGTGAGTGACAGAGCACGCATACGTGCCTTCCAGTAATGGCGAAGCTCATAAGCCGTGTACAGATAGATCTGATCCTCACGAGTGAGCTCGTTAGGATCCGTCTCGCGTTCTGTGGTCATGGCGTCAGGTCCAGTCCAGTCCTTGGAGTAGGGTGCCAACTGCTTGGCAACGTTGTCGGGAATCGTGCACAAGTGCTCCAATTGAAGGAAGTCCATCACGTTGGGGTTGTCCAAAATTTCCTTGTCGCAGTGGATGATCGAGCGGACAATCTCATTCGCCTCAAGTGTCGAGAACTTCGACAACGAAATTTGCATGGTGTGCATGAGATCTCTGCTGATGACCTGCTTCTTCTCGTCCTTGGCTTTACCGCTAGACTTGCCAATCTGCTTGATTTCCTTTGCCATGAAGAGCTTCTCGATTTCGTCCAGAATACCCTTCTTAGACAGCTCCTGGTATTTCTCCTCCTTGAGTTCGGATGTCGGCGTGTGGCTGGCCCATAGGGTGATCTCGGGTGAGTCGATCTTCTCCCAATGCAGAGCCTTGAGCTTCTTCTTAGGTCGGGGCGCCCCAAGGCCAACACTAGGTGCAGCAGGGTTGTAAATAGGAGCTGGTAACCAGCCACCCATCTTGGCACCTGGAAGAGGAGGTGCTCCAGGAGGAGGTAGAGGTCCGCCACCGTTGAATCCAGGTGGAGGAGGCGGCGGAGGAGGTCCACCAAATCCAGGCATGGGAGGTGGTGGTGGGGGAGCACCGCCGCCGAACCCTGGCATAGGTGGTGGAGGCGGAGGTGGAGGTGGACCACCAGAGAAGCCAGGCATTTGGGGAGGGGGAGGTGGTGGTGGTGGGCCTCCAGAGAAGCCTGGCATTGGTGGAGGAGGAGGCGGTGGCCCGCCATCGAATCCTGGCATTGGCGGTGGTGGTGGCGGAGGCGCGCCATTGAACTTGTCTTTCGAATGTTCTGGGTCTTCCGGTGTCTTCGGGCTCTGGCTGTCGAGGCTGGGATGACTAGGCCCAGTAGTGACTCCATCGCCCTCATCATCGGAACCATCGATACGCTCAGTCTTGCTCTTGAGTTCTGAGAGCATACCGTTGGCAATAGCAGAAGGAACCTTGGGTCTCTTGAGCTCCACGATCCTCGGCTTCTCGATAACAGTGCCTTCATCGTCGAGCTCGAATTCTTCCTCCTCTCTGGTAGCCTGCTGGCCACCAACAGGCTTCCTGTGGATGCCGCTCTTGGACCTAGAAGCGGTGCCGAGGAATTGCATGTGGTCAGGTAGGTTGTCTGGTGCAGCGCCGCTGTCACCTTCCATCTTCTCGCGCAGTTCACGTAGCTTGTCAGAGGGGTTGATCTGCTGCCAGACCTTACCTTCCAACTTCGCCTGTGTCTTCGCACGCTCAAGCTGCATCTCGAGACGATCCATAAGCCTCTCTCTGTCCATGATGCCTGCCAAACGTGCTGGATCGGCGGAATCGCCGTTCTTGCCTGCATTCTTTGCGTTTGAAGCTGCAATATCCTGGGCGTCTCGCAGCATGAGGTACAATTCTCTTGTCTCGAGCTCGTTTCTCTGGAGCTCGATGGCGCGTACACGCTGCAATTCAGCAAGTTCGGCTTTGAACGCCTCTGTTTGTCTTGACTGGAGGTCAATAATGGCAGCTTGCTCTTCCAGTTGCTTCTGTAGTTTGGCAACAAGTCCATCAGCACCAAGTTCGATCTGAGCTTTCATCTCATCTCTCTCGGCAACAACCGCATCTGCTACAATGCGGGCCTCGTGTGCTTCATCGCGAGCCTGCCTTGCTTCTCCATCTGTATAGAGCTTGTCCATCAAGCTCTGGACGGTGAAGTTGAGCGACTGCTTGAGATCCATATCCGGCAGTCGCCTGTCCATCGCAACGTATGAGAGCATACTGTCGACAAGCTGGAACATACGCAGTCGATCGTCGCCTGCGTTGTCGCGGATCAACAACATGTGTTGCATGGCTGAGAGGAAGTAGTCTCCTGCCCTCGTTCCACCAACCTTCTGCTGAATAACCTCTACGATTTGTGACGGGTCGTTCAAGTCTTTCACATCTGCTTCGACCGAATCGACCATAGAGTTGCCTTCATGCTCAAGCATATCCTCATAGTCGATCGCCTCGTTAGCTCGGTATCGCTCGACCTGTTTGTCGATAACCTCGTACTGGAAGTCCTCCATCTTGGTCAAAATACGTTTCAGACCACATCCAACGAATTGTGCACGGATGTGGCATCTCAATTGCAAGTCCCTCTCAGGTGCATCGACAACCATGTTGACGAGGAACAGCGAAGCAACGGCGTATTCCATGAGAAGGTTCTCCATGCCAATACCGCCCGAACGGACTTCGTCTGATGCGCCGACCAGAGAGCCCATCTTGCCACGACCATCGATCGTGACTTCAACAATTCGCATCCATGCATCGAATCGGCCGTTTTCGCCTTGTTGCGCTTTCAGGTAGTCCAGTGCTTGTAGTACCTTGAGATGTCCCTGTCCATCGGCCCAGTGGCACAAGAATGTCAACACTTCCGAGACTAACTTTCTTGTGTTCAACCTGGGCGAAATCAGGGACGCAGCCAGAGCCATAATAATTTTGTCATGCTGCAGAGCGTTATCGGCGCCATATTTGTTGTTCATAAGCGACTTGAGACACTTGACAATGTCGTACTCGCGGTCGAGGTCGCGCTCATGGTTGGCGTTGCTTCCTAGCGGTGCTGGGCCAGACTGTTGTCGCTTGTTGATTTTCCCAAGCAGATTGGCCAGAGCTACTTGACCTTGGGCTTCCACGAACTGCTTCACCCATGCAATAGGCTGTGTACGTAGCGACACAGACAAGCTCTGAAGCTGCTTGGGCGAAATGCTGTTGTCCAGTAACCTCCGGACGAACCATTCGGGGCTGCCCTCCTCATCTGCGCGGCCAAGGATACCGCCGATGTTGTCATTGCCATTTATTGTCGTCCTGGCGGTTACTCTCCTCTTTTGTTCCGCCTGCCATTCTGCCAGGCGGTCCTGGTGCACCAGCGTCCATTTCTTGGAAATCGGGTATGCCTCCATTTGTCTTTTTGCTTGTTCTGGTAATGATTTCCATCCACGCTTTAGCATCAAATCCAAGAACTCTTTCTCAATTACGCGATCATCCTTTGGCCTGTGCAAGACGAAACCGTCGGGAGTAAATGATGTTTGGCTGGAGAAAGCAGAGGGATTAGTAGTATTAAGGTAGTCGCCGTGTCGTGACTTTTCTTTCGTTGACGAAGGTGCCAATTGAGGTAGTAAGGTATTGCTGTCCAAGTTTACTCCCGGGAATGACGCCTGGCTCGCGTTTGAGTATCCGTGAAATCTTCTATCGTTCGACGAGCTTGATCGTATGCTGCCGTGGTCGCTTGAGCCTCTCGAAGGTGTGTATGGCCCTCCGTTGAGCGTGATGTTATCCGAGTCCAGACTCCTGTTTGCCGACGATTTTCCATGCGTCGGTGGCCTTGGAGCGCCGGTCGACTCAAATGTGGGATATTGGTGGAAGTCCGGGGCGCCTTTGTTCGATTGATCGCGTGATCTGGACACTGGCTTGTCGGATCCGTCCAGGTACACTGGCTGTCTAGTGTTGCTACTCGAGGACTCGTATGGTACGCTCCCAATCACGCCATCGTCGTAGGGTCGCTGGCCATAGTAATCCGGGTTGACAGTCG
>Ga0265797_10002707_pt1 | contig 29406 bp, 27 predicted proteins | sample P2T30metagenome_FD_192433 | JGI IMG/M metagenome (GOLD analysis project Ga0265797, IMG submission 192433) | Plant litter microbial communities from East Loma Ridge, Irvine, California - P2 T30 | ecosystem: Environmental > Terrestrial > Plant litter > Unclassified | place: USA: California...
TTTCCCCCGCAAATAACAACATGTTTGTAGTCACTACTCAAGCGATGGGCCAGGACTTGTCCCGAGCAGATCCATCCCAAGCGTTCGCATAGACTGGGCGACTTGGGGTTCAAGGCTGGCTCGTGAGTATGGCTATACGCATTCGTTTTCGAGCTGATTGCTTCTCCAGATGGTGGATAAACCCTCTATTCGCTCACCATGCTGGTATTATTGGTCTTGAGGCATGTGAGGGTGGCACAACGTACGACAAGCACGGTGCATATGCCTTACTACTCAAAGATACGGGCGAGATTGAAGCCAGTTGCGAAGACCACTTTACATATCGTGTTCTGCAAAACGACAAAGGCAAGTTCAGGCTTACGTCCGCAACACCGAAGAGCAGAGATCCTGTCCGAGTCCTTCGTAGCCACAGTATCAACAGCGTGTGGGGTCCAAAGGCTGGTGTGAGATATGATGGATTGCAAGTCACTTCATCTAGGGTGTGTATTCTATCTGCTCACACGTCCTAGATACAGCGTCAGAGGTTGGTCCATCAAGCAAGCAAAGAGTACTGACTTGGCCGGTGGGCACTGGAAAGAAGGCGATATTCTTTTCGATGTGCGATTCGAACGCACCGATCCATTGCCTATGGAAGCGGTTACCAAGCGACCCTCGGCGACCGAAGTGGACGACTATCAAGAGTACAAGCGCCTTCGCAGGGCGAGCCGCGATATCAGGCAGAAACACATAAGCGCACCACCCATCAGGACCGACTTTGAAGCAACAGTGAAAGCAGCACCTCCCATTGTGCCGCCGCAGCCACCACAGCCACCACATCTAATTCCGAAGCCTACACAAGTCGACCCTGCTCCTAGCACGCCCCGCAGGGGTATATTCAAACACCTCCACTTTGACGAAGAAGCCCATGTCCACGCCCAAAACCGCGAAAAAGTCGTTTCCCCCAAAACCGTACCTGACAACGATCCCTTGCCCGCCGTCGCAACAGCGCCCAGCAGAAACGCCACTCTCACCGTTCCCACACCCCCGAACCGCACGACCACTATCCAGACCAAACCTGACTCTACCTCCCCCAGCGAAGCCCACGCTCAGCTCAGTCCTGTGGGCTCAAACAAAAGCAGTGCTCACACCGCCGCCAGCGCCGTCCCAGACATCAAGATCCGCGAAGTCGCACCCTGGATCGACTACGACGCCAATCTCACAATGCCGTCGCTGTCAGGTGAAACACACCATGTTATCCACAAACGCCCCGTCATCACGCAATCAAGCGCTACGTTTCCCCTGAAAACGCTGGAGACGGCCAGGTCCGTCAAGGCAAGAAGCCACGACACGTTTCTCAAGCCCGCGGCGACAGCCCTATCTGCCAATGCCGAGGCGAGTATTGGTGGCGGTGAAAGCAAGAGTTTACTCGCTGATTCTCCGACAATGAGGCGGATGGCAAAGAGAAGGAGTGTACTACTTGGTCGGAGTCGGAATCCCATGGCCAAGTTATTCGATGGTGTGGTTGACGACCGTCATGGAAATGAGGGTCAGGACGTGGACGGCGAGAAGCAGGTTTGGCACAGTTTGTGCGGCGGGCTGAGGGATGTGGTCTTCCCAGAAGAGGAAAAGAACCACTGCCCTCTTATTCCCATCCGTCCTTTTGGCCCCGATATTCCGTTTACCATAGCCGGCCGCCGCACTGCCATTCCTATCTGTACCCACTCCAATGAGGTTGTTGGGACTCGAGGCCTTCCCGCCGGTTTCATGGGTATACGGTATGACAACAACGACGATCCGTCTATCAACACCCAGGCTCTTGCCGTCCGTAAACTACAAGCTGTACCGACTACCATGATGACGATGATTGTGATGGGGAATGTCATGTCAAGATCAAAGGTTGCAGCGCCGCTTGTCAGTCGCATCGTCTGCACATCCACGTCCACGTCTACAAAAGACAACGGTAACGGCGACGACAGTGTAGTTGTAGCTGGAATGGCAGATCACAAATCATGATGAGAAAGAGAGGATGGTTGTTTAGCGGGACAGAAATTGGAAACGAAGTAACGAAAATTGTGCAACGGCAGCTCGTGGAGAAAAATACATCGTCATCATTATCATCATCATGAGTCCAAGACTGGGAAAGTAAGGGGATCATACTCTGTGTTTGTTGTTTTTCAGCAGCGATCAACCATGTCATGTCCCCAAACTGATTGATAATTCTTGAAATAATGGATTTGGGTTGTGTGGGTATCAAAAAATCTTGGTAAGATACATACACTCGTCGGCATCCTGTTTCGGATCTCTACCCGCTTCTAATGTTGAGGTGTGACATCTCTACAGCTACTTCAAAAAGAAAGCCTTGTTTAACGGCTTGCGACGCTTGCCCTCCTGGCTTCAAGGACAGCATCTTCGTGCGTGGGCGGACCCTCGTAGTTCTTCTTGCCCCAGACAAAGTACCAGATAGTTGAGATGAGAACGACGGCGGCAAGGACAACGGCAGCGTAGTTCATCGTGGCCGAAGTAACGGCACGGAAGGTGGGCATGCAGAACAGAGGTGTTGCGAGCGCAGACCAGGCTATAAACGTACAGGTTAGCGCAAACATCTCCAAAGAGAAACAAGGCAAAACCAAAAAAAGACTCACCGAGAGCAACGACGTTGCAGAAAGTACCAAGGGCTCCGAGATGGAACTCGCCTTCCTTGACCTGCTTGCGGCCGGTGATGAGCGAGACAAAGATGGGAGCCGCGTAACTCAGCGTCAGGCAAATGACACCGACACCGGAGAAGGCGTTGAAAGCAGCAGCGGCACCAAAGTAGATGAGACCAAGGATGAGCTGGACTGCCATGCTGAGCATCATGGCGTTGAGTGGCACGTCGAGCTTCGGGTTGACCGTCTTCCACAGCTTGTAACCGGGAATGGCGCCGTCACGGGAAAAGGCCCAGGTAGCGCGGGATGCGGCTGTCGTGCAGCCAATACCGCAAAGCAGACCAAGGACGAGCAGCGGGACGAGTAGACCCATGGCTCCACCGGAGGAGCCTACCGCATCGCGGAGGATGACGGGCACTGGCTGTCCTGAGGCAAGAGCTGCGAGCATTGCTTGGTCAGGCAAGACGAAGACCAGAGGAATCAGGAAAAGTAGGCCGCCAACTGTGTTCAAGGCAACGGTGGCTACCATGGCCTTGGGTACCTGGGTGGCTGGCTCTCGTACTTCTTCACACATACTACGTCATATGTTAGCAGGCGACCAATTACGAATTTGAGTTTACCGCATGTAGACACGTGATATGCCGCGATGGAGAGTGATGGGAGTTGCTTGGGGTTGTCGCGTGGGAGAGAAACAGGCTGCGTAGGAAAAAGTCGCTCAGGGAGGTTTGCATTGGGGCTGGGAATCTGCTTTCAGGTTGCTTGGGCAGAGTAAAAGGGAGGCTCACGAGATGATCATTCCGGTCGAAGAAGTCGCGTAGGCTGCGTGTAAGAGTCCGACCATGAAGGACCATCCAGGAACCCAGCCAGAGTTTGAAGGGTCAAATTCAGTAAAGACGTATTTGGCGCTTCGGCGCCCGTTTTTGGCAATGGCAAGGATGCATATGACAATGGCAAGCACACCAGCAAAGGTCCAGAAAATGGCAAAGGTCTGAATGTCTGTAAGTTTGCACGTTCAGCAGCAGTTTGTGCGGGGGGGTTGTTCTCACATCAAGCCATGGGAGGTACTTGTTTCCAAAGGCAGATATGGCGTTGCATAGGAGTGTGATGCCAAGGAAGATGAGGAAGACCTGGTAAGCTGAACCCTCAATAATGCCCACACCGGGTGCGCTTTCGTAGACATTGACGCAGGCGACAAGGAAGAGGGCGGTAGCAAAGTTGACAGAGAGGGTAATGGTAATGTTGCCAACTACAAAACACCAACCACAGATCCACGAGGCAATCTTCCGGTAAGCGGGCGGGGTGATCATGAAGGTCTGGTAGTAGACGCCGCCGCTGGTTGGGTAGACGCTCGTAATCTCGCCAAGGGAGGCGGCAACGCAGAGGATGATAAGCGAGACAGCCAGCCAGCCCCAGATGATGTTGGTAGGGCCTCCTCCTACTATCGGGTAGTAGAGGGTTGTTGCGAGACCGTAGGGGACGGAAGCGAGGACAAAGGACATGAAGGCGACCTGGAGCGTAGACCTTGAGCGCACCAGTTCGGACTTGTAGCCCATGGCTGCGAGGAGGTTGTCGGGGTCGTTGCGAGTGGCATCCTCTCCAGAGTAGGTGTTTGCCAGTTTGGCCTCTGTATCGACGCCGCCGTTGCGCAGCACATGGCCGTGGTCTGCGGCGTAGGCGTCCGACTGGGTAGCGTACCGGTAGTCTGACATGAGGGGCGTATTGCTTTCGTCCGGGGACGTTGGGCCTGGAGAAGAAGGGGACCTGGATAGCTGTCGCAAAGCAAAGCTCTGTGGCATGCTCCCAGCGGCGGATCAGCGCAGGCTTTGAAGGGCTGCAGAGGCACGTCAGTCGGCGCATGGTCCAGTGCGGCTAGTAGGTTTGGAGCCAAGTCAGTGACAGACTATCCACCCGAATTTCAGATGGCAAAGCGATGCCGAGCTTGGCTGTCCAATGCTGGAGCTTAGAGGCCCAGATAAGCGTGTCTGACTGGGCCGAGAAAATCACCGAGGACGCGGAAACTACGCCCTAACGTTCCCGCGCTCCGCCGCTTGCATGTTGAGATTTTTTTTCTAGAGAGAGTGGGGCAGAAGCTGGAAGCCTTGAGGTCGGTCGTGCCGGGGATGAACCGATGGAGCGGCCGTGGCCAGGTCTTGCGCAGGTACCTAGCAATGTAACCTTGGTGAGCCTCAGCGTGTCGTGCGAAGTGTGCCGAATACGTGCTGGGGAACGCGTGGGGTGAGCGATTGCAAAGATTCATGTTTGCCTGGGCGACAAATTGCCAATCGAGCCCGCCCGTCAGTGAGCTTGCTGGTCTTGCTGACGCTGTGGCGTGCGTCCACCGTCGGCACACGATCCGTTTTCATGGCTGCGTTCCGGGGCATTGGTCGCGTGCTGCAGGACCGGCTGCTACCACAGGGAACCTGGGATTGGGGCGGCAGAGGTGGAGTAGGTACCGGTAAGTAGATAGGGGGGAACGGTGGAAGACGGTGGTTCTGCAAACCTGGCTCAGCTTGTCCCTGCGCAAGCCCTTTTTTCCTTCCTTCTTTCCTTCCTTCCCCGCCCTTCCACACCGTCACGCCCATAATGTGCGGCAATCGCGGCAGACGGGCGGACGGGCAGCCCCGGGGGAGGGGTGGGAAGGGGACCATTTTCCCATTATTGATACAAGATGCACATGTGCAGTGACATTCATTCAGTCCAGTCGCTCGCATTGAGGCTTGCGTAGTTGTGTAACATGGCCATGCATCACGAGATTGTTGCCCTCGAGGGCCAACACCAGCCCCTCCCCATCGCCGGCTTCAACTTCCCGGCTACCGTCACCTACAACCTCACCACGTACGAGTCCACGCGCACCCGTGAAGAGCTTCACACCCGCGTCCGCAATGCCACCGTTGTAATCGCCACCATTGTGAAGATTGATGCCGAAACACTTGACCCGTCCGTCACACCAAACCTGCAGTACATTGCCGTCTCTGCAACCGGAACAGACGCCATCGACCTCGAAGCCTGCCGGGCCCGCGGCATACGAGTGACAAACTGCCCAGGGGCTAACCTCGACGCCGTCTCAGAACATGCTGTCAGTCTCTACTTTGCAGCCAGGCGGCGCACTGTGTTGCTCGACCGTATAACGCGTGCACAGCCGAGCGAGTGGAAGAGCAAAGGTACCGTCAATCGCCATATGCGCTTCCCGGACGGTACGCCACCCATCACCTGCAAGGACGAGGTCATGGGTGTTATCGGGTATGGGGGCCTGGGTAGGTTTTATCCCAATTGGGGTGTGTCACCCAGAGCTGATGAGAGATAGGCAAAAGGATAGCGGCTCTAGGCCAAGCTTTGGGCATGCGCGTCCTTGTCGCAAGTCGCAAGACGCCCGCCGCGCCTTTGCTGAGCGACGGCCTCCCGGCCCCGGACATGGCGGATGATGACCGTGTTCCCTTCGACGCCGTCCTCCGCCAGTCGACCGTTGTCGTCTTATCGTTGCCCCGGAACTCCGAGACGCTAAATCTCATCTCTACTGCTGAGCTCGCCAAGATGCACCCCTATGCTGTCTTGATCAACATCTCAAGAGGTGGCATAGTGCACGAGGCTGCCGTAGTGCAGGCACTTAAAGAAAAACGGATAGCAGGCTATGCAACCGACGTATATCAGGTCGAGCCTGTTGGCGGACCCGAGGATACACCACTACTAGAAGAAGACACCAAGGACCTGAACATTACCATGAGCCCGCATCTAGCTTGGTTCTCCCAGAGAACCGTCAAGAACCTTGCAGACTTGTTGAAGGACACGGTCGAAGGCTGGGCGACTGGCAACCCCGTCCACGTCATTGTTTGAACGAATACAAAGAGCTTAAACGACAGCATGCTACGTCTGGATTGGATACACATCTCTCCACATCCGGTGTGGATAAGAATACCATTGACCAAGACATGGTCCGCTCGTAGGCGGTTCTGGGGCCTAAGATCCACAGAGCCAGTTTCCCTCATCTAGCCGTCATACTTTGCAACATTACGCGACAGCCTGATCATAGAACAAGTTCAGCATATTAGCAAACTACCTGTCTTGCAGAGATACTGTGGTAAGCTACCATAGGTATTGAATTCCGACCAAGATCAATGTAGCTTGTTCCCATTTTCAAATCTCCAGCGTATCCATTTCTTCACTTTCATTCCATAATACTGGTCTTCAATGTGCGGCTCCTATGGAGTCCATGTGTTTCTCGTGCGCCTATTAATAAATCATCGCTACCACTCTCCAAGCGCTGAAGGCCCGCTTAAAGACACACCAATATCTCGTCGAGCGTCTGAAGGCTGTCCAAACACCTCCAGTCACCCTTGGTTCTACTGCGAGGTGGAGTCTTGGCGCACCAGCTTTGCCCTACACCTCCAAGCCCCTTGCGCAGTCGTGCTCTGTGTTTACTATCATAACGCTACCATCTCTATCAAAGTCCATAGGCCCCGAGGGGTCTCCAGCCTACTAACAGCGCATGCAATATTTCCGTACTGTACAACATGAACTCGCAGGACGAGCCATCTTGCACCGGTGTGGCGCCACACTCGTGTATGCAACCTGTCTACGGCATGTACACATCTCAGGTGGACCTTTACAGCACCCATATGACATTCCCTTTGGTCGGCAGCGAAAACAGCGAATCGCTTCGCAGGCACCTTCAAGACTGGGGAATCCAACTCCCTCACCACAATGCTGAACCCCACCAGCTCCTCCAACTGCAATTCCTATTTTGGAGAAAGCTATCTAGCGCATGCGTAGCGAGATTCAACTTACCAGACCCTCATGCCGCCACTCGAGAACAGCGTTGGAGAGACGTACAGTATTTGGCAGAGCACGTGGATTACATAGAGAATGTGCTGAGACGTATGATACTGCCAACATTGCATGGAACTTCACTAAGTCTAGCAGTTGGAGACCGCATCTTTGTTGCTCACGACGACTCGAACAAGATCTGCAGCAACCAAGCCTGCGCAGAAGCACATAAAGATACCCCAGAACGTAACAACGGCATCAGAATCATCACCGTGGAGCCATTCCTCCATTGGGGTACCATAGCAGTGGCTCACGACTTGCATATAGCTGCAGGAGTCGTACTCGCTTTCCGCCGTAACGGGCCTTTGATGGATGATCCTTTGTGGACACAGTATGTTGGGAAATTGCTGCCTAAAGAATTGCGAGCATATTGCACAGACTGCTTGGAAGAACTGTGGGCAAGGCGGAGAGAGGCATGGGAGATTATCGATCAACCGACTTCCAACGTTGGCCATGGTCATCTTCCCATGCAGCCCATTCAGCGTCCAAGGTCTGATCCAGAAACATACTATCAGATAAAGAACATTGAGCCTGAGACACGCGATGAGATCTCAAACTTGGTTTGTTATCCATTTGCGCTTGACGGAGCCAGTGCTGAGATACAAAATGCCCGTGGCGGCGCGATCGAAAACAGTGTCATAGACTGTTCAGTGAAAGTTAAAGAGCCGGTACATCTACAGCCTTCACTCGAAAAGGCCGACACGCCACTCAATAACGACTGCACATCTTCACAGCCGGCTCACACTGCAAACTACATCGTCGTCCACAGTCGTACTGTTTTTCTTGATGCTGCCCACGACTGCCAGCTACCAACTCTAACCACAAATTTGGAAGAACACGAGAGACTCGGCAGTACAAGTATAAAAGACAGTGTACTGGATTTTGGCTCTGGTAATCGTGAACACGGCCGCCGCATCGACACCGACTCCGTTTGCCGCTTCTTCACTTCTCGCGCTAGGTACAGACTAGCAATGTTACAACAAAAGGATGCAGATCAACACGGCTACTTTTCATCTTTGAATGAGCCAACTCCTTCCACACCCAAGAGGATGGCAAGTGCTGATGTTAAGGTCCGCGCATCAGAGATCAGCTCATCGCCCTCTGATCTACCAGCTCAGGATATCTACACACCCATCCTGTACTATAGCAAGGGACACCGCACCGGACAAGAAGAAACCTATTCAGCCGACCCCAACTTAGCCTCATCGAATTTCTCAAATCACCAAGTCTCCCCGCCAATCCCATACACAGGAAAGGGGAAAGCCAGAGCACTGCCGTTAAACACCACCAGTCCATCCCCCCTACCCAAGCCTTCAAGTAAACTCCAACCGCCTTTCGCCCCCATCTTCCGCAAAGACAATCCAGCCACTCAAGTCACACCTCCCGGAGTCTCGGAATTGGAACACACCGCCTCCCTCACGCGCCTCCCAGCCAAAGACGACATCATCTGCATCTGTGGCAAACCCGCGCAAACCTTCGATGTTCGCATAGCGCAGTGCATAACGCCTGACTGCCCGATTGGTTGGGTGCACTATGATTGCATGGACACCAAGTTCAAGCGCTGTATTAGACATCGCACGCAAAAGTGTGAGATTTGCCGCAACGAAGAGCACTTTGCAGAGGTGAATAGACAGGGCAGTTGGAGCGGCGAGGACGCGGTCAGTAGCGCTCAGAGACCAGCGTTTTTAGGTCTGGATGCAGTGACTGCTGCATTGCCGAATATAGGTGGGTTTACGGCGATGAGCAACCCGTATGGTCTTGCCGATAGCGGTCCTGTGGGCGGGAAGACCACGACCCTTTCACCGTTGGCACCATCTTTTATACCCGGCCAGGGGGCTAGCGAAACGTCTGGTCAGAATGGACAAACTACGGTTGGCTCGGCACTCACCATGGGTCTTGTACCAGCCCGTCCTCATCTCTTCACCGAAGCGTACACGAATGCCCGAGAGCTCTCCCGCCAGGCTGATGAGCGTTGGACCCGCATTTTCCTGGAAAACGCATTTCGCGTCCATGAAGATACCGCCAAAGTTCGTATCGCGGCAAGACTTGATGCAAATGAATATGCGTATGATGAGTATGAATGGGATGATGAGATGGATATGGGCGAGATATAGTATATTGATTATGGTGAAAGGAGGGGAGGAAATGGTGGGAAGAACGCGTGATCTACGACTGGACAAAATATGACCGTGTCAAGGATGATTGATGTATATTTAGACAATATGTCTAGATCCATTAGCTAGGTGTTCACATGGGTCTGGCAGCGCGTAGCCGTTGTCCATGACTTTTTATATATGCCAACTCATGGTTTTCATTGCATTTCACTTCACATCATACCATTTTCATTTTGCATGTTGCAAATGACTTGTTGATTACAAGGTATCTTGACATCTCAAAACCTTGCATGCTATATCAACATTTCTCCCGTTGAACTCTCAACAGCACACCGGAACAACTACTCTCAGCTATGTCGCCTACTCCACATTGACCGAAACCAGACTGCGAAGACTCAACGACCCAACGACCCACCTACACACACTAGATTGCGAGCATACCGTCATAATCTCCAACTTAGTCAACCTTCACACCAGCTCCAGTTCCCCAAAGTTTCCCTGCTCACCCAATGGCTCACTTAGTATCTATATATCAGAGGAGTTTAGACAGGTGAGTAGAAAGGGCAGATTAGATTTGAGTTTGGAGAGTGGTGTGCAAGTAGAGCAGAAGGAGACGGTTGCAAAACATGAAAACTGTGACAAGATGTGGTAAATTGGAGATGCGACACAGCATGAAGAACATCGAAACGTGCAAACAAGAGGTAAATATTCAAGTGGATACAAGTGCAAATGCTTTGATGAAGGCGGATATGGGAGAAGAGGAAAAGACAAAGACATTGAGGTTGAAGACTTAGCTGACTGGCTCATGGACGTGAAGGCCGGCCTCAGTGAGAATGACGCCACTGTAAATGTGTTGATGGAGGTATTGGTAACTTCTAGTTGACAGCGTTAAGTCTGCGTATGGAATGTTGGTCAAAACACATGTCTTGAAGATATCTGTCAATGAGGTGATGAAATTATGGACCATCAGTGCCTAGTAGAAAATGAGGTGGAAGTAACCTCCAGCTTTACGTTCGAGATTTGATGATGCGCAACGCCAGACATGAATCAATCTGACCTGCGTGTGTGAAACTAGACATAGCCTGTCTGCTGCCTTACGAGTGATGTTGCCAGTATAAGTCAATCCCTTGACAGACTGGACTTCCTCTCCAGTTTACTCACTGGCTTGAGGCACGAGCCAGTGAGGTGGCTAGCACAACGCACGTCTCTGAACCAGCAGAGCATAACTCGGCTACAGCACACGGAATCGAATATCTCGAGGGATGTTCGTCCCAGTACGCAGGCTCTTTGGCCTTGCGACATATAATGCATACGACCATATTAAGCGTATGCATGGGATAGCAACACGTTCACAGGACTGTATTTGGGCATTCTCAGTCAAATGCAGGCTCGGGAATGCCCAATACAGCATGGAGCGAGATTCCTACTGACTAGTCAACCAAATGTCATGGTGAGTGCGCGAGGAAGGGGAGAGGCAATGGTTCGATAGTGCTAATTAGCAACATGAAAGAAGCAAAGCCATCGATATCTGTCACGACGTCAGGCGAAGTGGTCAGTAACGGAGAGGGTCAAACCGCAGGCAGTATAAAGCCGTCCCAGCACACAAGTCCAATTCTCCACATCAAGGCCAGGGTATGGACGGTCCAAAAGTATCTAAACACATCATTATTCGCAGACAAGTCATCCAGTGTATGGAAGAGACGAGCTGGTCCTATGTGCTATTAGCAGCCATGAGTCCTCCACTTCCGGGTTCATGTCGCGATCGCAATACCGTGTATATGCAATTGTCCGTGAGGAGCCTATGACACCAGTGTAAGATCTGAACCAGGTCGTGGTCCATCACCGACGTACCGAAGAACACAATTCCCGCCAATACCTTCGATCGCCGGAGCGTGAACCATAGACCATCTTTCATCCATCATCCACCAGAACCGTTTCTCACCCCATCGACCGCCTGAAACAATTCCCCGCCGAATTCATGTCAAGACGCTGACGCCATCCATTTCGCCGACACGGTCAAAAAACCTATGCCCAAGAAAAAGCAAGAAGAGCAAGAAGAGAACCAGGAGACCCATATCCATTCCACCAACGCCATGCATACGTACCAATTGTTTGAGCGCTTGCCAAGGAGTAATCCATGGGAGTGAACTGGGTGAATGTGCCGCGCGAGAAACCTTGCAAAAGCCGCTGACGACATGCTGTACACATAAGTAATTCGGAAACTCGGCAGAGGGTGAAAAGCTGGGTACCCATCAGCGGCCGTGTTACGTACCAGTCGACTAGAACCTGCTTGCGGCAGCACCCCACAAGGAGTTGTAGATCTTGTCCACAACATACGATGCGCGGATCCTGCGGTTGTTGAAGCTGCGACCGTTGAGACCTTGAAGAGCCTTTTCGCCGCCGCTGACCGAGTCGAACTTGACAAAGATCTCGCCCTCACTGTTGGTATCGACAGCGATGTGAACTACCTTGCCATATTTTTTTTCACACTCAGCCTTGACTTCGACCTCAAGCTCTTTAACCCAGTTGTTGCCAATCACGCGCTGTTCCCTGGGAAACGTTAGCAAGGACTTCAAACAACAAGAATTTGTACGTACTCGTCAGCATCGAAAGCGTTCTCAATCTTAACACACTTGGACGCCATTGGCTTGTCCACGATGGGAGCGCGCGGCTTGCTGACCACGGGTTGTGCACCCCTGGCAGGTTCTCCGTTGTCGCGGCGAGCGAGAGCGTCCATAAGCTTGGAGCGGTCGTAGGTTTTGTAGTTCACGCCAGCCACATCGGTATCGTCCAGAGCGGAAGCACCGCTGACACCGCGGTCATCCTTGGAATGTGTGCGGTCAAACACACCACCGCTGCCACCAGCGTAGGCACCACGACCACCAGCTCCACTGAACGCAGAACCCTGATATGACTGAGCCTGCTGCGAAAAGGTCCGAAGAAGGTTCGCGGTGGACTCTGGCGTGAACTTGTCATTGCCTAGACCGACGCGAATTTGACGGCCAGCAAGCTCAAAACCGTTCATCTCGGCCAAGGCGTTCTTCGCGTGGGACGGGTCGACGAACCTGAGTGCGCGTTAGATGTCATTCTGAGCGAATCGGATAGCACAGACACTTACTGAACAAAGCCATAGCCCTTGGAGCGACCAGGATTGGTCTCGTCTCGCTGCAAGATGACCTGCTCCAGCTCGCCGAATGGCTCGAAGATGTCCTTGAGATCGCCCTCGGTGACACTGAAGTGGATGTTGCCAACATACAGACGATGGAAAGGCGCGCCATTTGCACCGGGAGCAGCACCACCCTCAGAAGGTCGAGCAGCGCGGTTCTTCTCTGCTTCAGCAAGCTGCGCAATGATTGGGACTCCCTTGAGCTTCTGGCCGGTTAGCTCCAAGGCCTTTGCCACAGACTCCTCATCCTTGAACTCGACATAGCCGACACTAGAGGGAATGTTAGCATTTGTACTTGCTCTACAGTAGGGCAAGGCACTCACCCCTTTGATCGAAGAGTAACGCGGTCCTTGACGATCTGAGCCTCGATGACGGGTCCGACACGCTCAAAGAAGGTGCGTAGGTGATGGGTCTCTGCGCGCTGAGAAATCTGCTGCACGAAGATGGTACGCTTGTCGCGATCATCTTCTGTAACTTCAGGTTCTGCAGGCGTCTGGGGACGACGGGTAGTTCGACGGTCATCGCTGCTATTGCGACGACGGTCGCGGGACCTCTCCCGATAACGGGCGTAACCACGGTCTTGACGAGGCGACCTCGTTCGAGGACGGCCGCCACCACTGTAGAAGTCACCCCGGTCACGGCCACGGCCTCCACGTCGGTCGCGGGACCTGCTGTTGCGTCGGTACCTATCACGATCTTCGTCTGTGTCAGCACCTTTGCTCGATCGAGGACGGCTTCCATCTCTCTGTCCATGCTCCCTGTCACGGCTCCGGCGCCGGTCTCCATTAGACTCACGATTCCTATCCCCACGGTCTCGGCTCCTCGATCGTCGAGCACGGCGGCTCACATAGCGCTCACGATCAGGACGGCGACCATCGTTGGACCGCACGTCGCTGCTCGACTGACGCTCACGCTCCTTGATCTCGAGCTCGCGCGCAGTCTCCTCGAGGAGCGCATCAACAGCTGCAGACGTTGACATGTTGCGTGTTGTTAGTTTGTTGTCGGATACTGGATTCAATTGAGATGTCGAGCGAGTGCGCAAACAGCTGCTACTGCAAACGATCACCAAGTGACGCCTTGGTTGCTTGATTGGACTGCACTCAACGAAAGTGTACTTGTTTGTGTTGTTGCGCACAGATTCGTTGTGGTTGAGTGAGGTGGAGAACGGGAGCTGGGCTGGCCGCTGCGACTTGAAAAGTTGGCGGGGGCTTGGCGCGGATCTGTAATGACTAAGCGAGACGCTAGAAGCGGCATTCACGTGCGCTTTGGCCACTGTTTGAGTAAAACAAAAGGTGAGGCGCACGGGCAATGAATGGGGACTAAAGAGCGGTGATGCAGACAGTAGTGAGCTGTATTGTTATGTGAGCGAGCCGTTGCACTGGTGATGGCGATATGGATTGTTAGATTGTGAAATTGTGGTGCAGTGAGCATTATTATTATTATTGTTATTATTGGTGTGTCGTGAAGAAGGACATTAACGTCGGAAATCCGTGAGCCAGCGCTATGACAGACCCAAAATGGTCTTGTGGAATCCGCTTGAACGCCTCCCAATGCAGTACAGTACAGTCTTCGCAACATGATTAAAATCCTAGATGTCTAAAAACAGCATTCTTCTCGTACGTCACCGCCTAAGTAGTCTTGATGACCTTTGTAGGTCCCATTTCAAGCTCAGTGCCAAATACCCAGTCCCAGAAGCGGCTGGTAACTCCAAATCCGTTCTGGTAGTCGGCAAAGTGGTGCTTAAGATGGTACTTCTTCAGCTGCTGGTAGAATTCAGGAAGCCTTTATCGGGTCAACATTGTACTTGTATAAGGAATGGATCAACATACTTTTGGTGGTGGAGGAAGTAGTGCGTCATGTCGTAGCATGTGTATCCGAAGATGCCTCCACAGTAGGCCGCCAAGGCCGCATACCAGTTCCAAAAGATAATAGCATGAGCAAACTTCCAGAACGGCGCTGCCAGAACGACAAAAAGGGTGGGCGGCATAACAAGTCTGTATTTGTCCATTGGCAGGTAGTGGTGAATACCGTGCAGGAGGAAGTGGAGAGTGATGCCGACACGGTTGTCGGGAAGGTGGCTGCTTTGCGTCAATGAGTGATATGCGTATGGAGAGGGAAATGACTTACTCATCCAGATGGAATAGGCCCCTGTGTAGAACGTACTCTATGATTGTCCAAAAGCCCAGCCCAAAAGCCCAGTATCCCGCCAGGGCTGGTGCGGACTGCAGACCACCAAAAGCTACCGATGTACCGTATGCAACGCAAGGCCACCACAGAGAAGGCACAATCCACCAGGGAGTCTTGCTCAAGGGCTCCAGAAAGTTGCCGAACAAGGGCGCCGAGTCACCTCCCTTGTAATGTCGCGGTCGATGCACCTGTTCCAAGTAGAAGTCCTTGCTGAACCCGCCATTCCAGACCTGCATCAAGAGCGGCTTGCTGAGGTCTAAGAACTTATGCTCCTTGTAGTCTTTGTTTGGGTCCGTCTCTTTCGACAGGTCTTCCTCGGATGACATGCCGGTTGCTGCGTACAACGGCTTGCCGTTCTGTGACATGCCCTTGAGCTCTGCGACGCCCGCTTCCGAAGGTGGCAAGGGAACGATATCTGCTGGCTTGGAGCTTTTCACTGCGCCATTAATAACAGGCTCAGTGGCCATGAAGCCAACCAGACTCTCCTCGAGAATCTCGTAGGCAGAGTCGGAATGTGTGTGTGAAATTTCATCCTTCAAGATTGCCTCTACGTCCTTGCCGGCGTATTCCAGGATGAACTCGGGGCCACCGGGGTGGCCGTCAAGGAAGTCGGTGACATCGTAGACTCTGGTCCCAATGGTGACATAGCAAGACTTTTCGTTGTTGTGCGCGCGCACCTCAGCGGTCGGAATCGTCGGAAGGGTACGGCCGGGCATTGTGGCGGTCGCGGACAGGAAGCCTGACGTCTCTGCAGCGGTGACTGTGATCCGTCGAGGACGGGGTCTGCAAGGCCGGACAGGTGTTCAGCAATATGCTTCCAATAGGGCAGTATCGGCCGTCGTGGAAAGTTGCGAGTTTGGTGGCGATACGAGAACCCGAAGCCTGCAGAAGGGGGGCTAGGGCGGGCGAACAGCAGTGGCACAGGGTGGAGAAGGAGCGTATAGGGTGGGAGGGTGCAGGACAGAGAGAGCAGAGTGGACAATATGTAGGTGTGCCCAAAGGGTAATGTAGCAGCCAGCAAATGTCAGGAGAGCCAAGAGATCAACTCGCCTTGCAGATCTGACCACCCGCAGCTAATGGTGGCGAGACCGGCATCTTTGCCTTTCCTCCTCCGAGTCCCGTCTCGGAGACACCAGCACGAAAGGCCAGGCTTGGGAAAAGGAGAGGCAATTTCCTTTGGGCCTTTCCAGATGCCCGCGGCCTTGTGATTGGCTGCCGTCTGTCAAGGCGATGGGTGCACTCGGTTGCATCTGCGACAGGCGCATTCAAAGTCTTAGTCCTGCCCCATCTACTTGCCTTCCCCACAAGACGAATGAAGGAATGCTGCTTGGGAAATCACGACAGTTGGCATACTCGAGATCAAGCGTGATATCCATAATCTCGAGTCGTCCAACTGTCGTGAATTCCCAAGCAGCATTCGTCCGATGATTAAGCAGCTGCGGCAACTGGCATGACTCATGTCTACAGTCTTGGACAGAGAGTCCGTCTACATAGCGGCGTGTCATCATCACGTGTCGAATAGCGGCTTATCACCTCAAGCTGGACTGTACCATGTAGGGGGAGGACTGCCGAAGCAGCCTCCAAGATGCAACATTACCAGATTCCTCTAACGCGCCGGTCCGACCGTTTTGGATGCGCTCGCGTGGGCGCCCGTGACAGGCTGAGGCTGTCCCTCAGCCCTGCTGCACCCTTGTCCACCAGCGGCAGGCACACGGCATGGCGTCACTGGCTTGGTACCAAGTAGTGACTTCTTCACCATGGCTATCGCTGGCCAATTCTTCGCCATGTTCCCTGATTGTGGGTGCAGGGCAGGGCCGAGAGCCCAATCCTCCTCCATATACCCCCCAGCCTTACCCTCAGAAGAATCCACCCTGAAGTCCTTCTACATTTCCTCGACCACCACGCTCAACCACCGTCTCTGTCTTTCCGTCTCATACCTAGCAACCATTTCTTACCACGAATCCCTGTACTGTGATTGCGCACCCGGCACGCGCAGTCACTCTCCAATATGCCCACCACCACGCTCAATAACGGTTGCACCCAGCCTATAAATCGCATCTCGGTCGCACATCTATGTACCGTGGTTTTGCTACTGGCCGGCTTGCCGATGGCCGATGGCTTGCATCACATGGCCCAAAAGGCACCCTGGAAGACCAGTCGCAGGAAGCTGGACATTACGCCTCTGCTGGTCACAAACCACTGCCCGGACAACATCTGGCCCGGCATCTCAACCCAATCCGGGACAGGACCAGCTGAGAACGGCTTCCAGCTGAAACCGGGGGAGACCAAGAACCAGACTGTTTCGGAAGACTGGCAAGGGCGGGTGTGGGGACGGACCAACTGTTCCTTCAACGATGACGGAACGGCTTCGGCTTCAGGCCAAGGCAAGGCTTGTTTGTCCGGCGACTGCAATGGTGCCTTGAACTGCCGGGTCGGGGTATGTGCTACGATGCTCCATACAAGGCCTGCGCTAATATCCACAGGGCGACGTCCCCGTATCGCTTGCCGAGTTTACATTGGACGCCGGAGACGGACACACATACTACGACATCTCATTAGTCGATGGCTACAATGTGCCCATGGCAATCGTCCTACAGCCGTTGGAGAATATCACGCTTGACGACATCCCACCGAACCTTACCAATCCGTCTTGCCAAGGCACAGACGGCCTGCTTGCACCACAGGGCTACAACCCGTACCCAGAATACCCCGACTTCCTCCGCACAAACACATCGTATCCTCTACCTTTCGACCAGAATGTAGACGAGAATAAGATCTCCAAGTGGTGCCCTTGGGACCTACAACAGACCCCTCCCGAAAAGCCCGGCGATGGCGTGTATCCATACCCCGACGACAACATTCAGCGGCCGCAGTTCAACCCGTGCTATTCTGCATGCGCAAAGAACAACCAGCCACAAGACTGTTGTACCGGGAAATACAACTCGCCCGGTGCCTGCAAGCCGAGCGAATATTCCAAAAACGTGAAATCAGTATGTCCAGATGCATACAGCTACGGTTTGTCTCACCCAACAGTCTAGATAGCGCATAGCTAACATGCACCATAGCTTTTGATGACCAAACTTCGACATTCATCATCCCTTCTGGAGCCGGATTCGAAGTTGTCTTCTGCCCAGGCGCTCGCTCGACGACAATTCTTTCAACAAGCAGAGATGAGATGCTCCAGTTATCGCAGCAGGGCAAAGTCGACAAGCAAGCCACAATGGGCCTCAAACGGGCCAGTAGTGGCATGTTCCAAAGAAATGCAGCATCTGGCAGCTTTCGATTAGATTGTACTCTACTCGCAGTCACTATGATTCTGACTGGCGTAGCTTCAGCGCGCGTTTTTTGTTAGTGGGCCGGTGCTTTCTCTTGTCATATATGGGCTGTGGACAAACCTCCGTTGCTCTTGTTTCGTGCTTGGATAGTTTTATACCCTATTTTTTGGTTGCAAATTACCCTTGATCATCTCGCCAACTCGAACATGTTGCATTGATTGTGGTAGCATCGAACAGTGATATTTGCACACAGCAGGCGTACCTGCCTGTCGTGCGGAACCATCATCATTTGGCCATGTAGCTCAATTGGGCCGGGGCTTGACAATCTCGAAAGATTCCCGCTTTGCAGTATTTTGCACAACCAAAAGCTTCTGGCAGCACAGAAGACGGTGAGATTCACGCTGCGGTACATGTTTCGTAATTTGGGCGGGGCGGGACCACCCGGGGTTGTGCCATCATGCCTCTAACATCATATACAAAGCCTCACCTTACTCGATGCAGCACGGAACAACCACAGCTGATCTCCTCTTGCAATTCACTACGTCGGCTGGTGCCGTGTCGCCTCTGGGCGGCTGACACGGCTAGCTTTTTTGCGACGTCAGCCCCATAATAGGCGCATGTTTAGCCAGATTGGACCCGGAGCCTCCCTTCCGTATACCTTTTGTGGAATGTTTCACGGTGCAACAGACTACTCGATGGAGCTGAAAGCGGCACCTTGTACTTCGGCCATGCTCATTGTCTAATATAGTACGACAAAAGAACTTCCTGGCGTCATACAAGAAGAAGGTTCCCGGTCGTATTACCCCGCTAATTGGCAGTTCCGACACCGTTAAGAACCAACCGAGTGTTTGACTGACCATCACCATCCTGAACTACAATCACCATGGCGAAAGCGCAGTCGTTTAGCTGCCATCAATTGTCCGAAGGATGGTCGTTCAAGCAAGCTGATGATGTGACAGAGGATGCCTGGATGCCGGTTAAGAAAGTTCCTACCAACGTTCATCTGGACTTGATGGAGGCTGGCAAGTATGCTTCGATTTTCAGCAGGATATTCGATTTTGGACACTGACACATTCCAGAATTCCGGATCCGTTTCTAGGCTTCAATGAGCTTCGTGCAGAATGGGTGGCAGATAAGACCTGGGCCTACAAACTCGAGCTGCCTCAAGTGCAAGAAGCAGAGGCAGGCACTACACATGTCCTTGCGTTTGACGGCTTGGATACCTTTGCAGTTGTTAGACTCAATGGAGAGTCTATTCTCGAAAGCGACAATATGTTCGTTCCGCATCGCCTTGATGTGACCAAGAAACTCAAGCCTAGTGAGAAGAACATCCTGGAGATTGAATTCGCATCTGCACGCCTCGAAGCCATCAAGATCAAGGAGAAGCATCCAGAACACAAATGGGTTGGTTTCAATGGTGACATGTCCAGGCTAGCCGTAAGGAAGGCTCAGTACCACTGGGGCTGGGACTGGGGCCCTATCCTCAACACGTGCGGTCCGTGGCGCCAAGTACGATTGGAAACCTATCAGGCAAGGATTGAGGATTTGCGAGTCGACTACAAGCTGGACGGTAGCCTGAAGTCGGTGCAGGGGAGTATTTCCGCAACTGTTCAAGGCGTGTCCGCCAACAGAGTCAGTTTCGATGTGTTTGATGGACATGAGCGAGTCTTCAGAGAGACTGCTAAGATTAGCGACGGTGTGGCCAAGGTGGATTTTCATGTCAACAATCCAAAGCTATGGTACCCTCACGGGTACGGCGAGCAGCCGCTATACACCATCATCGCAACTCTCTTCGCAAACGAAGTAAAGTTACATCATACATCACGTCGAACCGGCTTTCGAAAGGGTGAGCTCATACAAGAATCAGATGCCATTGGGAAAAGCTTCTATTTCCGCGTAAATGATGTCGATGTGTTTTGCGGCGGCTCGGACTGGATCCCGGCGGACTCATTTACCCCTAGAGTGACAGAAGCCCAGTATCGCAGATGGCTCGAGCTCATGGTGGATGGATATCAAATCATGATCAGAATATGGGGTGGTGGTATTTGGGAAGAAGACGTCTTCTATGACATCTGCGATGAGCTTGGTGTGCTCGTGTGGCAAGATTTCATGTTTGGCTGCGGCAACTATCCCGCCTTTCCGGACATGTTGCGATCAATCAAGGAAGAGTGCACCGCCAACGTCACCCGACTACGACACCACCCTTCCATCATCATCTATGCGGGAAATAACGAGGACTATCAAGTCCAAGAGACCTATGGCTTGGCTTACGATTACGACGACAAGGACCCGGAGAGCTGGCTCAAGACTGACTTTCCTGCTAGATACATCTACGAAAAGGTACGTGCCCACCCACCACCGCCATGCTGTGCACAAACTGATGAGTTTGCAACCACTAGCTGCTGCCGGATGTGGTTGCCGCAGAAAGCCCACATGTACCATACCATCCGGGGTCACCATGGGGTGACGGCTTGAAGACTTCCAACCCCACAGTGGGTGACATGCATCAATGGAATGGTAACAAGATCCTCATCGCTTCTGATGTAGCCTACTAACGTTGCATACAGTCTGGCATGGCACACAGGAAAAATACCAAATCTTTGATACCTTGGGCGGCCGCTTCAATAGCGAGTTTGGCATGCAGGCATTTCCACATATTGACACCATCAGGTATTGGTGCACTGATCCGACGCAACTATACCCGCAAAGCCACATGATCGACTTCCACAACAAGGCAGACGGCCACGAGCGGCGGATAGCGACGTATTTGGTGGAAAACTTCCGTACCAAGACGGATCTGGAGGTAGGTGCCGTGTCGACGGGTACCCGGTTCATGGTCGGGAACTATAGCCAAGTGGGCCGTAATATAGGCTGTATAGGTGCTAACAGCGAATAGTCTTTTATCCACCTCACACAGCTCTCGCAGGCCGAAGCGCTAATGTTCGGCTACCGGGGCTGGCGACGGCAATGGGGTCAAAGCAGGCATTGTGGTGGTGCACTCGTCTGGCAGCTCAACGACTGCTGGCCAGTCACTTCGTGGTCGATTGTCGATTATTTCCAGCGCAAGAAACCGGCATACTACGCGATGCGCAGAGTCCTTGCTCCCATTGCTGTTGCTGTCAAGCGAGCGCACTTTGATTGGAGCGTAGTGCATGCAAGAGTGCCAGCGACCAGCGGTTACGAGGTCTGGGTTGTGAGCCAGAAGCTGGAAGAGGTAGTAGCGACCGTTGAGTTGCGGTATATTAGCGTCAAGAGCGGTAAAGAAATTAAGGAGAAGATCGTCAAGAAGGATATCGGGCTCGTTCCGAACGGCACAACCGACATTTTCTCAGGTACGATCGACAACCTGAATGAGCAGCCGCACGTCCTAGCCGTACGCATCTGGGTTGACGGCGAGATTGTGTCCCGAGATGTCGACTGGCCCCAACCTCTCAAGTACCTCGACTTTAACGACCGCGGTGTGGAAGTCATACCCCGCGGCGAGATTATCGTCGTCAGGGCACAGAAACCCACCAAGGGCCTCGTGTTTGAGGAGCGCTCGGGTGTCCTTGTACATGACAGCGCGATAGATGTAGTGCCTGGAGATGAGCAGATGATCAAGGTGAGGGGCTTGGGTAAGCAGGACAAGCCACTGCGGTGGACATATCTGGGCAAAGACTAGATGCAGACATGCAGGATAGGCACAGTGGAGACGCCGAGGGCATGATTTGGCCAGGCAGAGTCTTTGAGAAGGCCGACTGCATACATGTTGGGAGTATGTGAACGCAGGCTGCATGTAGCCCGAGGAGTCGAGGGGCGCATGCTTACGCGCTCCACACGGTTAGCAAGCGACTAGGTTGCAGGGAAACGTATCGCATACATTACAACGCTCGTCTGCATTGTAGTCAATATAGGCCAGGAGGCACAAACGGTGGAGTGAACATGTTGCGTAGCATGAAGGCGGTTGTCAAGTGGAGTTTCAACTGAGGGGTATATGTGAGGCTGCTATAGGCCTACGGTATGGGCATTGTACCCAGCCAAGCGTCTGATATGACAGTGCCATTACAGAGGTGGATGGTCCAGGGGCAATTAAATCGCATGCCGGATATTGGCCGGCGGGGTCATAGGTTGGGAGAGAGGGCTGCAGGCGAATGCAACCCAGGCGCATATCGCAGGAGGCCGATGCAGCAAGCAATAGTGGGGACGGTGTTTTGTTCGGCCCATAACTGTTGGTGACCCGAAGGTGGTATCTTCTTGGGCTGGTGCCATGTCGGCAGCAGGCAGTGGTAGCGAGCACGACCGTGTGTACCGTTGATGGGCCCTGTATGCGGCCGGTAAATGGGCCCTTCGCAGCACACGCCAGGGCCCCTCACAGGCCGGATGCAGTTCTCCCGAATTGGATTTTGTGGGGGTGGTTGGGTGTGCGGTTTAGGTTGGCACCGCACCCATCATCTCCAACACCACCACCGCACCCGCACCCGCACTCCTCTCCCAGTCGCCCTCCATCGCCGGCACGCTTACCACGCCATGCGATCGAGGATACGTGCTGCCTAATCGTTGCGGGAAGGATGATCCACGCCGCTGTAACGACGTGCAGTAGTGCAGCCGCAGCCAGATGGGTTGCTTGATGGCCTCGATCCTCAACACGGTAATCTCTTGCACATCGCCTTCTGGAGTCCTTCTCGAAGCCGGCGGCGGCCTCCACCCCCAATCTCGCTTGGCTGCCTCAGACGCAATCTCTCCCGTCCGCCCGTCTCATCGTTCGCCTGTGTTCCTCGTCCACCAGTCAGCCCTGCTGCATGCACACAGGGAGTGGTGCTATAATGCGGGGGCTATACCCTCACTAACTTCCACTCTGGACTCTCACCTTGTCGCTCCGGCCCTACAAGACTCGCTAGCCTCGAGCCAGTACATCGCATCGTCTGCAGCACCCTGGCGTGACAAGTCTGACTACCAACGGCCGCCCACCTTTTGTTCTGTCCTCAAGAGCATTTGATTCAGGCTGCTCTTGACATGCGTTGCGCAGGCCTGCACTACCCACCGGCTCTGGTATATCCATCTCGCTTCCTCTACCTCTGGTCCTGCTTCTTTCCGACAGAAACTTTGCCTCATCGCTCTGCATCTCGACCTTCGAGGCCGAGACCGTTGTCCAGAACAGATTTGACCGGGCATCCTCCACGCGTCGTCTGACGCCCGGGTACATGGTCGTATCAACTTTTGTATCTGAGCATTCCAACACGAGTCGGGCCCCTCGAGCACATCGCCAACCGAGGTACAACCGCATCAACCCAACATGTTCCACACCTTCCAGTCGTCAATCGGCGTGCGCTCCCCCGGCGCGGACAGCGACCACGCTTCAAAGCCCTCACGACCACCAGGATCCCGACGGATATCGACTAGCAACGCATGTGTCGAATGCAGGAGACGCAAGATCCGCTGCGATGGCACACAGCCGTGTGGGCAGTGCCAATGGTACCAACACCCCGAAGCTTGTGGTTACTCCAAGCCTGCGCAGAGAGTGGTGCCCAGCCGGAAGTAAGCATTCTAGAGCATTCACGGACCTTGCCCCGCTAACAAAAGATTGGTAGGCTAGTCGACAAGCTTTCCAACAATCTTGATTTATACAAGACCATTCTCACAAAACTGTATGGAGCAAAAAACCTCGAGTCCCTGGCCAGCCTCCCACGCGAAGAGTTGCTGGAGCTGGCCTTGTCCTCCACATCAGCCAATTCGACGACATCACCATCAGCCGCCGACTCCCAGGCTTGTTCCGACGCGCAAGCTGGATCCGATGGAGCCGAAAGTCTGGAAGCGCTTGAACAGGCTCCCCCCGAAGATCCTTATTGGGATGAGGCGCGAAAGCACCAGCTTCGTGTCCAAGGTATCTCTGACGACGTAAATGGCTTGTCAATGTCTGTCGACCGTCTGTCGTCTTACGTTGGCGTTTCTTCAATAACTGCAGCATTGAAGGTCATCGTACGATGCGCACCTCAGGCACGATCCTTCATTTCACACAACAATCAGGAAACGGCACTGCCAAGCCGAGCAAGTTCTCCACCACCCGGACTTGCAGACGACAGACCAGATGCGCTACCGCCTCCAGATCACGGCCAAGAACTCATTGAGAGCTACTTTGACCGTGTACATCCTTTCTTTCCATTAATCGACGAGCGCAAATTCTGGTCTACTTTCCTCTACAGCAATCGCAGCGATTCACCATGGCTGGCACTGTTGAACATGGTCTTTGCTCTAGGGTCGCTTGCATCTCTAGCTGCGGACAATGAGGTCCACCACACCTACTTCACTCGCTCACGAAAGCACCTGTCTTTAGAATCGTTCGGAAGTGGCAACCTAGAGGTCCTCCAAGCTTTTGCTATCATGAGCGGATACTACATGCACTATCTTAATCGCCCCAACGAAGCCCACTCGCTTATGGGTGGTACGCTGCGCATGGCGACCGCACTAGGCTTGCACCGCGAGTACTCGGAAAGAAGTGATGCAAGTCAACAAGTCAAGGGTGTGGGCGAAGAAGACTCAATATCTCCAGAGATGAGGCGACGTATATGGTGGAGTCTGTTCTGTCTAGATTCGTGGGCATCGACAACAACGGGCAGACCCTCGCTGGGCAGAATGGGACCTTCCATCACAGTCATGAGACCTGGTACTGCAGCAAACGCCGTAAGGTTCTATGATGCTAATTCTAGACTTGATGTACACTGACGCGGCCAACAGATTCAAATTATACCACCACCCAACAGCCCTCAAAACATGGAACAACTCAAAATTCTCCCTATAATCCACGCATCAGCATTCTGCCAGATCGCGACCAAGATCCAGGACCGGCTCGTCGAATGCCCCCTCCTGTCCTCGGTGGAAACGGCTAGTTACGACGCACAGCTTGTGAAGTGGCACGAAGACTTGCCCTCTATTCTGTCCAAAACCGACGAACCGTGTCCAAACTTTCTCCGCCGTACCCGGTTGGTGATGAAATGGCGCTTCCAAAACATCCGCATCATACTCCATCGACCCATACTCCTTACCACAGCCCTCCGACACGCCTCGTGGGCCAGCCTGAGCGCGGATGAAAAGGTGTCAGTAGGAAAATGTCGGCTTATTGCTTGCAAGACAATCGAGGACATAAGCCGGGACTGCATGCCCGATCTCATTTCAGGCTGGAACGCTGTCTGGTTCTGCTTCCAAGCCTGTATGGTTCCACTTGTATCTCTCTTCAGCGACCCAAGTATACCTGAAGAGGTAGAAAGATGGAAGGCCAGTGTCGAGACGGCATTGAGTTTCTTCGAAGCAGTCAAAGATTGGAGTATAGCCGCAAAGAAGAGTAAGGATGCTGTTGCGCGCTTATACGCCGCATACAAGACCCAGGCTTCGACACTACCGATATCCCAACGAACGCAAGCCCCAATGTCGCAAATGCCATATCCTCAGCAATTTCCTCAACATGGTCACACTCAGATACAGACGCATTTTTCTGCGCCCAGCACATCGAGTGGTCCTGTCATGATCAGCACGCACACCACAAACTATGGGCAGCAACATCTACCTGCGCTCACCCAATATAACCCCACAACACCCGGTTGGGTGAACTCTGGCAACGATCCAGCAATCCTAGGCAATTTCTGGGACGACATGATGTGGGACACCAACCTACCGGACATGCTCGAAACCCCGTTCGGAATTGCAACTGATTACGAGTATGTGGGTGCAGCACAGGATCCTGGGCCTGGTGGGGCATGTTGGATGCATGGGAACTAAGCCATTACAAGCTTTGAATTGAAGCTACTATTGGATTTACAGGAAACAGTTCGCAAGTCGATGTTCAGCTATGGGAACGCGGGATCGGATGCGATACGGCGAGTTGAACGCCAAGGTGCCGTACCCTTAGCCCAGATACGGAGTGTATATCGAATAGCTACCGGCCCGTTTAGAACTGGTGTCCCTACAATCCGATCAGACGTATGAATTGACAAGGATAGTCCGTGTGGTCGTCTTGTGGTATACAGGGAACACCGAACAACCGACAACAGCCGGTGGTGGAAAAATACTTCAGAACACGTCTACACGAGTCTACATGGATGGGCCTTGACAGCGCGTATAAGCGAAGCTTGCAGCCTTCGCGGCCAAGACTGGATCAGCGGGGCACAGAGGACAACGACTGTTGGAGGCCTTTTTCCCGATGCTGACTGGGTATCTTACATGTCGATCGTGGGGCATCTCTTTGCCAATGATAGCAAGACTGTACTTGCCCCCATGAGGCAGCATTTAGACAGTCCACTTTTTTCTCAACCCCGCCAGTCACATGCGAATTAGACTCCATTCTTTCTCCTCGCTCGTGTTGGGTGGAATCGTCGATGTCTTTCTCGAGTTTGCATCGTCTTTTATAGGCACTTCTCTCTTTCTGACCATTTCACAGCATCATGTGCAGCTGTTTAAAGGTCTGTGGAAGTAAGGACCATCACGTGACTAGCATTAGCCTGGGCTCTGGTGGTGCTACGTAAGTAGGTGGTGGGACTGAGTGGGGAAAGGCACGTGCCAGATGCAGCTAGATCAAGAAGATTATGCCGATCATTTGTGAGGAATACCACGTGTATGAACTTGTGATGCTTACCAAGGGATGCACGTATCTTGTTCTGGTGATGTAAATTGTCTAACTTGATGTGAATTGTCAGCGGACCTCAAGGCCAACAGCAACATCACCATAAACCCAACGATCAATAATTCCGGCGTGTACAGACAAGAACTACAAGTCTCTCGGTATCAATGCAAATTCCTCCCTAACCAACACCAAAGCGGACAAGACACGAATATCCTTGCTACGTCCTCGACCCAACATCATGCCAAGGCCTATCACAGTTTAGATAGCATCTTGGCTGACCGCCATGTCATTACGAGTGAGGGCATCATGTATGGTGGTTTTGCTTACGGGCAGTTCCAAGAGTTGTAGTAGCCATGGCACACCAAGATTTCTATACCAAGTTTCCTGTACTTACTTTTGCCAAGCTACTAAAAGACGGCCTTGGGAGACGGAGACGGAGCGGGATGTTTTGCGCCTTGTTTTTTTCTTTTGCCGATCCATAAGATAGCGTGCCATTTGTGGAGACTACGGTGTCTGATATGGGGCCTATAGGGCCTTATGGCGACACGATGTTGGTAACCATGGTAGCAAAAAAAGTTTGGTTTGACAGGTTTGATGGTGGATGGGAATGTGGGGTGTTAGTTGAAGGTGTCTTGAAGATCATATGGATATGCGATAGATTCTCTGTTTTGTACCTGGCTAGACAATGAACAAGGACATACGTACCTCCTCACCGGCAGACTTCCCCACGTACAACCAAGCGTAGACGCTTGGTCACTGCCACGCCTTACTTGGCTAACTAACTTGCCTTCGGACCTATCTATCCACCTTACCCTACCCACACGCCGCTGCCCCTCCTTTCCGGGCAGTCAGCCCGTGTAGATAATCTAATCAATCTCTCCTTTGTCCATCATCGCGACATTACACGCTCACCCACCCTTTCCTCCTCACAAACTCAATCCGGTACACTACTCGCTTCTCCTGTCGCAACCATGTCGTCAGAGCCCGATCTCCATCGGGCCATCTCTATGAAACCCCACCCGTTCCACACGTACCCCGACCGCATAGAACGCACATCGAGCCCACACCACTCCCACCACCATCATGCTGGCAGCAGCTCGCACACGCCAACGCCAATTGGCACCAAGCAGGCCGCCAGCAGCACCGCGATAGAAGCCTCGCACCCACCCAGCGCCCACGACCCCATCGCACGCCATGTCCCCGCCGCCTTGCGCTCGCAGGACGACCTGGAGTCACAATCGCCGCCGTCCTACACACCCGACAACGACCCGTATTCGCTGTCAGCGGCCATAAAACCCGAATCGGAACTTGCCCTCATCCGAGCCAACACATCGCGAAAGCGTGATGGGTGCGGTCCCATTACGCTCAATTCCAAAGCGCGCAACGCGAAGAAACTAGAGGAATTCTACGAAGCCCAAAACGAAAACATTGAGCGACTCCTCAAGCCCGTCGACGACCACCGTCGTGCAGCCAAGGACGAAGATACAGCAAACCACCTCAAGTACAAAATCGCCGTCATTGGCTCTTTTGCCGCAAACATCTTGCTTGCAATTCTGCAACTCTACGCCGCCATATCCTCCAAATCCCTCAGTCTCTTTACCACAATGGCCGACTCCCTCTTTGACCCCCTCTCCAACCTCACGTTGATCATGTGCAACCGTGCCGTCGCCCGCGTCGACGCGCGCAAGTTCCCGTCGGGCAAAGCGCGCATCGAGACGGCCGGGAACCTATGTTTCTGCGCCCTCATGATCACCGTCTCCGTCGTCATCATCGTCGAATCCGTGCGCACTGTCGCCGAACACAACGGGCCCGAGACAAACGACTTTTACCTTCCGTCCGTGATTGCAGTCGCAGTAGCCTTTTCCACAAAATTCAGCTTGTTCCTGTACTGCTGGGCGCTGCGCAACAAGTACAGTCAAGTCCGCATCTTGTGGGAGGACCATCGAAACGACTTGTTCATCAACGGCTTCGGTATCCTGACCAGTGTCGGCGGCAGCAAGTTGAAATGGTGGATCGACCCCATGGGCGCCATGATACTCTCTGTCCTCATCATCTTCCTGTGGAGTAGAACTGCCTACTCCGAATTTCAACTCTTGATCGGCGTCACGGCTGACACGGCCATGTTGCAGCATATTACCTATATTTGTATGTCTCTTGTCTCATCCCCCTCCCCCAAGCCATATCTCATCAACACTTCTGCTCAACCTCTTCTTTCTGACACACATGAATAGCAATGACACACTCCCCCCAAATCCTCCAAATCGACACCGTACGCGCATATCACTCAGGCCCCCGCCTTATTGTCGAAGTAGACATTGTTATGGATCCTGAAGACACGCTCCGCGGCACACACGATATAGCAGAGGAGTTGCAGATTAAACTTGAGAGTCTGCCCGACGTTGAGCGCGCCTATGTACATGTCGATTATGAGACTGATCATCGGCCCGAGCACTTTTTGAAGAAGGAGTTGTGAGATGTAGATGACGGGGATGGGGAGGAGGAAGAAGAAGAAGGGGTAATTGGGGGGAGGGAATCGAAGTGACAGGATGTCTTGTTGCCTGTACACATCTTTCTAACTGCGTATATTTCTTTTAAACCACACACTGTTTACTACCTCTCCCACTCCCTC
>Ga0265797_10002708_pt1 | contig 29399 bp, 19 predicted proteins | sample P2T30metagenome_FD_192433 | JGI IMG/M metagenome (GOLD analysis project Ga0265797, IMG submission 192433) | Plant litter microbial communities from East Loma Ridge, Irvine, California - P2 T30 | ecosystem: Environmental > Terrestrial > Plant litter > Unclassified | place: USA: California...
ACAGCGGAGCAAAAATCCCATTAAGCGGTCAGGTAGAATCCCTGAATGTTTCGGTGGCAAGCTCTATTGTATTGTATGAGGCAGTTAGGCAAAGAGTTAAGTAATAAATATTAAGAAACTCCTTAATCTGCTTTTTAAAGCTAGGTTAAGGAGTTTCTTATTTAGCTGAAAATCTATTTATTCAGCACAGGTATATTCTTATTTCAAAGGATGTCTTGCCCAAATATCCTTTCTTAATTTACAATCAGATTTTATTGCCGGAAATTCTTCATGATCCAGCCTCCGCCTACTACATCATCCCCTTCATAAAAAACAGCAGCCTGCCCGGGAGCGATACCATTGACGCCATCATGAAAATGGACCTTTATTTTGCCTGGTTCATCCGGGATCAGTGTAGCCGGTGTACCATCATGCTTGTATCTAACCTTGGTAACTGTTTCCAAAGGCTTTGAGATCCCGTCATACTTCTGCCAGTTTAATTTACCGACGTACATTCCGTCACGGAACAGATCAGGCAAATCACCCAATACTACCTCGTTGCTTTCTTTACGTACTTCGGTTACAAAAACAGGCCTGCCTAACGCAATACCCAATCCCTTACGCTGGCCAACAGTATAAAACGGATAACCTTCATGTTTTCCGACCACGGTGCCATCTTCATACACGAAGTTCCCCCCTGCTACTTCTGCTTCAAGACCCGGAATACGGCGTTTTAAAAAGCCTCTGTAATCGTTGTCCGGAACAAAACAGATTTCGTAACTCTCCGCTTTATTGACCAGATCTATAAAACCACGTTCACGTGCCATTTCACGGATTTCGCTTTTATGCAGATAACCCAGGGGGAGTTTGGTACGGCTGAGACTTTCCTGAGAAACACCCCATAGTACATAACTCTGATCCTTCCATGCATCTATTCCTTTGGAAACATAGTAACGGCCGTCGTTAAACTGCATATTGGCATAATGACCGGTTGCTATGGATTCACAATCCAGGCGGTCGGCACGTTTCAGCAATGCATCCCATTTAATGTGTGTATTGCATAATACACAGGGATTTGGTGTACGGCCTTCCAGGTATTCACCTGTAAAATGATCAATTACATAATCACCAAATTCAGCGCGTATGTCAAGAATATAATGTGGAAATCCAAGTTCAACTGCAATGCTTCGTGCATCATTGATGGAATCAAGCGAACAGCAGCCAGTTTCTTTTTTTGTGCCGCCGCTGCTGGCATAGTCCCATGTCTTCATGGTCATACCAATAACCTCATAACCTTGCTCGTGTAACATAACAGCTGCGAGAGAGCTGTCTATACCGCCGCTCATGGCGACTAATATTCGTCCGTGTTTACTCATGGTGTGAATCTGCGAAGGTTGAACGCCTTCCGATTTTGTTTAAATTGAAAAAAAGCTAACGGTCAGAATCAGCCGAAAGGTTCCGCAAAGGTATGGATAAGTTATAACAATTGAGATATACGCTATGCATTCACCTGCCTGATCACATTCTTGATGTTCAGCTCAATAATGTCTGTCATACTTTCGCAGCGATTGTAGTGCTGATCTCTGTAATGTTTTGCAAGACCGGAACTAAGCTGATGGATATTATCAGAAGTTGAAATGTTATCTTTTTTTGAAACATCACGAAGTTCTTTTAAACGGTACCTTTCACTCCTTGCCTGGTACATGATGGAAGACTGCTCTTCCTGCTGATATTGCAGAACTGTTTTGTCTGTCAGGTATTCCATCGCCAGTTCTACATAAGCCAGATTTTCTTTAAAAAATTGCGGCATATATACTTTCAGGTTTCCCTCATAGAACTGCTGGTCAAAATCGATAGCCCGGAGCCGGAACTGAAAATCATCAAAGTCGGGTGTGATCTGCATCACAAAATTATAGGCACGCATATCACCCAGCAGCGTGATCATACATCGTTCGTTGAACTTCACGAATTCTTTGGCTATCCGTATCGGATTATAGTCCGTATGCCCGAGCCTTGTCTGTGCGAACACGTCACCCGGAATTCCCGCAATATGTTCTTCAATCAGCGTATCGCCATCTACCAGATAGTTTACCTGATTGGGTGAAAATATTTCTTCCAGTTCCAGGCCGTAAATCCGGGAAGCATCTGCTTTTTTGACGTAGAAATAATCGTAAATATCGTTGAGCCGATTGACAATTTTGATCCGGAAAGGATTGGAATTCCCAAACTTGCAGTAATCGATCCGGTCAATATATTTATGTTCAACAATCCGCAGGTTACCGGATGCTTTTAACATGGCATAAGCCTTTTTCAAACCTGAATGCAGTCTGTCAATTTCGTGCGGCGGGTACATCGGGCTTTCCCATAAGGTATCTTTCCCAAACTTGTCCATTACCGGAAAAGATTCATGAAAATACATAAGATCCTGATAACCAACGGGAAGCTTGGCATCTCGTTGATAAAGGCGCAGATATTTCCTTAACTCCGAACTTACCGGATAGATGGGCTTCTTTTTCAGTATCGTTACGTCTCCTTTTTCCATTATAGATTTACCCTGATGGTTTTCCTTCTTCGCTTACAGTCTTTGAAATTACGAATTTCCGGACAAATAAATTAAAATTCCGAAGTATTCCCGTGAAGCAATACGCCAATGATTTATACAAACAGATAATTTTAAAGTTTAAATTATGCAGGATCAACTTTACCTCAGTTAAATCATAATCATCTGTTAACTTTACAGAAAGAACCGTTTATGGATGTACCTGTTGACCTGCTTGGGCTTGTAATTTGTGGAGGAGAAAGCAGCCGTATGGGAACGGATAAAGGTTTGCTTCACTATCATGGAAAACCTCAGCGCTACCATGTACATGATTTGCTGGCACCCTTTTGCAGTCAGGTTTTTTTATCCTGCAACAAAAATCAGTCAGACTCCATTTTACCGCGATACCAGGTTTTAACCGATCTGCCTGCATTTGAGAACCGGGGACCAATTTCTGCTTTGCTAACTGCATTTAGCCTTTATCCAAAACACAATTTTCTGGTTGCAGGCTGTGATTATCCGTTTTTAACAGAAACCGATTTCGGGGATTTTCTGCATCAAACCGAAAAACATTCCATTGCAGCTGCTTTTTATAATAGACAGGAAAAATACGAACCGCTGCTTGCATTCTATTCCTGTAAATCGGGATCTTTATTAAAAGAACATTTCGACAATAAGGAATATTCACTTCAGCATTTTTTAAAGAAAATCCAGGCTGAAAAGTATGAACCTGTTGATCTAAAAGCCATGATCAGCGTAGATACACCGGAAGCATATACGGCTGCCAAAATATTACTGGGTTCCAATATTTAATCGTTAAAAGATGCAGATCAGTTCCATAGCAATACGAACCATCAGAAAAATAACTTCAGCCGGAAATAATGAACAGGAAGATTCAATTGCCGTAGAAGAACCGCTGGAAATAAGCGTTTCCTATTCTGAAAATAGCGTACCGGTAAAAAAGAGTATTTCCGTAACTATGCGTACGCCCGGAAATGATGATGAGCTCGCACTGGGATTTTTGTTTACAGAGGGAATTATCAGAAATAACAATCAGATTAAGCAAGTCAGCATCAGCATTTTGGATGAAAACAAAATATTGGTCTCCCTGCATGACGGAGAAATACCAAAATTGAACACATCAGAACGTAATTTTTATACTACCTCCAGCTGCGGCGTCTGCGGCAAAGCAAGTATTGATGCCATTAAAACGACCTCGCTTTATTCGATCCAGGCAGATGGAATCAGCATTTCCCAAAGCGTTATCTTTTCTCTTGTTGCACAATTGAAAAAGCAGCAGGAAATATTTGAAAGTACCGGTGGCTTACATGCATCAGCCCTGTTTGACCTGGCAGGGAATTTTATAAGTTTAAGGGAAGATGTCGGCAGGCACAATGCTTTGGATAAATTGATAGGTTCTGCGTTCATTAAAGAATCTATGCCTCTGACAGACAGAATTCTATTGTTAAGCGGCAGGGCAAGTTTTGAACTGATTCAAAAGGCAAGCATGGCGGGAATACGAATTGTAGCTGCAATTGGCGCACCATCCAGCCTGGCTGTGGAACTTGCTGAGGAATGCAATATGACACTCATCGGCTTTTTAGGTAAAGATAAACTCAACATTTATTCCGGGTTCGACCGGATCAGCGAAATATGAAAATTAGGATTCAGGGTAATTCTGTGCGCATGAGACTTTCCAGGACAGAAGTTGAATTACTTTGCAAGGAAGGTTACATTCAGGAAAACACAGTATTTGGAAGCAGTGTTTTTAGTTATGCTGTAAAGCAGGATCCCTTACTTCATGAACTTGCCGCAGCATTTCATGACAACCGGATAACGATGTATGTTCCGGCTACCTTCCTGGAAAACTGGACAAAAAATAGTATTGTTGGACTGGACGCCAGGATGCGTGTTGGAAGCGACCAGGAGCTTCATTTATTGATTGAAAAAGATTTTAAATGCCTGGATGCAGAAGAAGACCAGTCCGACAATTATGATAACCCAAACCAAACCTGTTAAGTCATGAACAATGAATCCAATGATGTGCATGGCGCAGAAAACCCTGAAAAGCTGATCGGTTTGAAACGTGGTACAATTAAAAAAGCAGCTGCCGGTATTCCTGCAGTGGTGTCCAGCTTTCAGAAAGTGATACAGGAAGCGGGCGTTAACCGGGGCATGAAAGCGCTTTGGAATCTGAATAAAAAAGGTGGCTTTGATTGTCCGAGCTGTGCCTGGCCGGATCCTGACGACGAACGATCAGCTATTGCAGAATACTGTGAAAACGGTGCACGTGCCGTGGCCGAAGAAGCAACTGCAAAAAAACTGGATGTTGATTTTTTCTCAAAAAATTCAGTTTCTGATCTTGCACAATTATCGGATTATGAAATCGGTGGAAAAGGCAGGATTGCACAACCTATGTTTCTTCCGGCAGGTGCAACGCACTACCAGCCTATTTCCTGGAATGGCGCGTTTGAGAAAATTGGTCTGCTTTTGAACCGACTTGCCACACCGGATGAAGCGATATTTTACACCTCCGGACGAACAAGTAACGAAGCAGCATTTTTGTATCAGCTTTTTGTTCGCGAGTATGGAACGAACAACCTGCCTGATTGCAGTAATATGTGTCATGAAAGCAGCAGTGTTGCTCTGGGTGAATCGCTGGGAATTGGAAAAGGCTCCGTTACGCTCGATGATTTTAATGAAGCAGAGGTAATAATTATCCTGGGCCAGAATCCGGGAACGAACCATCCCCGGATGTTAACGGCCCTCCAAAAGGCAAAAGCAAAAGGCGCAAAGATCATTTCAATAAACCCTTTGCCTGAGACCGGCCTGATGGGTTTCAATAATCCCCAGACTGTTCAGGGTGTTTTGGGAATTAAGCCTGCACTTACCGATATTTTCCTGCAGGTTAAAATCAACGGCGATATGGCTGCCTTGCAGGCGATTGAAGTATTGCTGCTGGAAGCAGAAGAAAAAAATCCGGGTTCGGTCTTTAACCGTGAATTTATTAGTGAGAACACGATTGGATTTAATGATTTTAAAGAACATATAAAAACTAAAAATGCAGAAGAGCTTGCCAGAGTAAGCGGAATACCTTTTTCACTTATTCAGGAAACGGCAGCACTACTTGCAGGCAAAAATAAGATCATTGCCTGCTGGGCAATGGGCATTACACAGCATAAAAACGCAGTAGACAGTATCAAGGAAATTGTCAACCTACTGCTTTTAAAGGGAAGTATCGGAAAACCGGGAGCAGGAACCTGTCCTGTCCGCGGACACAGTAATGTACAGGGAGACCGGACCATGGGGATTTTTGAAAAACCATCAGAAAAACTTCTGGCTTCGATTGAACAGAATTTTGGTTTCACCCCTCCGAAAAAACATGGCTATGACGTAGTAAAATCCATCAAAGCAATGCACGCAGGAAAAGCCAAAATATTTTTTGCTATGGGTGGTAACTTTCTTTCCGCCACACCGGATACAAATTTTACAGCTGAGGCACTTCAAAATTGCACCCTGACCGTTCATGTATCTACCAAACTTAACCGCAGCCACCTGATCCATGGAAAAGAAGCACTGATCCTGCCCTGTCTCGGACGCAGTGATAAGGATATAAAAGGAGGAGAAAACCGGTTTATATCCTGTGAAAATTCGATGGGTGTTATACAGTCTTCAAAAGGCGTTCTTGACCCTGTTTCTGATCAGCTGCTGAGCGAACCGGAAATAGTCTGCAGGCTGGCAAAAGCAACATTGGGCAAAAGAAGCAGGATAAACTGGCAGTTTTATGCAGAAAACTATGACGTAATCCGGGCTGATATTGAAAGGACAATCCCCGGATTTGATAATTATAATGAAAAGGTCAGGAAACCGGGTGGTTTTTATCTGCCCAACTGTAACCGGGATGGAAATTTTGAAACTCCTTCATCAAAAGCACATTTTAATCTGGCAAATGTAGCCGTACCAGAACTTACAGATGATGAACTGGTCATGATGACCATCCGGAGCCACGATCAGTTCAATACAACGATATATAGTCTGAATGACCGATACAGAGGTATCTACAATGAGCGAAGGGTTATTTTAATGAACGAAAAGGATATTTCTGCCAGAAAACTTGCCAATGGCGATCTTGTAGATCTATTTAATTACCATGATGATACCATCAGGGAAGCAAATAAATTTATCGTGATAGCCTATCCGATCCCGGAAGGCTGCTGTGCTACCTATTTCCCGGAAACAAATGTTTTGGTACCCGTGAATAGTGTAGCGGATAAAAGCAATACGCCTACATCCAAGCACGTGGTTATCAAAGTGAAAGCACATCAGGAAGTTAATTCTTAACAATCAGATGATAAACGCTTTTTAATTTATCCCTTTATTTGCAGGTAAATGTGGAAGAAAACAACATTTGTATTTTAAGTTTAATTTATTGCTATGCGAAAAAACGTATTAATAATTACTGCCTTTTTACTTTGCCTGATCACATTTGAAGGTATGTCCCAAAACAAAAATAAGGTAATCGCCCACCGCGGCGCATGGAAAAATACCGGAGCTACGGAAAATTCAATTGCAGCACTTCAGCACGCTATTGAGCTGGGTTGTTACGGGAGTGAGTTTGATGTACACATGTCTGCCGACTCGGTTTTATATGTAAATCATGATCATACGATTAAAGGAACAGATATTGAAAAAGCAACTTCACAGGAATTGTCTCAGATAAAACTGGATAATGGCGAAACGCTTCCTACTTTGGAGGCATATCTGAAAACCGGTGGCAAGCAGAAAAAAACCCGGCTGATTCTGGAAATAAAAACTTCGTCCGTCAGTAAGGAACGCTCACTTGCTCTGGCTGCGAAATGTGTTGAGATGGTTAAAAAGCTGAAAGTTGAGAATATTACAGACTACATTGCTTTCGATTTCGACGTTTGTCTTAAAGTGAAAGCACTTGCTCCAAAAGCGCATGTAGAATATCTGAATGGCGACAAAACACCGCAGGAAATTAAATCAGCCGGTTTGGATGGCATTGATTATCATTTCAATGTATTAAAAAAGAAAGAGAATTACATTAAAGAAATTCGTGATCTTAAACTGACAACCAACGTCTGGACTGTGAATGAAGAGTCAATGATGAAGTATTTTCTTGAACAGGGCGTTAATTACATAACGACCAACGAACCTGAACTGCTGTTAAAGATTTCGAAATAAAACTTTTAAGGGAGCTATAATTATTATGGCTCCCTATTTTTTGAAGGCCTGATCCGTTTTATATTTTCGAATTGCTTTCCTGACATTTTCTGTTCGGTTCACCGTCACCGGATGCCGCTGTACATATTTTGCAAAGGAATCTTTTTTTAAAGGTTTATCTGTCATTTCTATAATTTGGAGCAAAGCTTCAGCCTTGTTACCTGAACCAGACATATACTTTATTGCCAATAAATCTGACTCGCGTTCATCTTTCTCTCCGAAATCCAGTTTCAAAAAATTTACAACATATTTATTGGTTTCATTTTGCAGCGACTTTTCTTTCTTTGAACCGGATAAAATTTCAGTCAGATAATTCCCGTCCAACTGTTCAGCTGCATGCCTGCCAAGTACGTGCCCGATTTCATGACTCAGGATTGCAGCAATCTCATCCTCCGTTTTTAATTCCTTAAGAAAACCGGCAGTAACAAATATTTGTCCTCCGGGTAAGGCAAAGGAATTTAAAGTCAGAGAATCAGCCAGTACATGAAAATCAAACTGATAACTAGACACATCTGCTTTCGTGGATTTTAACAGTTTATTCCCAATCTTCTTTACTTTGTTCTGCACAGTCCTGTCTTGAAATAGACCTCCGTATTCGGACGCCAGCTGCGGAGCGCATTGTAACCCAAGCTGAACTTCCTGATGCACTGAAAGATCAATATACTGCTTTTTACCCGTTAACGGATTCACCTGTGCATTACGGAAATAGCCTTGCCAAATGATTATCAATACCATAGCAGCACTGACTATGGCAAGTATTACTTTTCGCATAATAGGTTTGTTCATAAATATAAAAAGTCCTGCACGTGAAGTAACAGGACTTTTCATCAGGCTAAAGAAGATCAGCCAATTTTTGCAATCTGCAATTGTCCGTTTGTTTGCTGCCAGGCTTTAATTACCTGGGTAAGCTGTTTATATTCGATCAGGAAACCATCATGTCCATACAGTGAATCGATCTCCTGGAACACTGCATCCGGAATATGACGGGCAAGAAATTGCTGTTCAGAAAGCGGAAACAGTAAATCAGATTTAATACCGAGCACCAGCGTTTTTGCCTTTACCATACCCAATGCATGTACAATCCCGCCACGGTTACGGCCCACATTATGCGAGTCCATTATTTTAGACAGTATCCAGTACGAATTGGCATTAAACCTTTTGACAAACTTATCACCCTGATATTGCTGATAGGACGAAGCACGAAAATCGTCGATCTGATCCGGATTATCACGGGCCTGCGTAAAATTATAGGTATCGTAATTCCGATAAGAAAGCAAAGCAATAGAACGTGCTGCACGCATGCCCATCTTTCCGGCTTCTTCATTATCATCTGCAAAAGTAGGGTCAGCCTCAATAGCCATCCGCTGGGATTCGTTAAATGCCACACCCCATGGAGAGTGTAGTGCATTGGAAGCAATCAGAATAAGCTCTTCGAAAAGATCCGGTACTTCAACCGCCCATTCCAAAGCCTGCTGCCCGCCCAGCGAACCTCCTATGCAAATATTAATTTTCCGTATCTGAAGTTCCTGGCGTAATATTTCCAGTGTTCCAACAACATCTCTGACAGTTAAAACCGGAAAATCGCGATAGAAAGGTTTCTGGGTTTTCGGATTAACTGATGCCGGACCGGTTGACCCATATGCCGAACCAATTACATTAACACAAATAATAAAATATTTGGCAGGATCAAAGTACTTGCCCTCTCCCACCAGGCCATCCCACCATTCGACCACATTTGAATTTCCGGTTAAAGCATGGCAAACCCATACGATGTTATCGTCATTTTCATTTCTTGTACCGTAAGTAGTGTATGCCAATTCAAATCCTGGTAATTCCCGACCCAATTCCAGTGAATAAGTATATGGATACCTAAAAGTTTTTTGTTCCGCTTGCATAAGTGCCAAAGCACGGGTTTAAAATACGAAATAGTTTAACAGCATGCTTAAACTACGGCTTATTGCCGAAAAAGCATGAATCCGGTCATTGAGATTTTCCCAATGTCAGATACGAGATTAAAGCCATCCGGCTTACGGAAATGTGTAAGTTCATTCGCGAATTGATTTTATATCTCCTAATAACTTAGGTGGGAATTAGCACCTTTCTCCAATGTGGTAGCAGGTTGCCAGAGGTTCGTTGAGCCCATTCTCTCGCCTCTTCTTTATAAATCAACCGCTGTCTTTGAGAAGCAATTGACTTGATGCTGCAATATTAAGTCCGGATCGCTGAAAATGCAAATTACGTCTTGCTTTAATTTAAAATCAGCTATCAGAACCAATGAAAGAAGTACTATAAACAGATCATCCTTTTACTAATTTTATCGACTTTCCGTCAGGCCCCTCCTCCATATTCACTTCGATATGCTTACATTTGCAGCAAGGCACCACTCTGACTATGGCACAGCAATATCGTTTTAATAAAGAACAGGCATCCCGCCGACCAGGAATAACGCCTCTCAAGGATGCGATCGATCAAATGCTGGAAAAATACCGGTTGAGAAACCGTTTTGACCAATCTTATGTGGTGGCTCACTGGGATAAAATCATGGGATCCGCTATTGGCTCAAGAACAAAAACGGTCTACATCAAGGATCGTATCCTGTTTCTCCAGATTGAATCAGCCCCGCTCAGAAATGAACTGGTAAGGGCGAAATCAAAAATTATTGAACTCATCAACCGGGAAATGAAAAGTGACCTTGTGGAAGATGTTGTCTTCATCTAGATTTTGCTGCTACATATACAAAGCTTAACTTCATCATGCCCAAAATTGTAATTCCACCGTTTTTGAAATCTGGTGATAAAATTGGAATTGTCGCACCCGCCAGCACGATCAGATATGAAGATATTATTCCGGGAATAAACTTTTTGAAGGAAGCCTGGAACCTGGAAGTGGCGGAAGGGAAAACTTTAAAAAGCGCTTTCAATCAATTTTCAGCAACGGATGAAGATCGTCTGACAGACCTGCAGGCGATGCTCGATGATTCTTCTGTTAAAGCAATTATTGCTGCTCGCGGCGGTTACGGTTGCTCACGGATCATCGATCAGCTCGATTTTACCGAATTTAAAAAATCACCGAAATGGATTGTCGGGTTTAGCGACCTGACCGCAATTTTATCACAACTCTATAATCTTGGTTTTACCAGCTTACATGCGCCAATGGTGAAATCCATGATGCTGCCGGGAGCAGAGGAAGCAAAAGATATATTGGGTAGAATCCTGTTCGGAGAGTTGCCGGAATACTCCGTAGCAGCGAACCCTTTAAACCGTACCGGCAGTACAAAAGGAACGCTGGTTGGCGGAAATCTTTGTCTTTTTACGCATCTTATCGGTTCCGACACGGAAATTGATACAGATGGTAAACTTCTCTTTATCGAAGATGTAAATGAATATCTTTACAATCTCGACCGGATGCTCATTCAGCTTAAAAGATCAGGAAAACTGAAAAATCTGGCTGGATTAATTGTCGGCCAGTTCTCAGACATGCGGGATAATACACAGCCTGCTTTTGGGAAAGATGCAAATGCAATTGTGCAGGAACACGTTGCCGGATATAGTTTTCCGGTATGTTTCGATTTTCCTGTTGGCCATGTATCTGACAACAAACCGATGATTGTTGGTATGGATGCGTTTCTTGAAGTCAAAAATGACGGCGTAAGATTTGGATATTCTGTGCCTCAGGAAAATATTTAATTATGGAAAACTTTCAAAATAAAGTTGTCTGGATAACAGGTGCATCATCCGGAATTGGAGAGGCAATTACACTTGCTTTTGCAAAAGAAGGTGCAAAACTGGTATTGACAGCAAGGCGTCAGGAGGAACTTCAGAGGGTAAAACAGCTTACCGGATTACCGGATTCTTCAGTTCTGATTTTGCCAATGGATGTGACAGATTTTGATAAAGCACAGCCGGCAGCTGAACGTATCATCAACACCTTTGGTCGGATTGATGTGATGGTCCATAATGCTGGTGTCAGCCAAAGATCTTACATTGTGGATACAGACTTTGATGTTTACCGCAAACTGATGGATGTTGACTTTTACAGTACTGTGGCGATTACAAAGGCTGTTTTACCCTATATGATAAAACAGCAAAGTGGTCACTTTATCGTAATCAGTAGCGTTGCCGGAAAAATCGGCACCATTATGCGTTCCGGGTACAATGCTGCCAAACACGCGTTACATGGTTTTTATGATTCACTTCGCGCAGAAGGTTATAAAGATAATATCAAAGTGACAACGGTTTGCCCAGGCTACATCCGCACCAATATCTCCCTCAACGCATTGAATGAATCCGGGAGCAAATTTGGAAAGATGGACTCAAATCAGGAGAATGGAATTCCTGCAGAAGAATGTGCGCGCCGGATTTTGAATGCAGTAAAGAAGGATAAAAAGGAAATTTATATTGGCGGGTTTAAGGAAATGGCAGCCATTTATTTAAAACGCTTTTTACCAAATTTGCTATTTGATCAGGTTCGCAAGAATATACCTGAATGATAAATTCACCATTAAGAAGTTAAGAAGATTAAGACTTAATGAACCTTAACTCCTTAATGGTAAATCAAACTATTATTTTTTCCCTTTGGAAACCGATTGTTCCATGTAATCGACCGTCAGCCTGCTAAGCGAACGAACACCCAGAACCATTCCGCTTTCATCAATATAAAAATCAGGTGTATGATGCGGAGCGGCTTCCAAAGGATTTTTCCCTTTTGGCATACCTCCGAGAAAAAAGAAGAATCCAGGTACTTTTTGCTGGAAATAAGAAAAATCTTCTGCTCCTGTTTTTGCTGTCGTTAGAATAACCTTGTCCTTGCCAGCCACGTTTTCCAGTGTACCAATCATTTTTTCAGTCAAAGGAATATCATTAAAGGTTACCGGATACAGTACATTGATTTTTACATCTGCTTTTGCCCCGGCACTTTCAGCAATATTAGTGGTAATATCGGTGATGCGTTTATGTACATGGCTGTGCATCTCCTCATCGAAAGTACGGATGGTACCAATCATCTTTACTTCTTCGGGAATAATATTCTGCCGGATTCCCCCGTTAATCGCACCAATTGTCACCACAGCAGGCGCTTTTGTGATATCCAGATTGCGGCTTACAATTGTTTGCAATCCCATCACAATCTGCGAAGAAGTTACGATCGGATCCACTCCTGACCATGGGTAAGCACCATGCGTTTGTTTCCCTTTTACATCAATACTAAAAAAATCAACAGCTGCCATGGTAGCGCCGGGCTTGTAGGCAATAGTGTTTACTTCCGTTTGTGAATTAATATGCAGGCCGAAAATTGCATCCACTTTCGGATTTTCCAAAACACCTTCCTTGATCATCAGTTTAGCCCCTCCTTCTTCACCGTCCGGCGCACCTTCTTCCGCAGGCTGAAAAATAAATTTCACTGTCCCTTTCAAATCACTTTTGACGGAAGCAAGTACCTCAGCAACACCCATCAGAATGGCTACGTGCGTATCATGCCCGCAGGCGTGCATCACACCTGTTGTCTGCTTGTTGTATTCTGCAGTCGCCTTTGATTTAAAAGGAACATCTACCCGCTCAGTAACAGGAAGCCCATCCATATCTGCCCGTAATGCGACAACCGGCCCTGGCTTTCCTCCTTTAAGTATGCCCACAACGCCCGTGTGTGCCACGCCGGTTTGAACGTCAAAGCCCAATTGTTTCAGATGTGCTGCGATTTTTTCAGCAGTTTTAAACTCCCGGTTACCCAACTCAGGATTTTCATGAAAGTCACGCCGCCAGGCTATTATCTCTGATTCCAGTGCCTGTGATTTCTGATCAATTTTGGTATTTAATGTTTGCCCGGAACTATAAAATACTGAAAGCGCAAGAAAGGAAAATGGTAGATTTTTTTTAAGATTCATAAATTTAAAATAATGATTATATAAATAGTAATTATATATCTCTGTTAATCAATTCTTAATTTATGAATTTTTACTTAATTCTCACAATTGGCAAAGTAAAATTCTGAACTAAAAAAGTAAAAGCTGACTAAGAATAATGAAACCGTCTCTTTACAATAAGACAAATAACAGATAGGTTGATCCATTTCTCTTTCCATGGTGGAAACTACCAATGATTTTAATATAATAATTTAAATTTATAGAAATAGTTTTATAATTATTTTACATATATTATAAGATTTTTCACTTGTTCACTTTAACTACCTGTATGAATTAATACTGTTTGAATTTTTAAATATTATCTTATTATTCACTATAAATCATTTTATGAAATACTCATTTATTATTTTAATCCTTACTTTAATTACTGGCCAAACACTATTTGGTCAGCCCAATCCTACACTTGTAATGGATTGCGGTGCGGATTGTTCATTCGCAAAACCTAGTGGAATTGAGAGTTACACTGCTAGTATTAATTATTTCAGTCTTTGTCCGGTTATTCAATGTACTTATAAATGGACTGTTACTAACGGGGAGATTTTAACAGGTGGTTATAATTCAGCAACAACTATAACAGGAGTTGGGATTCAAACCGTGAATATTAGATGGAACAACGTAAATGCTAATGGTACGGTAAAGGTAGAAACATCAGCTAGCTCATCTTGCACCAATTGCCCGGTACGAAATGTTGAACGGACAATACCTATAAGATACTTAGGAAATGTAGGTAGTATTCAAGTTAACGGAACTCCTTATAGTAATTTTGACCTTAGTTGCGGAACGACACCAATTACTGTATCAGTTGCACCTGTCACAAATGCTACTAATTATGCTTGGTCCTTGCCAGCGAACTGGAGTTACTCTGGTAGCGGAAATATAATTACCGTTTACCCTGATGTTAACACTGGCGGAACCATACATGTGTCTGCGAGTAGATCTGACGTTAACGGGCTTACAACATCTTCTAACATGGTAATTAGTCGGCCTGGAGCAGATTATATTCCTTCAATTTCTGGATCTGACTTGTTATGCTCGAATTCCACTTATGTCGTAAATAATCCATCTGGAAGCTCGATTTCCTGGTCAGCAAATAGCTCTATACTTAATATAAATAGTTTTACCGGGCAGGCAACGGCGGTTTCTAACGGGTCAGCAATAATAACAGCAACAGTTACAACACCATGTTCAACATATGTTGCAAATAAACAGATATGGGTTGGCCCTCCTTTGATTTCGGGTTTACTTTACAATGGAGTAGAATGGCCGGAAGAGGTATGTATCGGGACCACCATTAATGCAAAGGCAGAAGTACCAGTAGCGATTGCCAATTCCACAATTTTTAATTGGTCGGGGACAAATGTAACAGTCTTGTCTAACCTAGGAGATATTGCTCAAATCCAGTTCAATGGTTCTGTTGGGCAGAACGCAACCGTGACTGTTCAAGTTGCAAATAGTTGCGGAACGTATGCAGGTAATGCTTCAGTATTTAGAGCGCTATCAAATTGTGGAGGTGGTACTACAACAAAAACATATCCCAATCCAGCTAATTCCGAGCTAATTGTTGAATTTGACAAAGACTTAAATAGATCTAGATTGTCTAAGTCTATTACCTTATACTCGGAAAAATATTCCAAAGTTGTGAAAACTGCTTTTTTGGATGCAGCGGCAGACGAGAAACTACCTGGTAACATTATAAAATTAAATGTCGAAAAGCTACCCCGTGGAGTTTATTATCTCCATGTTTTTGAGAACAAAATAGTAATTGAGAAGATCCGAGTTGTATTAGAGTAAGTTTAAAACCAATAATTTTTTAGTTATTAGAAAAGTTGGGATCGCCTTAATACAAGAAATAATAAAGCATTGAATATTTTTATCCTTTGATTATTCTATTATCACGTAGAACATTAAGGGATAAACATTTAATTATTCTATAAAATGGAGCATGTGTCCAGTTTGTGAAAGTACGAATTGCTGAATAATCATGGCATTAGAAAAAGCTATTTTAATACGCAGTAACTAAATTTACAATAATGATTATTTGAATAGTAATAAGAATAGCAATTCACTTTTAATCAGTTATAATTTAAGGAATTCCAATGACTACACCAAAAAGGTTACCCCAAGACTGGGATAACCTTTTGATTTATTAAACATTTACTTAGAATACCATTTAAACCTAAATGGAGGGTTTACCCTTATTATTTATCCCAGAAAATCCTGACCTGCTGGTTGGTTTTCTGAGTCACATTCAGTGGATTTGTATCTATTTCTGATTGAGGATAATAAAGTGAGCGGGGCACAGCTGTCTCCATCGCATTTGTAGGTACTTTCAAAGCGGGGTAACCGGTTCTTCTGTAATCAGTCCAGGATTCTACAGCAACACCATATTGCGCAATGTATTTTTCTTCAATCACCTGCTTTATCATCGCTTCTGTGGCCCCTGCCAAAGTTCCGTTGGCAGTCAGATACGTCGCAATGGCTGCATCAGCAACGCCGGCACTTTTCATACTTGCCGTAATTCCTTTTGTAAACCATTCCTGTGCTACGCCATTTGCACCACGAAGTGCAGCTTCTGCACGGATAAAGCAATACTCCGCATAAGTCAACATTCTGATCGGTGCCGTTCCATTGTAAGTTAGCGCTGTTGCTACAATACCGCCTTGCGCGTTGGGAGTTGGTGTTCCGGAAACTGCGCCGCGAAGATAAGTATGCATCCTTGAATAATTTACGGTAGCAGCGTCGCCCGACTTTACGCCTTTATATGTTGTAGAACCATATGGGAAAGCTGTGAAATAGCTCGTTCTTCTCGGATCAGCTTTCGCATTCATCATATCTACGAGATTAGCTCCTGGAAAAAGATAATTGGCTCTGCTGATTTCGTAAGCGTGTATCGGATTACGTCGATTGGCTTCATCCAGAAACTTCATTTCGAAACTATCTTCGTTTCCTTCCATCAATACTGCGTTTGCGCCAGTTAATGCATTAATCTGCTGCGTCATAAGGGCAGGATCCAGTTTGCTGTAATGCAGAAATATTCTAAGTTTCAGCGCATTTGCAAATTTTTCCCACTGCTTTTTGGTAGTAGCAAATGTTCCTGGATAAATAACAGAATTTGTTCCGGGAGAGATAGTACTGGCCGTTGCATTAATCTCTGTAATGCCTTCGTTCAGTAATTTGATCAGGTTAGTATAAATCGCGGAAGCATCATCATATACGGGTTGTGTATTCTGATCAAGTAAAAGTGCCTCTGTAAACGGCACATTACCCCAAATATCTACTGCAAGCTGATATTCATAGGCCTTCATGATCTTGGCAACACCCGAATAATGAGGACTTCCGGATGCTGAAGCATTTTTGATAATTAGTTCCAGATCACTCAGAGTAGTTGCAAACACACTCGACCACAGGTTGTTTTGATCACTTCCAGTAATATTATACCGGTCAAATTCAAATGTCTGGTTCGGTTGAGAAACCTGTCCTGAAAGATGTTGTGTAATAATGGACGAGTAGCGAAACTTATCACTGCCTCCTTCAAACCCAAGGTTAACCTGCGCCGCGGTTAAGAGTTGTGGCAGAGGTGCACTGGTTGAAACAATATTATCCGGATCAGTATTGATGTCAAGAAAATCCGAGCAGCCTGAAAACAATAAGCTTCCAAAGGTTATTCCGGCAGTAAGTATATATGATATTTTTTTCATTATAAATCTTTATAAAAGTGGTCAATCACCAATATGATTAAAAAAACATATGGATTAGAAGGAAGCTTTCAGAGATACACCCAAAGAACGTGTCTGAGGAAGCGCGTTAAATTCAAGCCCTTGTGCATTGGATATACCCAAAGCATTCTGCTCAGGATCCAGGTGAGGATAGTTAGGCGTGCGCATCAGCAGATTACGTCCGAATACACTTGCTTCCACACTTCCGAAAGGAGTTTTTGACAACATTGCAGAAGGAATTCTGTAGCTTAAAGCTGCTTCTCGTAGACGTACCCATGATGTTTCCAGTATATATCCTTCGGCAGCTACATATTTACCTGAATTACCCCAATACTGTTCTACGGTTACAGGAATAGTATTTTGCTCACCACCCGCAGTAATACCTTCAAATATATAAGGTTTGGTTGGCGTACCATCTGAGTTAAATCGTTCAAATTCTGCCGTTTCCATAGTAGTTCCGTTTCTGCGCATGTCTGCAATGTTACGGCTGTACTGATCTCCGCCTTTTTTGATATCAATCAGGAATGACAGGTTGAATCCTTTGATAGATACACTGTTATTGATACCCAAAAGAAATTTAGGATTCGGATTGCCAATTTTTTCTACACCGGTAGTAACCTGCGGCAAACCATTTGCACCTATGATCATCGGAGAACTTTTATCCTGGCTTCCATCGGCATTTTGTCTTTGGCGAACATATGCATTACCATAAATCTGCCCATATTCATCACCTGCTACAAGTCTTATATTAGGTGTCGTAAATCCACCGAGAAAGATATTGGATACGTTATCAGCCAATTCTTCAACCTTGCTTTTAAATTGTGTGTAGTTAAACGTAAGCGCCCAGTTTATAAGGGAAGTTTTTACAGGAACCACGGTAATACCAAGCTCTACACCTTTGTTACTCATTTTACCTGCATTTTTTGTTACGCTGGTAATGCCGGATCCGCCTGATACCGGAACAGAGAAAATAAGGTCTCTTGATTTTTGTTGATATACCGTTCCTTCAAGCGTAAACCGCGATTTGAAAAATGATAATTCAAGAGCAACTTCTTTATTGGTTGTAAATTCAGGCCCCAGTGCCGAATTTCCGGCTGTATTGCTGAGGGTAAATCCCTGAAGACCATTGAATGGGAAACTTACAATCGGACCAAAACCGTCACTTGAACTCGCGCCTACAAAATAAGAATCCGTGCTGTAAACAAAATCAGTACCTGCTTTACCTACTGTTGCTACGTTACCTCTCAGCTTAATGTTATCAATAACTTTATTTTTAAGTGTAGGGAATAATTCTGTAAGGTTAACAGAAGCAGCTACTGCATTGTAAAGATAGGATCTGTTGTTTTTCAGGAATGTGGAAGACCAGTCATTTCTTAATGTAACATTCAGGCTGGCAATACTTTTATATCCCACAGTAAGATCTCCGTACAAACCTATAAGCCTTACTCTTGATGAACTAAAGCTTGGGTTATAAGTTGTAGTATTTTTCATCTGTTCGAAGTCTCTGACAATAACACCCAGACCAGTTACAGAACCCGATGCACTGTATATCTGAGAAATCTCATTCCCTACTATAAGTGTAGAAGAAAAATCTCCGAAGCTTTTGCTTGCTGTCAGGAAAAGGTTAGAATTGTAGTTTCTGTATTGATTTCTTCTTTCCAATACACCACCTGCTCCGCCTGCGGTTGTATTCGCAGCACCGCGTGCACCAATCTGATCATACCCATGTACAAATGTAGAGTAAACATCAGTTCCCAGTTTATAATCGGCAGTAAGCCAGTCAGCAATGTTATATTTCAACCCGACGTTACCAAAAACACGGTTGATTTCGTCGCGGTAACGGTTATGCTTAATCGTCCAATATGGATTGTCCTCACCTCCAAAATATTGCTGCGCTCCTGCTGCATTTTCAAAAGGAAGCCCTGTAAGATCATAGCTCCGTGGCATAAACCATGCACGGAATAGCGGACTGCTCAACTGATTTCCCTGCTGGGTACGGTTCGAATGATTGTTAACATAATTTGCGGATACACTTACATTTAACTTTTTATTAACCTGAAATCCGGTATTTAAAGCAAAGTTGTGACGTTCAAGTTTGTTTACATCAATGATACCTGTGTTTCTTAAATAACCATAAGAGAACCTGAAGGTATTTTTATCTGTACCACCACTGAAACTAAGGTTACCCTGAAAGTTCTTACCTGTTTGAAATATGTCCTTTACATTATTTGGGTACGCAGCCAGTTGTTCATCTTCCCCGAACCAATTCTTTACAGTCTGTCCCGCTATTTTCGGTCCCCATGAAGAAGCCGATGTATTGATATACTGACCTCCAATTCCCTGTGCATATTGATTTTGATAATCAGGCGTGCGGTTTACCTGCTCAATCGCATAGGAAGTTGAAAATGTGATGGAATTTTTCTGATTTAATGATCCCTTTTTAGTGGTAATCAGGATAACACCATTAGAAGCTCTTGATCCATAAAGAGCAGCTGCCGATGGGCCTTTCAAAACGGTCATTGTTTCAATATCATCCTGATTAATATCAATTGCCCTGTTCGAAGGCGGTACACCGGTTTGCAATGCAGTTCCGCCGCCACTGTTGTCAATAGGAACACCATCTACTACAAATAACGGCTGATTGCTACCTGTAAAAGTGGTGTTACCCCGAATTACAATACTGGATCCTGTAAACGAACCTCCGCTCCCACTCACGCGTACACCTGGCACTTTACCTGCCAACGCATTTGTCACGTTGGTTGTTCTTGCCTGAGTAAGTTCCTCAGTATTAAGCTGCGTTACACCATAGCCCAATGTCTTTTTATCCCTTTTTATCCCAAATGCCGTTACTACGACCTCCTGCAGATTAAGCACGTCAGCTACCAGGCTTACATTTACTACTGATCTGCCGGATACTTCAACTTCTTTGGTCAGAAAACCAATAAAGCTGAAAACCAAGGTTACATTTTGCCCTGCATTAATTGAATAAGTACCGTCACCATTCGTAGTCGTTCCTGTTGTACTTCCTTTAACCAGTACGCTTACACCAGGCAGGTTGCTACCATCTTCAACGGCAGTTACTTTACCCGTAATTACCTTGTCCTGCGCCATGGCGAGTCCCGAGCAAAACAAGCAAAACACTAATAAATAATTCCTCATACTGTAAAAATTAGTTAGTTAAAAAATAAAACACGATCGAGGCAGGCATATGCCTGATTAATAAGACATCAGCTGCAATCTGCCGCAGATGTACTTGTAGGAACAGATAATAAATGTGGTAAGACAATGTCTTACATTAAGAAAATGAAAGCCCGGGTATGCAATTAGATCATAGCCTGGATGCAGCACTATGCATTACAACAACATGTAGATTGCTGGTTGTTTAGAATCTGCCTACTGTAAATTGTGAGATTACTCCCAGCGGGGAAAAGTAAAAGAATATTCATACTCGTAGTTGGGTTTGTTATTAATCATATAGATGCAAAAGTAACCATTGTTTTGACGTTCGCAAGAAGCTGTAAGTATCAATATCAAAATTAACTTTGGCAAATCTTACTATTATGCCGAATTTTCTTTTCAAAAAACAATCTTTCACAGCTATTATAACCAATTCAGTATTATTTGCAATTATAATTTTCTTTGATTTTTTTTCAAAACATACTACACTTAATTAATAATATGATAAAGAAAAAGGCATTTTTTTAATAAAATAAAAAAGTATGAGATATTGTGTATACACCAATTCTAAGCCAAAGCCATAGCATAATTTTTTTCTAAAAAATTTAAGTGAACTTATAAAATACTTTGGTTACACCAGGTAAACCCAAATAGCTGATGGAACCCGGACTACTATTATAGAAATTGAATAGAATTATCAGTTAAAGTGGATTTTACTAATATCCTCTCTTTTTACAACTTCCAGGAGTATTCTTCCAAAACTGCAAAAAATATCTTTTTTGTAACTGCTATGCTATTTTGCAAGCGCTGATCAAAATATTGAATGAATCTCTCCTAATGGGTTCACAATGCACCCGAATTTTATAAAAATTTTAATATTCCTTCAATTTCTAGTTGAAATGTATTTTTAAACGGGTTATTTGCCTTACCAGGAAAATAAAATTTCTATGTGGGATTAGTACAATTTAAAATTTAAAAACAATCTGATTTACTGCTGCTATAAATAAAACTTTTGGCAATCATACAATTTAGAAAATTTCTAAACAAACATGTTGTATTCTCTATTTGCAACAACATTTCATTATAAAATTGAAATGATGAATGGAAATATGCTGCAAAAAAATCAATAAAACATTGCATCTGTTAACAATTACATAACAGTTGTAGATTTTGACCTCATTTCATAACAGTTAATAAAATTGCAAAAAAAGCAGAAACATATTGCTAAAATTTGCTTGATGCAGATGTATAACCAAACTTTATTCTGATGAACCGGTTTTTATGATTGTAATGGTTAAAACAATATATATTTTTGTAACAATATGTTGCCATAACAAACCTAACTTAATTTAAGAATGAGTAAAATTTATTTATCCCTTCTGGGGTGCCTGCTACTGCTATGTACGCAGGTTAACGCTCAGGACCGTACGATCACCGGAACGGTCACTTCCAAAGACGACAGCTCACCGCTCCCGGGTGTAACCGTCAGAGTTGCAGGAAGTAGTACCGGTACGCTTACCAACGACAGAGGTGAATACAGCATTGACATCAGACCGGGTCAAAACCTGCTGTTCTCTTTCGTCGGCTTTTTAAATCAGGAAGTAAAATCACCGTCAGGTGTCACCAACGTGGTATTGGTACTGGATGAGTTGTCGCTGAATGAGGTAGTAATTACTGCCGGAGGTTTAACAGCACAGCGCAGAGAGCTTGGTAACCAGGCTACTACGATCAGATCACAGGAAATTACGCAGGGAAAAGCGACCAGTGTTGCTGCCAGCTTATCAGGACGTGTTCCGGGTCTTCTGGTTCAGTCTACATCCAGTGGTGTTAACCCCAGCTATCGTCTTGTATTGCGCGGTAACAGATCTTTGACGGGTAATAACCAGGCGCTTGTTATCATTGACAACATGATCTCAACCAGCGATATTCTTGGAAACATTAATCCGGAAGATATCGATGATATTCAGGTACTAAACGGAGCAGGTGCTGCTGCACTTTATGGCTCGGATGCTTCTAACGGTGCGCTTATCGTAACCACTAAAAAAGGAAGAGCGGGTAAAACAGAATTCAGGATTGCACATACAGCAACGATTGAAAAAGTAAGTTTTCTTCCGCAGCTTCAAAAAGGATTCGGATCAGGAACTACGCCTGATGACGTTCCAAGCTATACGCCTTACGAAAACCAGCAGTACGGACCTGCTTTTGACGGTTCTATGGTTGAAATTGGTAAGCCGATTGAAGATGGCTCAATTCAGACCGTTCCTTACTCTGCGCAGAATTCCAGAGAAGACTTTTGGAAAACAGGTTTGGCAAATCAGACAGATTTCAGTATTTCATCAGGTGATGAAAAGGGTACATTTTATCTTTCAGCTCAGCATTTTGATCAGAAATCAACGGTTCCTGGTGAAAAATACAAGAGATACAGCGTAAGAGCAAATGCAGTAAGACATATCAGCAAATCGCTGACTGCCAGCTTCAACACCAACTTTATTGCCAACCGCTATGATCGCAGTAGTGACAATGCCAATGCTTATCAAAACCTTTTGATGTCTCCATCACAGGTGGACATTACAAAATACAAAAACTGGCAAACTGATCCGTTTGCAAACCCTAACGGATTTTACAATGAGTATTTCCAGAACCCTTACTTTACGCTGGCCAACAACAGAGAGAGATCAAGAAACGATTACTTTCAGGGAAATCTGGAATTAAGATGGAACCCTATCAAACCTTTGACATTCATCTATCGTACCGGTATCAGTGCAAGAAACCTTTCCGGAAAAACAACAGTTGGTAAATTTACTTACAGTGAGTATACCAAAAGTATCTCAGGAGGTTCAAAAACCGATATAGCAGGAAACGTAGCGGATTATAGCGGATTTACAACGCAGCTGGTAAATGACCTTATTGCAGAATTCAGAACAAATCTGACACCGGATATTTCCCTAAACCTTGTAGCTGGAACAACCTTCCGGGAAAACAGCAGAAAAGATGTAGGTGTAAGCGCTAACGGACTGGTTATTCCGGAACTGTACAATATCGGAAACAGCTTAAATAACCCGATTGCAACAGAAGCAAACTATAAAACACGTCAGGTAGGTCTTTACGGAGATGTAAGGCTTGGTTTTAAAGAATTCCTTTATTTACATGCAACAGGCAGAAATGACTGGAGATCTGTACTTGCGAAAGAAAACCGCTCATTCTTCTATCCTTCGGTTGACGTTTCATTTATCGCAACAGATGCAATTCCGCTTCTTAAAGAAAATGCAGTGCTTGAAAGTTTAAAGCTTCGCGGTGGTTATTCTCAGGTAGGACAGGTTAACCTTGGAAACTCGACAAACCTTGGTGCATATCAGCTACTGAGTACGTTCTCTCAGGCTTACGGATATCCGTATACAAGCGGTGCAGGTTTTACACAAAACAACACACTGGTTTCAAACAACCTGAAACCTGAAATTACAAAGGGTTTTGAAGGCGGGCTGGATTTTGAATTGGCTCCGATGATGGTAAGCGGTGGAGTAACTTTTTACAAAACAAATACAGTTGATCAGACTATCTCGGTTCAAACCCCGCTATCGACCGGTTACAGTACATTGCTTACCAACGTAGGTGAAGTAGAAAACAAAGGGATTGAATCATATTTGAGATTTACTCCGATAAAAACGGCGAATGGATTTTCGGTAGAAGTTGGAGGTAACTATACCTTTAACAAAAATAAAGTATTGTCACTATCTGAAAGTGCAAATGAGTTATCAATCTCTACATCCGGTACAAACTCAAGAATCATTGCCAAAGTGGGCCAGCCTTTCCCACTGCTTCAGGTAAGCAAATACAACAGAGATTCTGAGGGAAGAATTATTGTTGATGGCATTACCGGATATCCGGCTACAAACGGAACATTTAGCGACCTGGGCGTAACAAACCCACCTCACATTCTGGGTCTTAATTCTACAATTAAATATAAAGACCTTCGTTTTACTGTTCTTTTTGAATATCGTAATGGTCACTACATCTACAATGCTGTTTCAACCGGATATGATTTCTCAGGAGCTGGTATCCGCACAGCATGGTTCAACAGAGATCGTTTTGTAATTCCTAATTCTTCTTATTTGGGAGCAGACGGGAACTACATCGAAAATACCAATATTGCTGTAAGAAGCGGTGGTGCTGATTTCTGGACCGATGGAACACGTAACACAACAATCGGTGAAAACTATGCAAACTCTGCCGGTTTCTGGAAATTACGGGAAGCTACGCTTGGGTACGACCTTCCAAAGTCAATATTATCCAAAACAAGATTTATCCAGTCAGCCACCATCAGTGTACAGGGACGTAACCTGTTTATCTGGGTTCCTAAATCAAATCTTTACACGGATCCTGAATATAGTTCAAACGGATCTGACAGCAATGCAGTTGGATTTACCAACTTAGGCCAAACTCCTCCGGCCAGATATTTCGGAGGTTCTTTATCACTTACATTTTAATTAAAAAGGATGATGAAAAAATATAGTATATACTGGATGCTGGCCCTGCTTATAACGGCCACGACTTCCTGCAAGGATTATCTGGATATTAATAATAACCCAAACAATCCAACCTCAGCAACACCTGAACTAGTTTTGCCACAGGCAATCACTGGCTCAGCAAATATTGCCAGCCAGTATAATAATTACGGTCTGCACTTTGGCGGATACCAGGCGAACGCAGGCGGATTTTCCGGATTTGGTCTTTTGTTCAATTATCAGCTGGTTCCGGATACTTACAATGGAATCTGGGTTAATACGTATGACAATCTTCAGGATTACAAATATGTAATTGACCAGACGGAGGGAAATCCGCGTTTGGTGTACGCAAACTCTGCTGCCAAGATTATGACCGCATTGAACTATGCCCGTCTTGTGGATGCATTTAACAATGTTCCATATACAGAAGCGCTTCAGAACAATGCAAACCTGACTCCTAAGTATGATGAAGGGCCGGTTATTTATCAGGATCTTATCACCAAGTTAACGGCTGCTATTGCTGCTATTGACGCAGGAACAAGCTCCAATGCACTTAACTCCTCTTCCGATCCTTTGTTTGGAGGGGACATGACAAAATGGAAGAAATTTGCAAATACAATTAAGCTGAGAATGCTTGTCCGTATATCCGGGGTTTCTTCTTTGTCAGCATTTACAACAGCGCAGTTTGCATCTCTTGATAAAACGCTTGGTTTCATTACTGATGACGCCATTGTAAATCCCGGTTATGTAAAAGACAAGCCAAATCCAACCTGGAATACATGGGGCTATTCCACTGCCGGTGCTTTGGCAAACTCTTCCCGCATTCCTACCAAGTTTGCTTTCGGATTCTATAAAGGACAGAAACTGGTAGATGACTGGCGCGGATCTGTTATTTATAAAAACTTCGCAGCTTCTACGACAACCCCTGTTAACCAGCTAGGTAATGAAGTAAATGCACCAACTATTGTTACCAACTATTCAACCTGGTATACCGGAACATTCAGCAGCGCAAGCAGCATTGGAAATGCTTTGGGTGTTTTGAAAGGACCGTCTATGGGACAGCCGCTTATGCTTGCAGCTGAATCCTACTACCTACAGTCAGAAGCGCAGCTGAAAGGATTTATTCCAGGCGATTATACGACTTCATTCAATTCCGGAATTACAGCATCCTTTACTTATCTGTATAAAGATGTGACCAATGCGGTTGCGAAAGCAGTGGCACCGGATGTGGCAGCTTACAAAGCGGCTAATCCTGCAAGCTATCTGGTGAATATCGCGCTTGCCACAACAGCTGCACAAAGACTGGAAGCGATCATTACCCAAAAGTATATCGCAGTAAATATGGTTAACTCTGATGAAGGATTTAATGAGTTCCGCAGGACAACTTATCCTGTGACATCTCCAACAGGTGATGCATACAACAACATCGCATCATTGTTATCAACTTCCACAAGAGCTGATAAATTACCATCACGAATTTTGTATCCATCATCGGAACAATCTTTAAACTCCGGTAATTACAAAGTTGTAAATCAGTTCACTGACTTAATTTTCTGGGATCCTAATTAATTAGAAAAAATATGAAAAATTCAATCAAGATAGCCGGTCTGGCACTTTTGACCTTTGCTTTTACATCTTGCTTAAAAGATGAAATAGCGCTGGATCCTGATAAGTCAACCAATGTAATCGAATTTAAGAATCCATCAGATTTTATTTCTCCCCAGGGAAGTAAATATGCCTTGTATACACAAGCGTTTGAATTGGCCCCTGAGAAAGATTACCCTATTACGGTCAGCTACTCCGGCGCGCAAGTTGCGCCAACGGATATTACCGTCAATATTGGAATTGACACTGCTGCTGTTACTCAGTATAATGCTGAACAGGATGAACATTTTGACGTGATTCCAGCAGCGCTGTATACCCTGCCTGCAACAGTGGTTATTCCAAAAGGGCAACGCACGGCAACTCTCAATATTAAAATTAAAAGCGACAAGTTCGACTTTAGCAAACATTACGTATTACCTGTACAAATTAAATCTGCTTCAAGTGGAATTATAAGTGGTAATTTTGGTACGATTTTGCTGGGTCTTAATGGTAAGAATAAATTTGATGGCAATTACACAGTGACTGCTACGGCTCCAATGGTTGATAATACAAGTGCATTATTAACGGGATTTTATCCACTTGATGCAAATCTGGAAACAACCGGACCTTTATCTGTAGTAATGTTTTCTATTACCAATGGTACCGGCAACGGACATCCTATCAAAAGTGCAAACGCAACTACTGGTGTTATAGGGAACTCATCTTATGGTAGCTTTGCTCCGGTATTTACAATGGATGACTCGGGAAAGGTACTAAGTGTAACAAACTTCTATGGACAGCCGGCCAGTAACGGGCGTTCCGCAAGACTCAACCCTTCTGGTGTTAACAAGTTCACTATTAATGCAGATGGTAGCAAAACAATGGAAGTAAGTTATGTGTTGCAACAGACAGGACCAGTAGACCGTACATTTTTTTATGAAAAATGGACGTTTAAAGGTGCGAGATAGTTGATTTGATTTATTTATTTTTTAATAAAAAGAGCTGGCTCACGGGCCGGCTCTTTTTATTGTTTTACAGCGCTAACATGTCCTGAATATTAAAAGATTTACTTTTTTTTAATATTTATTTGTTTCAATAAATTTGCTAAAATGGCAATTATACGTGCCGAATGTACAGTTTAAAGCAAAATACCATTGAAATTGTTATTGATTTTAACAAATTTGAAAATAGAATGATTTGTAAAGAACTTCCCAACTTCTATTTTTGTAACCTATTGTTAACATTAAACTAATACATAACAAACTTATGAGGAAGATTTTATCATTCTACTTCCTGGCTTTGCTGCTTATCGGTATGCAAGCTAATGGACAAGATCTGACGGTAACAGGGCAAGTTACCGGAGAAGATGGCTCTATTTTGCCCGGTGTAAATGTGAGCTTAAAAGGAGCATCAAGAGGGACCTCGTCCAACGCGGATGGAAACTTTTCGATCGATGCACCGTCAGGCGGCACGCTGGTTTTCAGCTTTATTGGTTTTCAGACACAGGAAGCGGTGATAGGAGGCCGTTCAGTAATCAATATTAGTCTGAAAAACGATGTCAGTCAGCTTCAGGAGGTAGTAGTTACTGCTCAGGGCATTCAGAGGGAAAAACGTTCTCTGGGTTATGCAGTATCTGAAATTAAGGGTGATGTAGTTAACAGAGTTCCTGAACAGAACTTTGTAAACTCCATGAACGGAAAAGTTGCCGGTCTTCAGGTGATTGCTGGTAGCGGAGCTCCCGGACAAGCCGCCAGGATCACGATACGTGGTGGTGCAAAATCCATTTCAGGTAATAACGAACCTTTGTTTGTAATTGATGGTGTACCGGTAAGTAACGACAACGATGGAAATGGTGCAGCTAATGAAGTATCCGGAGCGGCTACGCCAAACCGGGTTGCCGATATCAACCCAAACGATATCGAATCGGTAAGCATACTTAAAGGAAGTGCTGCCTCAGTATTGTACGGAAACAGGGGCTCCAATGGGGTAATCTTAATTACGACTAAATCCGGAAAAGGAACAAAAGGTAAGCCTGTAATTACGGTTAACACAAACATAGGCATTGACAATGCCCTGCGTCTGCCTGAGTATCAGACAAAATTTGCACAAGGTAGCCGTGGTAATTATCAGGAAGGAACTTCTCTTTCATGGGGACCGGAAATTACCGGTCAGCAGGTAACCAGTGCCGCTGCCGGCGGAACAACAACGCTAAGCGTACATGATCCGAGAGCTGATTTCTTAAGAACAGGTGTAACAATTAACAATAACGTTTCTGTTGCGCAAACACTTGAAAAGACCTCTTTTTATCTGTCGCTTGGCCAGAATAAACAAACAGCCATCGTACCCAACCAGGGTTATAACAAGGCTAACTTCCGTGCCAATGTGTCGACCAATTTGACAGACAAACTTACGGCAGGCATCAGTGTAGGTTATACTAAAAGCAATGGTGATGTGCCCTATACGGGACAAGATGGTAACAACCCGTTTTTCTCACTTTTTCATGCTCCGGTAAGCTGGGACCTGAATGGTTATGGCTATGTTAATCCGACAACAGGTCGCCAGGTAAACTTCCGCGGAGGTGCTTTCGATAACCCTTTGTGGACGGTAAACAAAACTTTTTTCAATACGAAAAACGACCACATTACCGGAAACATCAATTTTGGTTATACTGCAACATCATGGCTTAACTTCACCTATCGTCTTGGTATTGACCAATATACTGACAATCGTAAGTCTTTCAG
>Ga0265797_10002709_pt1 | contig 29393 bp, 24 predicted proteins | sample P2T30metagenome_FD_192433 | JGI IMG/M metagenome (GOLD analysis project Ga0265797, IMG submission 192433) | Plant litter microbial communities from East Loma Ridge, Irvine, California - P2 T30 | ecosystem: Environmental > Terrestrial > Plant litter > Unclassified | place: USA: California...
GAGGGCCAGGCCCGGTAGTGGTATGAGCCGCTGTTGTAGTAGATGTGTCATCGTTTTGCGGTTTTCCAGCCTTGCTTAAATGCTCATAACGTCGTCAGACTATGGCAGAATTTCACGCCATCTTCATGTTCCTCACTACGCCACCTCATTCCCCTCCTCATCCACGCCCAAAATCCTCAAACACTCCTCCCTCTTAAACATCTGCGCCGCCTGCACCGCATTCGGCTGACCCGCCCTGATATCCGCTTTCCCATCATTCACAAGCAACCTCACCACCTCGTCATACCCCTTGAACACCGCACCAGCAATAGGACTCTGACCCCTATCATTGATCGCATCCACATCCGCGCCCCTCTCGATCAACACGCGCACAGTTTCCACATTGCCGTGGTATGCCGCGAGCATTAAGAGGGTGTCGCCTTTGTGATTTGTGAGGTTCGCTGGGATTCCGGCGGAGAGGTATTGTGAGATGGCGGGCGTGTCGCCGGCACGGGCGAAGTCGAAGAGTTTGGTGGCGAGTTCGATTGCTTCTGGGGGGAGTTGGGAGATGGAGGTTGGGTTTGAGGAGGTCGGATGTGCGGACTGTGGAGGGGTGGTTGCTTGAGGGAGACCCATTATTTGTGATGTAGTTGGGGGTTGGTTTGGTGTATTGATATTTTCGGATCAATTATTTTGAGTTCGTGAGATAGTATGAGGCTGAATCTTGCTTAGTTTTGGGGAGGATTGTTAAGCGTATCTTTGATTTGCCTCTCGCATTGTCACACAAATTCACAAACATGATGACATCAGCGTCGGTGGAAAGAACGACCGCGGTTTGGCATTGCTGTGGGGAAAGCTCACCTCCTCTGAGATGCAGAGCCTCGGCTCGAGTGACGACAAGTCGATCCTTGTAACCGACATGCAAGACGTCGATCTTATGGCTGCTCAAAGTAAACCCTCACATCCTTCGCTCCCTCCTTGAGGTTTCTGAATCGCGTACGGTATATTCATCTTCTCCTCTCAACCATGGCAATCACCAGGATCGCGCCCTCACGGGCAACAAGAGCCCTCAACCTCCTCCGTACAATCAACTCTACCCACAGTGCATGCCCGTGCCACTCGAACCCGGGTCACCATCACAACCACCACATCCAGAACCCTTTCGCTGGACGTACGCGGTCTCTCGCGACGCCAGTCGATCTGAGCCAGCAGAAAGAATATGCCTTCGAGATGGCTGCTTCGTCAATTCGCTTCGGACCCGGTTGCACGAAAGAGGTTGGAATGGATTTCAGACACCTTGGGGCGAAGAAGGTGCTGGTGGTTACGGATAAGACGGTGCTGAAGCTTGATGCTATGAAGCAGGTTGTTGAGGGTTTGGAGAGGGAGGGGATTCCTTACGAAGTGTTCAGCAACACCAGGGTTGAGCCGAAGGACTACTCGTGAGTGTTTACTGCATATGCTCTACAGGGCGAGCGCTAATGAAGATCGTAGCATCAAGGAGGCAATCGATTGGGCCAGGCCCCTCAATGGAGATGCTTTCCTCGCTGTCGGTGGTGGAAGTGTCATCGACACCGCAAAGCTTATGAACCTATACACAACCTTCCCTGATGCTGAATTCCTTGACTTTGTCAACGCACCACTGGGCAAAGGCCTGCCTGTCACTTCGAAGCTGAAGCCTCTGATTGCCGTGCCCACGACTGCTGGCACTGGCTCGGAGACCACTGGTACCGCCATCTTCGATCTCGTCGAGAAGAAGGCCAAGACAGGCATTGCCCACCGCAACATGAAGCCTACGCTCGGCATATGCGACCCTCTCAACACCCGAACAATGCCTTCTTCCGTCCACGCATCTTCAGGTCTCGACGTCCTATGCCACAGTCTCGAAAGCTGGACAGCAATCCCATACTACGAGCGCACTCCCAGGCCCCAAGATCCCATCAACCGCCCAGCCTACCAAGGCGCCAACCCTATAAGCGACATCTTCTCCCTGCAAGCCCTCCGCGACACAATCAAGTACCTCCCCAGAGCCGTCAAGGACCCCGATGACCACGAAGCTCAGTCGAAGATGCTCCTCGCCGCCACCCTGGCCGGTGTCGGTTTCGGCAACGCAGGCGTGCACCTGTGCCATGGCATGAGCTACCCCATCAGCTCCCAGAACCCAGGCTACAAGCACGCCGGCTACGAAGTCGAGCAGAATATCATCCCGCACGGTGTCTCCGTCGCCGTCACCGCGCCCGCCGTCTTCAAGTACACCGCCGCATCGAACCCCGAGCGCCACTTGGCCGCCGCCGAAGCCTTCGGCGTCGATATCTCAAACGTCAAGAAGGAGAGCGCTGGTGAGGTCTTGAGTGAAGCTCTGGCGAAGTTCCTGGTTGGTCTGGGTGACCAGCCGAGAGGTTTGAAGGCGCTTGGCTTCAAGCCCTCGCATGTGGATATGCTCGTGGAGGGCACGATTCCGCAGGCGAGAGTGCTGCAGCTGGCGCCGAACTTGGATACTTCGGGTGGGTCGGAGGAGAGAGAGCAGTTGGCTGGGCTGTTTGAGGATGCGATGGAGTACTGAGACTAGTCGTTGATGCATGGGTTTACTGCTGGTGGGATGACAGCAGCGCTTTCACGACGATGAGTATTGCAGAGACGCATTGATGTAGTATGAGCATGAATCAGAAATTATATCTCCAGTGCAATGTGAGATCAGCATTCATTGGTTGCAGTTGCCTATAGCTCTCGGTGCTAATGCCTTCCTGTGTAGGTACGGAGACGTGACTGTTGGCCATTGAGATACTGCTGATTGCCTGCGGACGCCTCTCCGTTGGTCTCGCGATTACCGTCAGATATGAGTGTTGAGTGTTCACTCATATCAATGAGGTGTCTCGCGTTCTTAAAGCATTCTTCATGTTTTCAGTGTACACATAGAATGCAAAGTACATGTGTAGTTCTAGCTGGTCCAGTCTCTATGCCAAAATCCGAGCAATCAAGATTCGTGCACAAGGATTCGGCATTCACCACGGAAAGATAGATAACAGCCACATGTACTTCATGCACGGCACCTACAATACATATATACCTTCCCAGACAATGGGTGATATTACCTTATGGCTATCTTTGGCCAGAAATCAGTATTTGAGCAAGTTCACATAACCCCAGCACTAACCCTCATGTAGATTCGGTCATATGTATACATACATACTCTTTGCCCACTAGTTTGTATATCATGCACTCGCCACACAATATAAAACCAGCGCACGGCTGCGACTACGGTCTTGACTCCGTATGAAGGCTAAAAGTGTAGTGTAAACGCCCATGCTGACAGATACTGGCCGTGCTATCACATCATGCTTTACTCGTCGCCAGGGACAATCTCCACCTGCACGATAAGGTCGCTGCGAGCAAGGGTATGGAGAGAGCACACAACGGCGGCGACGGCGACGTGTTGAGACATCGCAAGCCCCCAAACCGACGGTTCATCGGCAAACACGGTCTCACCGGCCGGTCGCTTGGGAGAGAAAGTGTCGGTAGGAGGCGAAGCGGTTCCAGCATTGTGGCATGATGCATCCATGCCTGGTCGCAGGTGCGAAGTAGGCACAAGCGCGACACATATCATTTAGACAGAAGGTATGCCAAGCGAATGGAGATGTTCGCGCATGTTGAAACGCCTGCAATATACAATATCGTGGACAGCGAGTTATGGGAGTCCCTGGCGATCTGAGTCCACCAGCAACCAACTTTAGAAACGAGCAGAGCACCAAAAGCTTCGCCTATGTCACTCAGCTATGCAAGCAGATCTCGTTCCGTTATCGTGTCGCGAGACACGACGTTGGAGGCCCAGGCAGAATGTTGTCTGAAATTGGGGACGTTGCCGAGCGAACACATGGTGCCAACCGTCGGCGGTGCAGGCTGCTTTCCGCGCAACGCACCTATATGGTGTATTAAATGCAGGAAATGCATCCGAGGAGCTCATAGTATGAGTATGAATGACTTTTGGGTACTGAAAAGCAGCTGTGGTTGCGCTGGACATATTCGTCCTGGTGTGGTAGAGGGGATGGGCGAGGCTGGAAATTGGCAAAAACCAATATATAGTCGAAGACCGCAGCTAGCGCCGGATCTCACCGATTCACCGGATTGGCTGCTCGAGACGACGTATAGAATCGAACATAATTACAGCACTTGACCACAGGTAACGAAGTTGGGGTAAATATGGGAGACCTTATCGCTTGAGCTCCAACAACGATCGCTTTGATCAAGGTACGTCGAAGATGCAAATATCAGATGCAAGAGTTACGATATCGCTCGGCCAGGTCTGTGCTCAACTGCCAACCCATTTGTTTACCAGACGTTTCAACTGTTGAGGCTTCAGCACAACGATATCACATGGAACCTGTGATGCACCGGATACAGCGACGTGTCTACCGCTATACACTGGACGAGCAAGAATTAATCCTACACCACTGCGCTCGTATCATTGAGCATGCAGGCCAGAACGAGTAATCTGTTGTATCTGGGGACATGACGCGCTGCCACATCGACACACTGGATGTAGTTGGTCACTCTCGACTTACGGACGGACATCTCTATACTGTCTGTGAATTGCAAGACCAGCTTGGGCGGTCAAAAGCATGAAACTGCTCTGTGCAGCTGCCGCAGCACTGGGCTACCGCTCTGTGATGCAGCATGGCCATCGTCCTATACCCTCACGGGCCTGATTCCGTTACGTTGTCAAGCCCATCAAATTAGTGTAAGTCTCCCAACTACCACGAGAGCCGTTGAGGTCGTGGTGCTGCCTCCGACACCGTTACCCCTCCCACCAATGGTGAGACATCTTCTTCCATCCTGCTAGACTTATGCTGCACTCCCATGCCAAACTTGCTCTTTCGCTCTCCAGTCGCTCGCTTCTGCGTGTAGCTTCGTCCTACCCTTACTCTCTACACCCTTTCTGTCTTCACGCAGCCAAGTCAATTTACAGCATGAAGACCACAGCCTGGATGGCGATCCTTGCGAGCGCTGCTCCGGCGCTCGCAATGCCAGGCTTGAGTGGATTTGCAGGCACAAAACGCGGTAACTGGGAATCATTAAATTCCCTAAAACACCACAACACACCGCAAGCCGATGGCTTCAAGCCATCAGCCCACATGAGTTCCTCTTCACTGAGTGAGCCAGCCTCAAATCCGCCCACACCGGAGTCAACATGGGGGAGTCGATTCATCGCAGCACTTCAAATGATAGCAAAAGGCAAGGATAGCTTCAGCTACGTGCCATCTGCTTCTGCGACATCAGACCCCTCGCCCGAGGTTGCACCTACTACCGTGATCTCAGTCATCACGGAGTATGCATCTGCGACACCAACGGCTGTTCATCTCGCCGAGAAGACCATCACAATCTACACGACAGTCTTCGAAGCGATATGCACGAAAACCGACCACTGGACCAAGGACGGAACCGTCTTCTCGTCCTCATACGAGACGGTGACCACCTCATCCATCATCGACTTTTACAAACCAAACAGCCCTACGGCTGCGCCAGAGACCATTCACAGCTCACCTTCATTGGTTCTCAGTATACTAACCCCGGATTGCCCTCACGAGCATATCCCCGCTTCTGGCGACAGCATTGTTACATCAACCTCGACCTCGATACACACCACCACGGCCACGGAGACCAACTACCACACCGTACAACCTTCTGCTGGGCCTGACGCCTCAAGGGCTAACCCCAGCAACTACGGTAGCATTCTCCTGACCCACTCCACCAAGAGCAGCCCACCGACTTCTGTGGCTCTTTCGTCGTTCTCTACTGTAGAACACAAGTCCACACAGAAGGCTAGCTCGACCAGTGCGAAGTCTCACGACTCCGCCCACCCTTCACCCTTTGGCAGACCATCAAGCGCAGGCGCTCTCTCCGTTTCATCTGAACTGAGCACACCCCAGAGCCCCGCTGCTTCGGTCGCACCCCCAGCGCCATCTGCCCCGGCACCTGCATCTGAATCGCGCGCCCATGTTGATACACCATGGCACTCTCAAGCTACACCTGATTTGCCATCCGCATACTCCGCCGCGACTTCAGCTGCTCCATCTGCCCCATCCTCCTTCGACCAGCCATCGTACATCGCGCCAACTCCCAGCGCCGAATCCGCCCCTATTGGTTACGCACCTGCGACCAGTACTTGGGTCGATGAGGTCGTTTCGGAATTCACCAGCGTGTACGCCACCGCACTTCCAACAATCAGTACTTGGACTTGGAAGAACAGCAACATCACCAAGACCAGGAACTACCTGACAAACACGACAGTGACCAGTGTCTGGACGAGTACCATCTTCAAGACCCACACTGGTATCAACTCCGTCGTCACTCGCCTACCCATTCCTCTCGGTGGCAACTCAACAGTGCCTGGCACCGGCAACAACTCTTTCTCAGGCACCGGAGTCCAGCACAAACCCTCTCCCGCAGGAGCTTGCACAACGAAGCCTAAGCAGACCGATTTCTGCATTCCCTGCGATGGCCAGCCTGGCAACGACCCCAACAACTTCTGCGGTTACACCGTTCACGACGACAGCTACAAGGTCACGCCCAAGACTTGCCGCACCGTTGAGTACACCCTCGAGATCACCAACACGACCATTGCACCCGACGGCGTCGAGCGCATGGGTCTCCTCATCAACGGCCAGATGCCCGGCCCTCTCATCGAAGCCAACTGGGGAGACACTGTCATAATCCATCTCGAGAACAAGCTTCAAGACAACGGCACATCTCTCCACTTCCACGGCATGCGCCAGCTCAACACCAACGAGATGGACGGTGTACCCTCGATCACCCAGTGTGCCCTTGCACCCGGCGAGAAGATGACGTACACCTTCGTCGCAAGCAACTACGGCTCGACTTGGTATCATTCTCACTTCGCTCTCCAGACCTACGACGGTGTCTTTGGCCCTATGATCATCCACGGTCCTTCATCGGCCGAGTACGACATCGATGCTGGTTTCGCTATTCTTCAAGATTGGAGCCACCACCCCGTTGAAGAACAATACCACTTTGCCGAGACTGTTGGCGCTGCTCCTGAGTTTGGACCCCGTACCCTGGACACCGGCCTGATCAACGGCAAGAACGTGTGGAGCCCAGACAATGGCACAACGGTGACTGGATCGCGCTTCGAGATGACCTTCCAACCTGGCAAGACCCATCTGATACGCGTTGTCAACACTGCAATCCAGTCGACCTTCAAGTTCCACATCGATGGACACAAGTTCACCGTCATCTCCGCCGACTTTGTCCCGATCGTGCCGTACGAAACAGACATCCTCAACATCAACATTGGCCAGCGTTACAACATTCTCGTCAAAGCCGACCAAGCACCTGGTGACTACTGGATGCGTTCCGACAATCAACAAGCATGCGCTCAGCTCCACAACTCAAGAGACATCAAGGGAATTGTGCACTACGCAGGCAGCAATGGTATCCCACACACTGTCAGCCGCCAATACATCGATGAGTGCATCGACGAACCTTACGAGAAGCTCGTTCCCGTCGCTCCAATCTTCGCTGGCCCTCAGACATCCCAGATCCACAAGAACATCCTTGTCGGCGAGGGCCCCAACACGCCCAACCTCTTCAAGTGGACTCTCGACGGCAACACTTTCCAGTCTCAGTGGGGTGACCCTACTCTCGGCGGCATCTACTGGAACGACACCATTCCTAGCTACTCTGGCAACCTTGCCATCGAGGTTCCCAAGCTGAAGGAGTGGGTGTACATCATTGTTGAGTCTCCCGTGGCACTGCCTCACCCGATCCATCTCCACGGCCACGACCACCTTGTTCTTGCACAAGGTACTGGCCCCTACAGTGATGATGTGGCTCTCAAGCTTGACAATCCTCCCCGCCGAGACACAGCGCTCATGCCTTTCAACCCTGAGACTAACGAGGGAGGATACTTGGTTATCGCGTTCGAGACAGACAATCCGGGAGCCTGGTTGTTACATTGCCACATAGGATGGCACGTGTCGATGGGTTTCGCCCTCCAAATCATCGAAGCCAAAGAGCAGATCGCGGAGACCGTCACAGACTCCTGTCAGCTCGAGGGCACCTGCAAGACCTGGAACCAGTACGCCACACTGAACCACGTCGTTACTGACGACAGCGGTGTGTGATCGACAATCAACGCTCGTTCCTTGGACGTTGATGATTTGATTGGATGGATGGCTCCGTTGAGCGAGAGCGGCACTTTTCGTACTTACATTGTCCTTGATACCCACTCTGGAGAGCAGCGCGACACTTGGGTCTTGCTTGCCCTGACTTGGACGTTGAGCGTTCAGGTTGCATTTGGTTTTGGAGCGATACTAATCTGGTTGTTTTTGATGGAGCGTTTCTAGCGATGTTGTTCTCGAGTCGATACCCAGTTGCGTGCAACTTACGACTTTTTTTTTGCAGACGTCTTAGCCTTTTGTGCAGATGTACGGTTGCATTCTAATGATACACAGCATTATTCGGAAGAGACGGAACGATCGGATTTCGTTTCTGGCCGAACGTCTGGATCTTGGGCAAATTTCTCTTGGGCGAACTTCCGTCAGATGCAGTGTATTTCCTTACGCATTTGAGCATCTGGAAAATCTCTCTAAAGCGGTTGCTTCGACGCTGCGCTGTGCCCTTGGATGGAGACATGGCCGATACAGCAGCCTATACGGATGGCGCTGATATGATTAATATTTAATGAGATAGATATTTGCTAGATAGAGATGAATGGATGTCATCGATCTTGCAATACACTTGTGCACTTCTTTGTTGTCGTTTCTCGATACGATGCCCATGACTTCGATCGACTTTGACCGTTGAACTGTTAGTTTAGGGTTTGAGCACGAGTTTACGTACGACTTCGTACTCGGCTGCCGTGTGATCTCATAGTACCAGACTTTGCACTGAAGCATTTGAGATATGTAGCGATCACTATGAGCGAAACATTGTTACACATAGAAGAGCTGGCCAAATTCCTTCCAGACGCATCTCGAACGTACAGACTTCAACGACACCATTCATATATATTCAATTGAATCTATTTGATCGTCACCTTGACTCGACAAAAATAGGACACGTCCCGCAGATCGGTCGTACCCGCACATTAAGGGCCCTTAGTCAAGGTTAGCCCTAAAGCTTGCCACTCTGTCTCGCACAGCCTTCCCCGAACACGAGCGCGACGTCTCCAAAGTTCGCAGCTACCAGACTTTAGCACCGCAAACAGGCCGTTTCCTGGCCCTCTAGCAGCGCTGGCGGATGGGCATTTCTTGCGAAGCTTGAGCATGCGTCGTCATGATCTGCTTTCCTAGTGTCCGGCACCGTCAGCATGTGCCGCATTCCCCCATGTCTGGTGAGTAGGTTAGTGTCTTCGCTTGCTCTCTCCCCTTGTCGCGTCTCATCTATTCTTCCTGCAATAGCAATCCTTTCTGGACGCACGCCAATTCCTTTGGTGGCGTCTGTGGTTTAATTCTTCTTCTGGAGGTGCAGGATGTTTCTCTCTTTGCCACATTCGCTGATTGCTCTGGTGGTTTGCTTGCTGGAGACTGGGGCGCTGGCACAATCGGGTTCATCTTCTTCACGAAAGGCGCATTTCGGCGATTATGTCGCTTCTGGAGTTGGGTTGAGTAACAAGCCCACCTCTACATCTACGTCTAAGACTACGACACAGAGCGCCGCACCACTACCTCCGCTCACGACCGGAACGGGGCAGGAATATGCATCATCGTGTGCATCTGCGCTTGAAACATGGAGTAGCTCTTCCTTTGACTGGCAGTGGAAGAACGCGCAAATCACCACATCGACATTCTCGAGTGGCTTCACCGAAGAACTGCAGCTGCCAGGAACTACGAAGGTGACCTCTCTGTTAACGCTTTGCGATGGACATCCACGCGTTGTGGGCTACACGTCTGTGTCGACTCCAGGGCTATCCACATCCACGGTTGCTTGGACGAACACGATCACAGAGACCAATCCAAATTTTGCGTACCCTACACCGCCACCTTGCTCCATCCAGCCGGATGACTGCAAAACATTGTCATCATCATACAATGTCTGGCTATCGTCGCAATTGAAGAAGTATGGCATGGCTACTGGAGCAGGCCCATTGTGCACCGTCACACCTTCATCATCTTATTCTTATTCTACGAACACCAGAGGCCAAACCTGCGATAATTGCTTGATCGCAGCCTCGACCGCGAGAGTCATGTTCTGGCCAGTCACCACTGCCTCCGGTGGCAACCTCTGCAACAACACAGCATCCACCATCACCGCCTCGCCAACCGGACCACCAAATTCCTTTGTCACGGAAGGCATCACCATCACCTCGCCAACAGTTGCAGTATCACTCGGCTTCATGAGCCGCGTAGACGGCTGCGGCACCACCATCAACCACACCATCATCCCCGTCCACCCCGACCAAGTCTCTTCCGTCCGAGGCTACCGCGCCCTGTTCTCGCACCACCGCTTCAACTTCGCAGACCTCAACTACTGGTGCGGCGACACAAACACTACCAACGCCACCATCGCAGAGGGCCAAGGTGATTCCTGCTACCAGCAGGTCCCTGCTGCGGCATACTTCGGCGGCCTCAACAATGCCGTCGTCTACGCCCAGGCGCCTTTCCGGAATATGTCCAAAGCAGATATGACGATCTGGGACGACTATCAGCCACAACTGCTACCGCCGCAGACTATGACTGAGGCTATCGCTAGTCTCTGGGGCGACAACTGCTACATTCACCCGGATGGCGTGTGGGACCCTCCGATTGCACTGACACCCGAGGCTTCTTTGATCGTACCGACTTTGCCTTCTACAGAGTCGGGAGGCCCGGAAAGTACACCCGCGAGCCCGCTTAACAGCTATGGAGCTCAGCCGCCCAGACAGACGGGAATTGTTGTGCCTGTACCTCCTCCGAATGATGGGCCTAATTCGGGGAAGCAGCATTTTACTGCTTTGCCGGAGACAGGAGGGTATGGCGGCGATAGCGGATCTGGATCAGGTGGTGATGGGTCTTCGTCAGGCCAGAACGGTGGTTCGGGCGAAAATGGTGGCGATGGAAATACCTCAGGCGGATCTGGTGGATCTGGAAGCAATGGAGGCTCGAATGGGGACTCTGGATCAGGAAACAATGGAGGATCTCAGGGTGGCTCCAGTTCAGGAGGCTCGAACGGGAACTCTGGTTCAGGAAGCAATGGAGGATCGAATGAACAATCTGGATCAGGAAATAATGGAGGCTCGAACGGCAACCCCAGTCCAGGAAACAACGGAGGCTCGAACGAAAACTCAGGCTCCGACAATGGCTCCGGCCAGTCAGGCACCGGCCAATCGAACCAAGGCGGTGTCGTCACACAAGTTAACGTGCACACAACTGTCATGACGGTCGGCAACAAGATCGTGCAATGCACTCAAGACTCCAACGGTGCCTGGATCATCCCGGACATCACCACGACATACATCGCATCAGCAGGCGGTTCAGCTGTGGAATTCGAGGGAGCAACTCTGACAGCAGGTCCCAGCGGCCTGGTCAATCTCGACGAGGAACGTACTGTCCTGACGATTGGCAACAGAGTCATGACGGGCTCAAAAGACGCTCACGGAGCCTGGGTAATAGCAGACGCTTCCTCGACACACACAGTATCACAAGGTGGTTCTGCTGTAGTAGTTGACGGCGTGGCCGTCACAACAGCGTCTGACGGATTGGTAAAAGCGGACGCATCAGAGACCAGTGATGGCAATGCGTCAGATGGGTCTGCCAAGAGCAGCGGCACAGGTACACAGGACTCAAGTGCCACGCAAACAGACAGAGCACAGCAATCGACAAGCGCTACAGGCTCAGACGGCGCAGCGGCCGCGTCAAATACTGATGGCAGTAGCAGTGGTGCTGGGATTACGAGATGGAGCCCGGTTTCCATCATGTTGGCTTTGTTTGGAATGTATATTCGCGCGCTATGAAGATTCTAGCGGGTAATGTCTGTCATATACCAGTATATAATGAATGTAAATAATAATTGTATAATGAAAATTGTACTGTATAGTGCGTTTCCTCTCCGTTCACTTACGCATCTGCCTATTCGGTATCTCAGCTATCTTCTCTGTTTTTTAGAGCTCGGAATTCGGCATCCCATACCAAAAGCCAACTCCGAACTCGGCGGGTCCAGCCGCAAGAACGTCATATTTAGCTTCGGCCTCATTCTCCAACAGCTGCCGTAGCTGAACCACGACTCTCCATTGCACAACACCGGCTAAGCAAAATGTCTGGATCAGGGAGTAAATCGAAGTCGAAAGACCTCCAGGTCGTGGATCCCTTACCAGTGGACGAACGATCGCCGCTGCTGCACCGGCACAGCAATGGAGAGGCGTGCGAAGAGCAGGATACAGAAGCGCTGGAGGAGCAGGCACGGCAGGAGAGGAGAGAACATGATGCGGGACATGTGCCTGTCGCGGATGAGCTGAGTACGAGGAGGTTGGTGGTGACTATGGGGAGTATGTGGTTGGGGACATTCTTTGCGGCGCTTGGTAGGTGTATACGATTGGGAGAGGTGTTTGGGCGTCTGGGAACTGTGAGACTGATTTGATGGTGTTCCTCTCTGTTAGATTCTACGATTGTAGCGACGCTTTCCGGACCGATTAGCGCATCTTTCAACTCGTTTACGCTCTTCTCGTGGTTGGCTTCTGGATATTTGATCACCAATGCTGCTTTCCAGCCTCTGTCAGGCAAGCTCACGGATATCTATGGACGCCGGGCTGGACTTGTCTTCGCGAGCACTTTCTTCGCCATTGGCACTCTCATGTGCGGTCTTGCTACTGAGGAATGGGTCATCATCTTGGGACGTCTCGTAGCAGGAGCCGGAGGTGGCTGTCTGAACACAATCTCTACCTTCGTGGGATCGGATCTGGTGCCATTGAGGAAGCGCGGTATCTGGCAGGGAGTCGGCAACATCGTCTATGGAACTGGTATGGGCCTTGGAGGTCTGTTCGGCGGCGCCATTCATGACTCCATCGGCTGGCGCTGGGCGTTCTTGATCCAAGTGCCGTTCATCGTCTTCGCTGGTATCCTGAGTTACTTCACCGTCAAGGTGCCCATCAAGGAGTCTGATGCCTCGAAGATCCGTCGCGTCGACTTCCTTGGCTCTTTCGCCCTCAGCGTCACTCTCGTCCTCCTCCTTCTTGGCCTCAACTCCGGCGGCAACCTCGTCCCCTGGACGCACCCTCTCGTCCTCACCACCCTCCCCCTCTCGCTGGTCTCCCTGCTCGTCTTCGTCTACATCGAAGACCGCATCGCCTCCGAGCCCGTAATCCCCGTCCGTCTCCTCGCCCAACAAACCGTCGCAGCAGCCTGCCTAACAAACTGGTTCATCACCATGGCCGTCTTCGCCCTCCTCTACTACATCCCCATCTACTTCCAAACCGTCCTAAACCTCTCCTCCACCGCCGCCGGCGCCCGCCTAATCCCCCAATCCGCCGGCACAGCCCTCGGCAGCCTCGCCACCGGAATCATAATGCGCGCGACAGGAAAATACCGCCTCTGGAACGCCGCAATGCAAATCTTTAGTCTCGCCTCCGCAGCCGCCATACTCGCGACCTTCGACTCCCGCGTCAACGCCGTCGCGCCGTTCTTCTATCTCTTCATGAGCGGAACAGCGTACGGCAGCATGCTAACAATCTGCCTGATCTCCCTCATCGCAGCCGTAGAGCACAAGCACCAAGCCGTCATAACATCCGCGTCGTACGCTTTCCGCTCCACAGGCAGCACAATCGGGATAACAATATCCTCCGCCATCTTCCAGAACTTGCTCAAAGCAAACCTGCAAACCCGATTCGGCGACTTGCCCGGAGCAGCGCAGGAGATTGGCCGGATCCGCGATTCGGTCGATGAGATTCACCGGTTGCCGGAGGGGTGGTATGAGGGGGTATTGGAGGCGTACGTGGAGAGTTTCAGAGGTGTTTGGGTTGCTGCGCTGGGTTTTGCGGTTTGTGCGGCGGTGGCGAGTGCGTTTATTAAGCAGCATAAGCTGCATGGGAATTTGGAGAGGAAGTGAGAGGGAAGAAAAGCTGTGGTGCTGTGGATTAGATTTCATGTACATGAAATGACGTAGATGTAATGTAGCATAGGTTGTAAAATCGTGCTTTTAGTGGAAAATCACTTTCTGCACGCGAACGTGTTTGGTTACAATATAGATATGTTGGTAGGATGGTTTACTGAACACGACTATGGGTGACGCCCACCGCTACCTCCAACGCATTTGATCGGCAGATCTGTTCAGTCAGTCTGGCTGTCAAACCAGAGCGTGAATGCAGATCATACACCACGAAACGACACCAAAGCCAGCGCACCGACATCCAGCGGCAAGACATACGTCACCTCATTGCACCCCCAACACGCCTCATAGCCTCAATCTCACGTCCTCCACTCCTGCAAAAACTTCAACCTCAAATCATACTCCTCCCAGCTTTTCTTCTCACACAGCGCCTTGAAAACCTTCGCGTCCGTAGTGCCAACCTGCGCATCATCTTCGTCCGACCACACTTCCGGGAGATCCGGGATTGGCATGCCAATCTTGTCATACATGGCGACCACTTCGGCGGCTTGCAGTTGCGCTGAAGTGCGGTAGATGGCGTTGCGGATAGAATCCGGGGCATGGCCTGTTGCTGTGAGGCGGGCGATGAACGATTCGATTGATTCGGTTTCGGGGGCCTCGGGTTCTTGGCGGGTGGTTGTTGGGATTAGTTTCCTGGGTGTTGCTGATGCGGTGCGTTTGCGGGCTGATACTGTTGGTTTGGGTGTGGTGTTTTGCGCTGACGGGGGTTGTCTCGTTGAATCAGAGGGGAGTTCTGGATCTTGTTCATCGGCGTCGGAGTCTGGAGGGAGCGGGAAGCTGAAGTCAGGTTGCTGGGCTCCTGTGGCGTAAATGTCTTGAGTGTCGAGAGCTGCATGGGTTGCTTTCGCTGGGGCTTCTTCCATGACCTCGTCCTCCGAGAGCTCTGGTGCGGCTAGCGATCTGCCATTCACATGACTTTGGTCGGGTGTAGGCTCCCATTGGTGTTGGCTAGGAACACCATCAGGCTGAGCGTCCTCTTGCGAGGAAAAGGTGAATCCACCCTCAGGTTCGGCCAGTGTGAGATCGATCTCAACATTGTCGGTCATGTCTTCATCAAAACCTTGCTGGCCCGAAACGCCCTGACTCTGATCGTTCGTCCAATTCCTCACCGCGTCACCGACTGGTATATAGCCGGTGTCCAGTGCTTTGTCTTGAGATTGGAAAGGATCAAAGTCGACAGCGACCTGCGAATCGAATGCCTGGTCTCCGCCAGGCATGTCGCTCTCGAGTAGCGCGTCGAATTCGTCAGTGGGACCCGGGGCCTGCGTGTTCTCAGGATCAAGGTGGGAGCCTGTGTCCTGTGCACCGTGCCCGTTTGATTGAACCTGCCCATCCTCCACTGACTTTAGCACTACCTGTGCGCCTGGCGCCTGGCTCGGGTTGATCTTAGACTTCATTTCCGTCTCAAATTCAATCGCGTCACCACTTTCCTCCGTCTGGTCTTGGCCTGTCCGCCTTGCGATATGGCCAGCAACAAGCTTCTGCAGATACTGCGCATAGTTGGTAAGGTTCTCATCGTTCTCTTGAAGATCTGATGCTCGAGCAATTTTCACACCATGTGCTGCTTGCTGGTTGGCCAGATTTTCTTCTGTGAGTTGCAGGCCACTGGAGGGGATGGTTTCCTCCGCCGCACTCGCTGCGACTTGGCTCTCGACGTTGCTCGGGGAGACGGCGCCAGCCTGTTCTGCTTCTGGAGCTTCGATTGGCGAGTTTGAACCTTGTCCCGGCGCAGGGTTCGGAGCAGTCTCCGCATGTTGATTATCATCTCGCAAAAGTGGCTGGGATGGCAGTTCTGAATAGGTGTTCTTTGCGTTGGCTTCGGCAACCAACTGAGCCTTTGCCGCACGGTTTAATTCTGAAGTCGGGAGGATTTCCTCTCCAGGCAACGCAAGCTCGTCTTGAGTTTCGTCGTTCTCATCTTCGCCGTCCAGACCCAGCTCGTTATCGTTCTGCGCATTGGTTGGTGATTTGGGCGAGTCTGCAACTCCGTTCCCAGTCGGCTGTTCATCCACTGAGCGGTCGGCTTTGGCACGTTTGCGAGGCTGAGCGTTGCTCCTAGGGGTGGCTGTTTCGCGTCTACGCTTTTGACTGACCGAAGGAGATGGCTGCCTGTCCTGAGCGGCCTTAGCTCTCATCGCGACCAGCTCTGGAGTTGTGGGCTCTGTATTTCGCTCAATTGGTTCGGGCGTAGCAACACGAGCTTTGCGTTTCATCGGCGAAGCTCGTGCTCGCTTCGCCTTTTCCTCTTTCGCACGATAAGCGGGCAGGGCTTGTTCCTCGTATAGACGCTTCCACTGGTCGGCAGTGAGATGCATAGACGTCTCCTCGTCAGCCAACGAACCCCAGACAGCGTCCAAGTCCTCGACGGGAATGTTGAGGATGTCGTCGATGTTCTCGAGTAAGAATAGCACGTCCGGGTCAACCTCTTCCTCCTCCGCTTCTTGTTCTTCTTGCGCTTCCTCCTCTTCTTCGACCGTGCCATCTACACCTGAAGGGCGCGGTTGCTGTGCTAACATGGGTGCAGCATTTGGTTGTACTTGAACACCCGGCGGAGGGTTCGCCATGAGTCTTTTCACGTAGCGATCCCTCCATGATTGGAAGGTGTGCCTGGGATTGAGGGCCTCGAGCTGTTTGTAGATCTCGTTTCCTTTGATACCGTGCACACCCCGGTTCTTGTAGTCTTGCACCCAATTCCACAGGTCGCGGTCGTCCTGCGGTGTGAACGGAGTTCTCGTAGACTTGGGCGGTACTACGGTGCTGCCGACAGTTCGCGAGTAGCCAGGCGCCGGTCCTGCGCGGTGGTGGTTTTTGTCCGGGAGTGCGCCTGCGCTGATGGCAGCCTCAATATAGGTGTAGCTCAAGCTATTGGGCGGACAGTCGTTTCGCATATGATCGGCAATGATGTGGTCGGCCTGGGCCTCAAGGCGCACGATGCGGCCGCCATTGGCGCGAATGCGGTCGAGGAAGTTGGAGCGCATCGGCACGCGCAGGCCGACCAGGAAGCTGATGCCGTCAAAGAGGCCGCCGATGTTGGGCGTGTCCTCATTGGCTTGAGTGATGACGACGCCTTCGGTAGCCATGACGGCGGAGGGTGGTGGTGTGGCGTGTTGTGTGTTGCGTGGTAGAGCGGTGGGAGGAATGGTTACAGCTGGCGATGTTCGAATGCGACGCGAAGAAGCCGGCGCGCGGTCACGAGCGGAGCTGAGCTGTGAGCTGTGCAGTGCAGTCTCAAGCTTCAGTCGATCACGGGAGGACTTAGAACAAGGTCAAAGTATACCTTGTTTATGTTCTGTCTTCACTTCACTCACTCGGAAAGGATAGGAAGAACCATGTCGTAGCTATGCATTTCCCATAGCTCTTATTTATCTGCCAACATACTCGCTACTCCATTCTCATCGGACTTGTCGCCGTGACAGTGTGGATTCGCCGCCACCGGAAGACGCGTGACTGCCCTGAATACATTGCATGCCCGCTTCCTCCCAAGCACGCATGCATCAAGGAACCCCACTCGTCCTCCACCGTTCAATATACCTAGGTAACAATCTTGACATACTAGGGCTTCTTGTCAACAACATACTGGTCGGACGTCTCGCCGACCTCTTGACATGCTGCCTGTCCACAAACGAGCATGGGCATCATTCGCAACGTCCTCATCGGCGTGCTCGTCATCTCTCTCATAACCTTTGTCGCCCTGTTCGGACGTCTCCCAGCATTACGGAAGACTCCCATCGGCTGGCTGCAGAGAGCGCTATGTCTGCATTTGCCAAATGCGCTCAAGACACTTGACCGCAATGTGACGGGAGGGAAGCTGTCGGTCAAGGGCAAGAAGCTCGGCCATTATTTGTTCTTTCAAAAGAATCCTATAGTGCTGGTGAGTCCTCAAAAGACTCGAGGATTACAAACATCTTTTTTGACAATATTTCTCAGATTCTTTTCCTCTTCATACTCTCCGGCAGTGCCACATTGTTCCTCTACCACGGTGCCCATCGCCTGCCATCATCCCTGCTACTCCCAACCCCGATCTTGATCGCACTACCATACATTTTCACCTACCTCTGCGCCTCACACACAAGCCACTACCTTGGACCGCAGACCAAACACCCACACCAATACCCATACGACCACATCCTCTACCGACCCGTCCAATCATGCCGTACTTGCAACATCCCCAAACCAGCCCGCAGCAAGCACTGCTCACTATGCAACACCTGCATCGCAAAACTCGACCACCACTGCCCATGGGTCAACAACTGTCTCGGCCAGGGTAACTATCGCTGGTTTCTAGGCTTGCTCCTCAGCCTCTCCGTCCTGGAATTCTACGGCGCCTACCTGAGCTGGTTCATCCTCAATCCATATCTCCAAACGCCACCCGGACACCCTTTCTTCAGCGCTGAGAACTTGAGCAATTTGGGCGACGCGATCGTCCACGCCGTTAATGTCGGCGGATTATCGATTGCTGGGGTTGGCATGCTGGCTAGTTCTACGGCTTTTCTACCTTTAGGCTTGTTTGCTTACCATTGCTACTTGATCTGGGCCGGCATGACCACAAACGAAAGCCAGAAATGGGCTGACTGGCGAGACGACATGGCCGACGGACTAGTCTTTGTATCTTCTCGCCGTGCTATCCGCAGCCATACCATGGAGCAACAGGAAGCGCAAGCACGAGGCCAAGGCAACGCTGCCGCCACAGCTCATGTCAAGCTGGGAATTGAGTTGGGCCTGATGGCCGGCGCGGAAGACGACCCAGACGTCATATGGCCTGTGGACAGCGACCAGATCGTGGTTAGGACCAACGATGGTAAGCCTCCGAAGGGACAGGAGAGTTTGTGGCGGAGGATCTGGGGCTTAGAGGAGGTAGAGAACATCTACGATCTGGGCGGATGGGACAACTTTGTGGATGTCGCGATGGGCAAGTGATACGATCAACTCCCGCTGCCTGGAAGCAAATATGAAATGGACGTGGACTTCCTTCGTCTCATAGAGACCTTCGAAACTGTGCCTGAGCACCTTGCATACACCGTCTCCTAGCCTCATCGAGCTTCAAATCCACGTTCTAGCGTTCCTACCTCTCTCCTTCGACTTCCAAATGACCTACACACCTTATGCACCAACCATAGCAATCTCCCATGATGCGCCTACAACAACTGCGCAGTGTCCGCATAGGTCTACGTGCCTACATATCAAGCTAAAAAGTAACCTCACAGATTTCCAATCGTCCAGGTCTATACGTGCGCTTCCTGATCACCCACACAAGAGCTGCAGCCTGCATCCCCGATCTCACAGGCTCGCAGCGAATGTTAACCACAATCATGCAATCCGAGCCCCACTTGTTGCCCGCTACTGACCGTATCGAAGAAGAAACGGCCGCAAACTACCAGGCCGACAAGTACTATCCTGTTGAACTCGGCAACGTCTTACACGCGAGATACCAAGTTATTGCTAGGATCGGCTTCGGCTACGGTCTGGCTCTGTAGAGATCTTGAGTAAGCATCAATTCATTCAAACTCCGATGCCGCAAGAGGATCACCACTGACATCCACCTCACCAAGTATACGATAACTGCATGCGCTGAAAGTCTGCACTGTCGGAAACGAACTTCCTCAGGATGTCCGCATCTCTGAACACCTCAAGAAATTTGAATCAGAAAATCCCGGTCTGCAGATCCTCAAGTTACCGTTGCACGACTTCAAACTTGAGAGTCCGGCAGGTGTTCACCAATGTCTGGTTCTCGATCTTCTGGGTTTCACTTGGTCCGACGTCCAAAGAATGTACCCCGATAAAGTCCCCAGCAGGAGTATGTCACGGGGTGGGTTGCACATGATCTTGTACGGGCTGGACCTGCTGCATCAAGCCGAAGTTGTCCACACTGGTAGGCTTTTACATTTATACAACTACTTGGGTGTGGCTTGCGCTGACGTGGTGTACAGACTTATGCCCGAACAATGTCATGCTGGGCGTGAAAGATCTCACAGTCTGGTCACAAATCGAGCAACTGGAACTTGATCGCCCATCTCCGCGCAAGACAGTCGACCGCCGAACCATCTACCGATCATACAGAACACCTCACGGCCCGTGGAGCGGTTTACCTACGATAACCGACTTTGGCGCCGCACGCTTTGGAGACCCTGCTCACACCTGGATGACCTTCTACCGAAGCATAATTTTCTTACTTCGTACAAGACTTATCGTTGTACGCCGCGGTTCTGCTCCCTCATTCTGTCCTCGCCTTAGCAGAGAATCGTCCACTCAGATACATCAAACAAGGACTCAGCACCAACAAGAATGGCGCCAGCCACCTCGGAGCGTGCCCAAGCCATTCCGAAATCCCAGGGAAGCCGAGAAACTTCTCGACACCTAGTGCATCATTTCCCCAAGCTCCGGTAAAGGTTTCCATCCCAGCCGACCACCGTACTCCGGCTCTAAGTAAGATTATCAGTAGCAAATTCGCCACTTGTGATACCACTACCCTGGAAGCTCGATTTTGGCCAAAGTACAGTGGGAGTCCCATGAGCCGCGCAAGATAGCAGTCCGCAAGTCGGGAGAGGAAGAAGTAGAAGAGGCCGGCGACCAGCAAAATCACATGGATCGTGGAGGACTCGAAGTCCTCCACGTCCACCGTCTGTGCGCTCAAGAGCAATGCTGCACTAGAGGCAGCTGTAGTCTGAACGTGAACGAAGACGAACGGATACAGAAGCTTCCAATTTAAATCCTTCGTGATGGCAGGATGGCTACCATTCCCTGGGCCGTCTTCAGCGTCGGCCTTCGCTCCCATCGCAGACTCACAATCTGACAGGAATGGTTTTGGAGTCTGATACCTCCTCCGAGCATCATGCAGACGGTGATTGGCGATATAATCGAGTGTAATGCAGAGCCAGAAAATCTGGAATCCGTGAAGAACCGTTGTCATGAGAAATGAGAATGCTGGATTTACTGGTAAACTGGCCAACAGGAAAGTATAAAGCGGCTCCGAGATGCCATAGCCGACAGACCTCAGTACCGATCCATAGAGTGGACTTTCAGGGCGGATGTCGGTAGTTGGTAAAGGCGAAACGATCCAGACGATAAAGATCGGCGTAAACTCGTTCAATTGGGCGATAAATCGCAAGATCGATGTGAACGCTTCGTAGTACATCGCAAAGTCGATAATTGTAGATGTGACCGTGCAAAGTCATGTGCGTGGGAAACGATTAGATGCGACAGCATCATCTAGTGAAGCCGCAACACATCCGCCAAGGTTTTGATGGAGACATTGAACGCTAGGAGATGATTTCCTGGTGTTTGTTCTCCATCGTCGGATCCTTCGATCCACAGTTTTCCCTGCCTTGTCTTCCCGGCTACGTTCCTCTCACGGTGGGTTCAGAAGAGCACACTCGCTTTTGTCGATGGGTTTTCAAAGTAGCAGCCGCCGTCTTCATGTACTGAATGGCCTCTTCTACGGCGTTGCCATGTGCACTAAAACTCGCAATGCTCGCCGAAGAACGTCCCGGCAAGTCCCTCATCGCTACTGCCCTCCGACCTTCCGTCCAAGCCCGGCGCAACCTCAGGTATATCCTCCCGCGCTATTCTACCCAGGACCTCGAGCGCAAGATCAGAGTCTGAATCTCGCGTCTCGATCTCTAGCAGAGCAAGTAAAGCCCTCAAAGTGTAATTCGCATCATTTCCAGCACAGTGGAGATGCACCGCTCCGCCGAAGTCGACGTTCCGATGGAGCGGTATGCCAACGACGTCGATGAGTTGCTCCAGAGAAAGGTGCTGCTTTGTCACTCTCGTGGCGAAGGTGCAGGTGTCAACAATTCCAACAACCGTGGGAAAGGCGTCAAGAGGGAGGCCGAGCTCTTCCAGACATCGTGTCTCGGTCGCAACGCCGTGGCCTACTAGGATAACTCGCCGGTATGTTGCTCCTCTGGTGAGAGGATCGGGTATTGACAGGTTGCTGGAGATTACATCTCGTACTTTTGCCGTGTCGCTCCCGTCTATTCGTTGCGAGGAGGAGTTGAAAAGAAGCTTCCTTCGGCTAGCATTGCTATTGAGGATATAATTTGTGCTGTGTATGATAGGGCGACAATACTTTTCTTGACAGAGTTCTCGCAAATCGATGGTGGCGATGCCGAGCTCCTTCATTCCTCGACGATCCCAGTTGTTGCCTTCAACGTCCATGGAAATTAAAACTGGTAGGTCTGTGAGCTCCGAGTCGAGTGCGCCATCTTTCGAGGAGAGCAAAGCCGCTGGCCTAGTCTTCAGCATATCTACGGACTTTAACAAAGCCGCTTGTCCTACTGAATCCCAGTGTCGATTCATGATATTTCTTTCGCAGGTCCGAAATACTTTCATGCCATACTCTTGCTCGCTGAAGAAGTCGGGCTTAACCCCTCGGTAAGCGGCAATGTACTCTGCTTTGTCGTTCTTGGACAAGGCCCATATCCTCTTTCTTATGCTTCCGTGATGCCATAGTTGCTTCCAGTCATGGAACGTTATCTTGTGAGGGGGGATCAGGTCTGCTTCAGTGATGGTCTTCATCTTCGGCGCATCTGCTTGACGACTTCGACGAGACATTAAGTGGATATGCAAAGCCTTTATTGAAGAAATTCCGTTAGGGTCTAGTGAATATAAGTATATACACATATACATTTTCTATGTCTGTATGTATATATAGCTACGTGAGTAGAAAGATTTAAGTTAACACAAAGTTGAGGACAACTTCCTCAGATAAGCGCAAAGCTAATCGAAGCAGTCGTGGCTGGGCGCCTCCAACCAGGCGCTTCTAATGGTAAAGACATTCAGGTAGACTCTGATCACATAAAGCAAAATTTACATCTACATGTAGTTAGCATTCCGTTCTACGCTCCTCGTTTCTGTCTTTGTATTGAGCCTTCCAAGTGCGAGTCCAATACGGAAGAATCTACACTTCAATGATGTTGTCTGATATGACACAACACGGAGAGGTTGTACGCAAGATGTTGGTCAGGCTCACGTGTGATGGCAAAACAAGTATCCAATGTCGAAATCGCACAGCTAGATAGCTCTTCCTAGATGATCCGGACCTCGCACCTCGTCGTTCATAAACTCATCGAAATCATTCTATCCCCATCCTCCAGCTCTCCAAGCACCCCTTCCCCGAGCGGACAGCAGCGCACACTTCTACCGAGTACTACGACGCCCCACAGCCAAAACCTGCTGCCCCCCACCACCCTGTTTCTGAACATCGCAAGCTTGCTCGACAAGGTTCGGCAACGCCATGTTCCGCCACAGTGATGGATCGAACTTGCTCAAGGGCGCGGGCTCGGGCTCGGTCTTGTCCTGTTTTCGCAGCCGATCTGCCGCCCAGGGAACGATGTAACTGGCTGCGATGATGAAGCCGCCGACGACGAGCACGAGGACGATGTAGACGAAGTTGAAAGAAGCGTAGTCGCTGCTTTGGGTGATCTGCGCGTGGCACATCCATGCGTCGTCGCCGACGGCTGGGGTGACGAAGGCGTTGTACTGTGGGTTTTCGTAGCCGGTTACGAATTGCCTGGGGAGTGTCAGTCAGAGCTATATGGGAGATGAGATCACCTGAGGATCGGAGACGGACCTTATAGCATATTGAGTGGTGATGAGGATGGTGGAGAACCAACTCTGCATCTCGAGGATCCATTGGTCTTCAGCGACAGGATTGGAACCCCAGGCAAAAGACTTCGCCGCGGCTCTCAGCGAGGCACCATTCAGCTCTCTCACAGCCGTACTCAACGGAGATCTCTGTAAAGCGGCAGACAACCGCGTAGCGATCGAGATCTGCTGTCGATTCAGACTGAGCTCATCGGCTAGATCCCCCTGCAGACTAGCGCCATACATGTCGACCGGAGCGCAGGGTCTCGAGGATATACCGGTGTTGCAGAGCTCGGCGTACTCGAAACATGCGAGGGTGCTAACGGGTCTGTCTGCGAGGTAGGCGGTCATGTTGTCGCCGAAAACGGTGCCGTTGACTGGTGAAGTTGGTCCGAACCAGGGATCATCGACGTTGCCTGAATATATCATATCGTTCATCAGGAATATCAACACGGTACTGGAATTTTCTCGTCGAAAGGCCGGGATTGGATCGAAAGTGCGCGACAGAGTGTTCGCATTGGCTAATGCAGAAGCTTGTGTTTGAGACTGTACCTTGTTCTGCGAAGGCGTGTAATATGCCGTCCTGTAGTGTCCGTTAGCACACACGATATATGCTCAAGAGCCGGACAAAGATCTTACTGGATTGTATACGCCGGGCCACTTCCACTGACAAGTCCAGAGTAGGGTGCTGTCGAGCGCTGCGAGTTATAGACGAAGGTAGCGTTTGTGTTGTCGACGAAAGACTCGCCTACAAAAATCCCTTGCCACGTTGTCAAATTTGACACAGACTCCAGGTAAGCACTGGTAGTATCCCCTGCAGTTCCTGTAGTCATCCCAGGCCTGGACATGTGATAGTAGGGCGTGGTGATCACAGCCGAGACATTGTTGCGATCGAAGACTGCTGTATAATCCTTCAGATCAGGAATCGCGCATGTGAGTGATTTCCGGAAGGCAATGCGGTCTTTCTTGCGCGTATTGATGCCAAGGTCGACATGCGAGTCCACGAAGCCGCTGTCCAGGATCAAGCTGCGGGTACTGAGGCACGAAACGTTGCCAAACGGACAAGCGTCTGTTGTATTGAATGTCCAGTCGACAAAGCGCCGTCCAGGAGAGTTGCAGTGTCCAGAAGCCGTCGTACCAGAGGCGCCGTAGCAATTATGGTTAAGATGGCTGCTGTCCGCCATATTCTGCACCCTCTGGCCAGTCCAAGCACCGATGTACTGAATAGTTTTTGCCACGGCGTCGCCATAGTTGGTGACGTTGGTTGGGAACTCTGGCCAGACTCCGCAGCTGCGTGGACGGAGAAGCACGTCCGATCCTGTGCTGATGAATCTCGACGGAAGAACACCAGCAACGCCGATCCACCCATACTGCACAAGTGCGTGAACGACGAGCGGAGCACACCTCGAAAACACCTTTGTCTTGCCGACTGTTGCGGCAGCTGACTTTGCTGCATCGAGGAAGCCGACTAATCCATCCGAAGGAGTGTTAGAGTTTCTCAGAACGGCTTGAAGTCGCGCGAAGAGCAGGTATTCGGCATCAGAAGTTTGAGAGACGACCGGGTCTTGCGGGTGTCGAATGGGCAATCGGAAGGCGACATAGCTGCAGAGTATCCAGAGCCGGGAACCAACGAATTTCAAAAAAAGGGTCAATAGTGAAGTGAGAATGGTACCGTATTGCTTGGTTAGGGTGAGTGTGCTTGCTAGCAATGGGTTCTCCGTCCAGTTGTACCAGATGCCTTGGTAGATCTCATCGGGGTTGGACATTGTGACTGTGAGCTGTGATGAAGATAGATGGGACTTGAGACGAAAGGAAACGGACGGTATTTAACAGTTTGTGTTACCTACACAAGACTGGCAACATCGCCAGCTACCTCGTCGGAACTCTGCCAGCGTTCTGAGGCGTCAGTTAAGCGAGGCGGATGCATGGTCGCGAGCCTCGTAATCACCACCGTGGAAAGAAGGTTCGAAATATTGCCTCGAGAGCCTCGCAATTGTTACACAGAACCTCAAGCGTGAGGCGTGAAGACGCGTGCTTAGCTAACAGCTCGACAACTTTGATAGCTTGGCTGTCCAGAAAGAGCTAGGTTGCGCTGTTGTTTGGGCAAAACAGCCAATTAGGCTTTAGGCAGCACCGCCAAGCGATAAAGTGGCTGACTGAGCATGCCAAAGGAGGATCGCAAAACGTTGACTTGGGTCCTATTGATAGAGAGCGGCCTGCGCAAAGTGAACGTTCGCAAAGTCAACCTTTTGCTTTCCCCGTGGCATGTGTTTCACTTTGAAATTTCGCGGCTCTAGACCACTTGTGTTACGCTGGATCCCTGCCAGCTTGCATGAGACGTAGCAGTTGATTGGCAGCAGCTGATGCAGAGCGCCCGGCATCGTTTGTCTGTTCGATCTTCCCGGCTCCCGTGTATGATTGCTGTCAATTTTTTTGTGAGCTAGTGATCCATCGTGCGCCACGACTTACGGCTTTCGGCGGGCAATATGCTATCAACCAACGAAGGATCTCGAAGCATCTCAAATCATCGCATTCGCAGGGAAACCCCATGATGAAAACGGGACAGCGACGGAAGTCGGCATACCGGACGTCCTCGCACGAAGTGGCTGTACCCGCTGTGCGCAGCAACACCTTCTGATAAGACCTCCCTGTAGGCTAAGCGGCTAATGCTTCACTGGGCGGATCGGTCGAGCAGTATTGGAGTCGTCAAGTCGCTCTCCTACAGACAACGCTCTGCTTTTGGCGCAGATTTTGGCGGCATATTGGCCTACGACACTTAGCGGTGGACAGTCAGTGGAGGAAGAGAGTTGAAGAAGAAGAAATCGGGGATTGAGGCTCTCAAGACACAGTAGTTTGCTTCCAGCTTCCAGTGTGGGGATATATGTAGAAGAGCTTCCTATTCTTGCGGTGTAGTCGTCTGACATGGTTCGAGGCTCAACTGCCGGATAAAGTGTCTTGAATACGTAGCTAGAAAAGCATCAGGTCAGACCAGATATTTGAGCCTTGGTATACCCGTAAAGTCGACATCGCATCCTCGGAGCCCACACCGGGCAGTAAGTACATCCCCAGCGCCATGACCACACTCCGCGTCGCTCTGAAACCTCAAGTCGCCGTTCAACATCCGTGTGTCTCTGGGCGATCCAGTCGAGCCAGTCCAAGATCCTACTGTATATGCTCGTAGACAAGCACGGATACCGGCATACCGGAATCCTGCTTCCACGGCCGCTTGTCCGCTCGTGACGCCTGGGTGCCTAGATGACTGCAGCAATGACCAGCAACAGCATACGCACGATCTGGCGCCCCTTTAGCAAAACCGCATAGGCGTAATATATATCTATGATCTCAGGGCGCGCGGCTGGAGCCTGGTTGCTTAGGAGATGGTTGTAAGGACGCACGAGTGCATCATCGCGCATTACCCTTGTTAAGGTGCTGTATCGTGTGAGCGGATGGATCTTCTCCGCACGGAATCGAGCGGCCGAATCTCGCCAAGTCACAAGTCAGCCTCATGTCTCTCGGGCTTTGAATTCGGACCAAGGAAGACTCTTTCGATGAAGAGCCGATACAAAGTAAATGGGGTGTTGGTTGGTATGATGGAGAGATAGACCATCGTACATCCTGGCGTGATGCACGATGGATGCTTTCGGGCGCTCCTACCGAGAAAGCGGATCGAGGCTGCTGTGCACAACCCTAGAAAGAAGATCGCAGGCAGGGGCCTTTGGCTTCTGGGGGATGGCGTCTCTATGATTGTGCACAGACTCGCGAACCACGACGGCGATCGAGTCAGTTAAGACGTGCCCAGGTGATCACGCACGCCATCAGAATGAGGCAAGACGAAAGCCTGTCCAGTCTTCCGTAACGCAGACTCGTAATCCCATCGTCCCTTGGATAACACATTGTCTTCCTCTCCGCCCCATCGTCGTCTTTGTGCAGTGTCGTCTGGTGTTATCGCAAGACGATAGCCGGCCTCTCCCACACTTGACCGCGTGCGTACTAGCCGCCGGCGAAGTCTAGCTTGTGACGAAGCCCGACTTGCCCAACAGCACACCACGAGGCCAGCCCATCCGTCCTCTCACCACCGCCAGGGCGCTTCATCAAGGTCCTCAGCACTCGCAAACAGCTTCGCAAAGCTGCACACACCCTCGCTCTACCCTTCTCTTCGCTTTGCTTTCAGCCCGAACGGACGCAGACTCCGCGATCGGCTTATCAGCACACGCCTTTCCCCGGCTTCTTCCCTGGGACCTTAAGACGGACTACTGACCGGTTGACTTACCTGCGAACTTGCTTGCTGCCTCACAGAGCACTGCCATGTGCCGTGCGATTTGAGACCCGGTCAGCTGCAGGAACAGCCTACGTCTCTCTCAGGCACGCACACACTTCGCTTCTTCGAACATACTCGGCGTCTGCTGCCTCTTCGCCCTTCTTCACTGCTGGCTAGCCCGTTACCATGGAGGAGCACGCAAGCCGCTCCAGCCATAGCACCATTCAGTCATAGCAATCCGCGCCATTCACAGATTCGAACCGCCTACCTTCACCACCACCATATACTATCAACAGCGTTGTCAGCGACCGGGTCATCAATAAACCGACACCCGCGAGTAGACACGCTTTTTTGACATGCACCAACACATCCGTGCACCACCTCGGAGCACATCGAATACCAGCAACAGACCATCAAACGACCAAGAGAGGATGAACAGCTATAGAGACCAGCCGCTGCAGCGGGCAAGATCCAGCGTCGATCTGGCTTCATATACGGAGAGAGCGGCGGCGGTGGAGGCTTCGAGAGCTGCGGCTGGCAGCACTCTGCAACAAGAGAAAGACCATACCAAGTTAAATCAGATCATCCAGGTGCGTATGAGCAGGTGATGATGGGCTGTGGATAGTAGATGGAGGGCTGACGATCAACTCGCAGAACTTCCATACAAAAGCTGCGCTAGCAGTATGCTCTGCGCGAGCGAACTTGCCTCCGGCGTATAACAAAGATGGAGGATTGAGGCAGAACAAATGGGTAAGTCTGGTTTTCATTTTTTGGTTGAACTGGAGGCGCATGTGATCGTATATCGGTCGAGGACTTGAAATGAATTCGAAGGGCATAGCTGGAACCTGGTTGCGCTGGACGATCTATCTGGATCTTATACCAGCTGTTGCCAATCTTGAGTTTGGCAGCGTCTTATGTGATCGCCGGTCAAACCGTCACCGATTCGCGAATTGGAGATGCAGTTCCTGCATACTTCGCGAGTTTCCGAGGTCTGCCATGCTATAGCCACTGGAGGCCTAAGCGCTGTACCCGCAAAAGGACTCGCGGTCTAGATTCAGCCTCCGTGTTGTTCATCCAGCCACGAAGTGCGTTATACGAACTCCGAATCTAGATCGCGAGAGGGACCGATTTGAAGTATATGCGACTCAGCTGGCAAATTCGCTAGACAAGATCTGAGCGATCGCACGGTGTCACGCGGTCCTGATATCTACAGACTGTAGCTATTGTTGCTGGAGACCTGCCGATGACACCCAGCCAGTCTCGAAGAGCCCAGGACTTTCGCTGAGAGCCTTGACATGCCAACTGCGGTGTGAAGACTAGCTTTTGCGGCCCCTCGTGCCGGTGCCTCATACTCTCGAGCTGGTGCTTCGGCGGCATAATGTTCATTCTGGCAGTCTGCTCTTATTGTATCGGGCAACGGGAAGGTCTCTGCGGACCTTGTCTTTACTTCGGCGATGGTGTTGTGGCGACAATTTTTCTG
>Ga0265797_10002710_pt1 | contig 29373 bp, 24 predicted proteins | sample P2T30metagenome_FD_192433 | JGI IMG/M metagenome (GOLD analysis project Ga0265797, IMG submission 192433) | Plant litter microbial communities from East Loma Ridge, Irvine, California - P2 T30 | ecosystem: Environmental > Terrestrial > Plant litter > Unclassified | place: USA: California...
GCCGCTGCAGGATGCTGGCACGCCGGTCACGGCCAGCAAGGACATGCCGGCCGCACCCAAGGCCTGATCCGGCCACCTCTTTCCAACATGAACCCCGACACCATGCCCATGCATTCCCCCGCCCGTCCGCGCGACATCGACGACAGCCTGCTGCGCAGCTGGGCGCTGCCGGTCCCGTCCGACGCCGCCGACAAGGACGAGCGCGGCCACGTGCTGATCCTGGGCGGCTCGCGCGAAATGCCGGGCGCCGTGATCCTGGCCGCCACCGCCGCCATGCGCGCCGGTGCCGGCAAGCTGACCATCGCCACCGGGCGCAGCGTGGCCCAGCTGGTCGCGCTGGCGATCCCCGAGTCGCGCGTGCTGGGCCTGGCCGAGACCGAGGCCGGCGGCTTCACCCAGGAAGCCGTGGACGCGCTCGATCCGCTGGCCGACAAGATCAACGCCATCCTGGTCGGGCCCGGCATGCAGGACGAGGCCGCCACCGCGCGCCTGGTGCATGCCCTGCTGCCGCGCCTGGAAGGCAGCAATACCAGCGTGCTGCTGGACGCCGAAGCCATGGGCGCGCTGCTGCATGCGCCGGACGGCAGCGCAACCGGTGTCAACGCACCCTTCCGCTTCAACGTTCCAGTCTTACTGACGCCGCACGCGGGCGAGATGGCGCACCTGACCGGCATCGACAAGGACGAGATCCTGGGCGCGCCCGAGCGCCACGCAATGGAAGCGGCGCAGCGCTGGAACGCGGTGGTGGCCCTGAAAGGCGCGCGCACCGTGATCGCGGCGCCGGACGGCGAGCGCTGGCAGCACGAAGGCGGCAACGTCGGCCTGGCCACCTCGGGCTCGGGCGACGTGTTGGCGGGCATCATCGCCGGGCTGGCGGCGCGCGGCGCCGACCTCGCGCAGGCGGCCGGCTGGGGCGTGGCCCTGCATGCGCGCGCCGGCGAACGCCTGGCCAAGCGCCTGGGACGATTGGGTTATCTGGCGCGGGAATTGCCTGACGAAATTCCCGCGCTGTTGGAACAAGCCGCCGGCGACTACACGCCGGATGCGGCAAGCAGGCTACCCGGCAGTTTTGCCGGTGGAGTTAAGGGTTGAACATTAACGGTTCGCTCTTATCTAATCCGCATGTCGTATCGCGGATAAAAGCAAGAGGTGTGCAATCCGGCGAACTGGCTGGCAAGGTGCCAGTCTAATTTTCACCGCCGGATTCGTGCATCGATCGGGGCCGCGCTTGCGTCGGTTCCCTAACTGGCGCCATCGCCCTCCAGCGCCTCACCTGGAGACGGTGGCACAAGATAGACGTGAACGAGGAGTAAAACAAATGAAAGCACTTAACAACGCATCGAAAATTCTGTTCGCAGCTGCGCTGATGGCAAGCCTGGCGGCATGCAAGAAAAACGACACCACCAGCACCACCGGCACCGGCGACACCTCGGCCACCGCGCCGAGCAGCACGTCGGGCACCAGCGGCACCGGCGGCGCAGGCACCACGGGTGACACCGGCACCGGTACCGGCGCGACCGGCACCACCGGCGGCACCACGGGCGCTACCGGCACCACCGGCGACACCGGCACCGGCGCAACCGGCACCGGCACCACGGGCGGCGGCACCGGCGCAACCGGCACCACCGGCGGCACCACCGGCACCGGCACCTCGTCGGGCACGTCGGGTAGCTCGGGCACGGCCGGCAGCGGCACCGGCGCCGACACCACCAACTCCGGCTCCACCGGCGGCACCGGCACGGGCACTGGCACCGGCACCACCGGCGGTTCGGGCACCGGCCGCTGATCGCCATGGCGCATCGGCAAAGGGTCGATCGCGGCCCTTTGCACCGGCTTTGCCAGCCATCCGGGCTGGCATGGGTCGTCCTGACGGTGCCGATACGGCATCGACTGGGCGCGGCAGATGCGGCTCCAGTGGATGCCGCCTGGGCGTGAAGCTGACAGTGAACGAACTACAAGCGAAAGCAAAAGGGCCTGTGCGATGCACAGGCCCTTTTTTGCTTCATACACAGGCTACGCCGGCTTGCGCCGGCACCGCAAACATCAAGCCGCAGCCGGACGCGAACGGTTGAAGGCGAAACGCCCCAGCCTGACGATCACGCGGTACACCAGGCGCACGAAGGTCAGCGTCAGGATCGCTTCCACGAAGGTCAGCACGAAGGCCGGCAACACCGTGTAGCGCTTGGCGCGGCGGCCGAACTTGGCAGCCATGCGCTCCTTGGCGATCTCGATGCTGTCGTAGAAGGTCGGCACGACCAGCAGGGTCAGCATCGTCGAGGTGATGGTGCCGCCGATGATGGCGATGGCCAGCGGCTGGTAGAACTCGCCCGAGTCGCCCAGGGCCAGCGCCACCGGCAGCATGCCGGCGATCAGCGCAAAGGTCGTCATCAGGATCGGACGCAGGCGTGCGCGGCCGGCGGCCATCAGCGCGTCTTCGCGCAGGCGGTTGCGCTCTTCGAAGCCCAGCATCCGGCCCGCGGCTTCGGCTTCGCGCATGCCCTCTTCTTCGCGCGCACGGGCGGCGTCGAGCAGCAGGATCGCATTCTTGGCCACCAGGCCCATCAGCATGATGATGCCGATGAAGCTCATCATGTTCAGCGTGTTGTCGGTGATGATCAAGGCCACCACCACGCCGATCAGCGACAGCGGCAGCGACATCATGACACCCAGCGGCGCGGTGAAGGAACCGAACTGCATCACCAGGATCAGGTACATCAGGCCGATACCGGAAATCAGGCCGATGCCCAGGTCGGTAAAGACCTCGTTCATGATCTTGCTCTGGCCGCCCACCGCCAGGCCGTAGCCGGGCGGGAAGTCCATCGACTTGGCCAGCTTCATCGCATCGGCCATCACGTCGCCGCTGGCACGGCCCTGGGCGTTGGCGGTGACGGTGACGACGCGCTTGCCGTCGCGGTGCGAAATGGCTGCCGGCCCCTTGCCCATGGTGATCTTTGCGATCTGGTCGAGCGGCACCATCATGTTGGTGCCGGCGACCGGGATCGGCAGGCGCTCGATGTTGTCGGTGCCGACGCGGTCGCTCGGGTGCAGGCGCACCGCCACGTCGCGGCTCTGGCCGGTCGGGTCGACCCAGTCGCCGACCTCGATGCCGGCGAAGGCCACGCGCAGCGCGCTGGCGGCGTCGCCCACGGAAATGCCCATCGAACTGGCCAGGCCGCGGTCCATCTCGATCTGCAGTTCGTTCTTCGGATCCTGCTGCGACAGCGTGACGTCGACCGCGCCCGGCACCTGGCGCAGCTTTTCCATGTAGGCCGAGGTGATCTCCATCAGCTTGCGCGAGTCCGGACCGCTGAAGTCGAGCGACACCGGCTTGCCGTTGCCCGACAAGTCGTCCATCACGACGTACTCGGCGCCCACCAGGCGGCTGACCTTCTCGCGCAGGGCGACGCCCACCTCGGCCGCGGTGCGCTTGCGCTCGCTGCGCTTGCCGATGTCGACGTAGATCGAACCGCCGTTCACGTTGATCGAGCTGTTGGTGTCCTTGGTTTCCGGCAGGGTGCGTGCCATGGCGGCGGCCTCTTCCATCTTCAGGCGCGCATACTCGACCGAGGACGAGGCCGGCGTGCGCACCTCGATCTTGATCTGGCCCTGGTCCTGCTTGGGCTGGAAGGCCACGCCGCCCTTCCACGCATGCAGCCCGATGGCGGCGCCCAGCGACAGCACGGCGATCACGGCCATCCAGCGGCGGTGGTGCAGCGCCCAGGCGATGACGTTGCCGTAGCGGTCGGCCTGGTGGTCGAACCAGGTGTTGAATTTCGCCAGTTGCTTTTCGATGCCTTTTTTCGGCGCGTGATGATGGCCCGGCGGGTCGCCCCAGTAAGCCGACAGCATCGGGTCGAGCGTGAACGAGATCAGCAGCGATACCGCGACCGAGCAGGTCACGGTCAGCGCGAACGGGCGGAACCATTCGCCGGCGATGCCGCCCATGAACGCGACCGGGATGAACACGGCCATGATCGAGAATGTGGTCGAGGCCACGGCCATGCCGATCTCGGCGGTGCCGTTCAGCGCCGCGGTGCGGCGGTCTTCCCCATTTTCCATGTGGCGCACGATGTTTTCGCGCACCACGATCGCATCGTCGATCAGCACGCCGATCGCCAGCGACAGCCCGAGCAGGGTCATGAAATTCAGCGTGAAGCCGCACAGCCAGACCGCGATGAAAGCCGCCAGCACCGAGGTCGGCAACGACAGCGCGGTGATCAGGGTCGAGCGCCAGGAATTCAGGAAGGCGTACACCACGAAGATGGTCAGCACGGCGCCGAACACCAGCGACTCGATCACGTTGTTCAGGCTGCTCTGGGCCGACTCGCCGCCATCCCAGGTCACTTCCAGCTTGGTGCCGGCCGGCAGTTCCTTCTGCACTTCGGCGATCATCGCGTTGACCCGCTTGGCGATCGTCACCGTGGACGCTTCGCGCGAGCGCACGATCGAGATGCCGACGTCCGACTTGCCGCTGCGGATCGACAAGCTGTCGATGTCGGCGAAGCCGTCCTTGATCTCGGCCACCTGGTTCAGGCGCACCACGGTATCACCGTTGCGCTTGACCACGACCTGCGAGAAGTCGTCGGGCTGCTCGATGCGGCCGACCAGGCGGATGCCCTTCTCGTCCAGCGGCCCGCGCACCTTGCCGACCGGGGCGTTGGTGTTCTGGCGCGACAGCGCATTCGTCACGTCGGTCACCGACACATTGTATTCACGCAGCTTTTCCGCGTGCAGCAGCACCGACAGCTCGCGCTTGAGCGAACCGCCGACCTGCACGTCGGCCACGCCGTCGACGCCGCGGAAGCGGTCGGCCAGCACGTCCTCGGCCAGGCGCGACAGCTCGGCGTGGCTCTGGGTGGTCGAGGTCAGCGACAAATTCATGATCGGCTGGGCCGACGGGTCGACCCGGCGCAGCACCGGCTCGCGCATCTCGAGCGGCAGCTTGTAGCGCACCGCCGCGATCGCGTTGCGCACGTCGTCCGCCGCCTCGATCAGGTTGCGCTTGAAGTCGAACTGCAGCACGACCGTCGCGCTGCCCTCGTTGGCATAGGCGCGCGCCTCGGTCACGCCGCTGATCGCCTGCATCTGCTTCTCGAGACGGTTGACGATCTCGCGTTCGCTGGTTTCCGGCGACGCGCCCGGATACGGCACGGTCACCACCAGGATCGGGATCTGGACGTCCGGCTCGTTGTTCACGCGCAGCTTGGACAGCGCGTACAGGCCGACCACCATCATCGCGACGATCAGCACGATCGTGGCAACCGGTTTCTTGACACTGAAATTGGAAAGGAACATGGTTGGGTGTCCTGTTTACTTGCCCTGGGCCGCGCCGTTGCCGGCGCTGGCCACCTGCGCGGCCGCCATCTCGACCTTCTGGCCATCCTTCAGGTTGGAACTCGGGTGGCGCAGCACCGTGTCGCCGGTCGCGACGCCGCTCTTGACTTCGAAGTTGCCGGTGCGGGGGTCGCGCACGCCCACGCCGAGGTCGGCACGGGTCAAGGTGTTGCCCTTGATCTTCCAGGCGTAGGTCTTGTCGCCGGCCCTGACGAGCGCCGATTCCGGCAGCGTCAGCGCATCCGACACCACGGCGTCGACGCGGCCCTCGGCATACAGCCCGGCCACGCGCGGCTGGGTGCTGTTGGCAAAGGCGACCAGCACCTCGACCTGGCGCGTGACGTCGTTGGCCGACGGGTCGATGCGCTTGACGATGCCGCTGAACTGCTGCTCGCCGTAACCATTCACACGGAACAGGACCGGCTGGCCGATCTTGACCGACGCGATCTTGTCGGCCGAGACGCGGCCTTCGAAGCGCATGCTGGTCGGGTCGATCACTTTCAGGAGTTCCTTGCCGATGGCGGCGGTGTCACCGGCGGAGACCTTGCGGTCCGAGACGATGCCGTCGAAGGGCGCGCGCACCACCGTGCGGCCGACCTGCTGGCGCGCCGCCGCCAGGCGCGACTTGGCGGCCGAGACTTCGCTCTGGGCACTGTTGCGGCGCACTTCGGCGTCGTCCAGCGCTTGGGCCGAGGTCATGCCCGATGCCCGCAGCGTTTTGAGGCGTTCGAGCGCGCGCTGGGATTGCTCGAAGGCCTGGGTGGCGGCGCGCGTGGCTTCCTCGGCCGACATCAGGCTGTCGCGGATCGAGGTCTCGTCGAGCTTGACCAGCACGTCGCCGCGCTTGACCGGGTCGCCGTTCTCCTTCAGCACCTGCAGCACCACGGCCGATACCTCGGCGCGCAGGTCGGCCTTGCGTTCCGGCTGGACCGTGCCCGTGATCACGGGACCGGACGCCAGCGCATTGCTCTGCACCGTCAGCACGTCTTCGGACGAGACCAGCAGCTGGACGGGCTTCTTGGCCTCCGCCTGCTTGTCGGCGGGCGCCTTGTCGGATTTGCCGCAGGCGGACAACGCCGAGGCAATGGCAAGGACGATCAGGGTGGTGCGCAGCATGGCTTGGTTCTCCCGAGTGGACCGGATATTTATAGGAATAAGAATAGAAAAATCCAGCGCGCAGTATCAATGAGGCCGTCTTTACCGTCAATTGACGGATCGGCAAAGCGCGGTTTTGGTGGGATGAACTGCGTTTTTGGGGGATGAACTGCAGGCGGCTGAGTGCGGAATGCGCAACAGGCGGCAAAACCGTCGTTCCCGCGAAAGCGGGAACCCATGCTGAATCAGATGCAACCGAAATGCTGGCGTACTGACGCCGGTAGCTCAGTCTGGATTATTTGACAAACAGGTGATACACCAGGTTCCCCATCAGGATACCGGTCACGATCCCGCCGCCAATTTCCACCAAGGTATGCCCCATCCGCTCGCGCAAGGTCTTGTGCTCAGGACTGGTCCCGGCCAGGCGGTTGATGGCCGCCGCCTGGCGTCCCACGTGCTGGCGCAGGCTGTTGGCGTCGATCATCACGATGAAGCACAGCGTGACGGCCACGCCGAAGGCCGGATGGCCGATCCCCTCGCGCAGGGCGATCAGGGTCGCCATGCTGGTGACGGTGGCGCTGTGGTTGCTGGGGAAGCCGCCGTTGCCGACCAGGTTGAACGCCCAGCGGCGCTGGCGCGCACTGTTGATCAGGAATTTGATCGGGCCGACCACCAGCCAGGTCAGCAAGGGAGTCAGCAGATAAGTCAGGTCCATGAGGTTTCCGTGATGATGGTTGGTAATTCCGGCCGGCATTATCGCAGAAGCACTTGTCTCCGGCGACATGCGATGCGCCCGAGACACGGACTTGCAGGTAATATGCGGTCCAGTGTGGTATTTCAGACAATGAGGAGAATGAATGGAACATTTCAGGCTATCGTTCGTGGTCACCGCCGTCCTGCTGGCGCTGGCTGCGTGGTGGGGATTCGACCATGGCGGTAGCGCCGGGCTGCTGCAGGCACTTTGGATCGCCGCCGTGCTCGGCGTCCTCGAAGTCTCGCTGTCCTTCGACAACGCGGTGGTGAATGCGTCCGTGCTGCGCAACTGGAACGCGTTCTGGCAAAAGCTGTTCCTGACGGTCGGCATCGTGGTGGCCGTGTTCGGCATGCGCCTGCTGTTCCCGCTCCTGATCGTGTCGATCGCGACCGGCATGGGCCTGGTCGACGTCTGGCACATGGCGCTCCAGAATCCCGACGAGTATGCGCGCAACCTGACCTCGAAGCACGCCGAAGTCGCCGCCTTCGGGGGCGCCTTCCTGCTGCTGGTCTTCCTCAACTTCCTGTTCGACGAGGAAAAGGAACTCCACTGGCTGGGCTGGATCGAAGAAAAGATCGGCAAGTACGGCAGCGAAGGCCTCGCCATCCTGCTGACCCTGCTCGCCGTGTTCGGCTGCATGAGCCTCATGCCCGAGGAGCGCAAGCTGTCGGTGCTGATGGCCGGCGTGATTGGCGTGCTGATCTATGTCGGCGTGAACTGGTTCAGCGGCCTGCTGGAAGAAGAGGAAACCGATCCCACCGTGGGCAAGATGATCTCGCAGGGCAGCATCGGCGGCTTCCTCTACCTGGAAGTGCTGGATGCCTCGTTCAGCTTCGACGGCGTGATCGGCGCTTTCGCCATCACCAAGGACGTCGTCATCATCATGCTGGGCCTGGCCATCGGCGCCATGTTCGTGCGCTCGATGACCGTCTTCCTCGTACATAAAGGCACGCTGGAACAATTTGTCTTCCTCGAGCACGGCGCGCATTACGCGATCGGCATCCTGGCCCTGATCATGTTCGCCAGTGTCGAGTACCATATCCCCGAATGGTTCACCGGCCTGTCCGGCGTGGCCTTCATCCTGGTGTCCCTGTGGTCCTCGATCCGCTACAAGCGGCGCGCCGAACTCGGGACGGCAGCTTAACTCCATAAAAAAGGAAACGTCATGGCGATCAGCTTACAAAAAGGCGGCAACGTCAACCTGTCCAAGGAAGATCCAAACCTGAAAAAGGTCATCATCGGCCTGGGCTGGGATCCGCGCGCGACCGACGGCGCCACCTTCGACCTCGACGGCAGCGCCTTCCTGCTGCGCGGCGACGGCAAGGTCCGCGCCGACAACGACTTCATCTTCTACAACAACCTGAAATCCAGCGACGGCTCGGTGCAGCACACCGGCGACAACCGCACCGGCCAGGGCGAAGGCGACGACGAGCGCGTGCAGGTCGACCTGACCCGCGTGCCGGCCGACGTCGAGCGCATCGTGTTCTCGGTCACCATCCACGAAGCCGACCAGCGCCGCCAGAGTTTCGGCCAGGTCAGCCGCGCCTTCATCCGCTGCCTGAACGCGGAAGGCGAGCGCGAGATCGCACGCTACGACCTGTCCGAGGACAGCTCGACCGAGACCGCGATGATTTTCGGCGAGCTCTACCGCTACGGCAGCGAATGGAAGTTCCGCGCCGTCGGCCAGGGCTACAACGGCGGCCTGGGGCCGCTGGCGCGCTCGTTCGGCGTCAACGTGTAAATCGCGCACGTTTTACCGGCTGAATGTTTTGACAAGGGCGCGCCCATCGGTAATGATGGGCGCGCCTTTTTACGTCGTCTACTCAACCTGATCGATACCGACCATGCCCACGATCCGCCGCCCACGCCGTCTCGGCGCCCTCTTCGCCGCCGTCATCGTACTTGCCTGCGCCCTGTTCGCGCTCTACGTGTGGACCGTGCTGAGCTGGTCGTATTCGGAAGGCGAACGCGCCGGCTACCTGCAGAAGCTGTCGCGCAAGGGCTGGCTGTGCAAGACCTGGGAAGGCGAGATCCTGCTTTCGAGCATGCCAGGCGCGATCCCGGAACGCTTCGCCTTCACAGTGCGCGACGAGAACGTGGTGAAGCAGCTGCAGGCGGCCATGGGACAGCGCGTACAGCTGACCTATTCACAGCACGTCGGCATCCCGACCAGCTGCTTCGGCGAAACCTCCTACTTCGTGGACAAGGCGGTGATCGGCGGCGCCAACCCGCAATCGCCAAGTAATATGTAAATCGAATCACAGCTGTAGATACGCATGGTTTTGCATATCAGGCGTTTGATTTACTGTTAAACATGACAAGTTGGAAACGTTGTGCGACCATGTGCTGCTTGTAGAATGGAAAGGCAGCATATGAGTTCACCCATCGCCCGCGCCCTGCTCGCCTGCGCGCTGGCCGCCGGCGCCCTCACCGCCCACGCATCGACGATCGACGACCTGAGCATCGTGCGCCCCGAAGGCTTGCGGCGCTACCTCGTCGTCCAGCCGGACAAGCTGGCCCGGACCAACCGCCCGGTGGTGATTCTCCTGCATGGCAACGGCTTGAGCGCGGACATGATGGTGGGCCTGGATTCCATCGCCGGCTACCGGATGGAAGACTGGGTCCGCATGGCCGAGCGCGAGCGCGTGATGCTGATCGCCCCGGACGGCAGCAAGGCCCGCAACGGCAAGCGCGCCTGGAACGATTGCCGCGCCGACGCCGCCACCAACACCAGCACCGACGACGTCGGCTTCATCGCCGAACTGATCGACACCGCGGTGGCGCGCCTGGGCGCGGACCCGGACCGCGTCTACGTGTTCGGCAGCTCGAACGGCGGCGCCATGGCCTACCGCCTCGGCATCGAACTGGCGCCGCGGCTGGCCGCGGTCGGCGTGCAGAGCGCCCTGATGCCGGCCCAGAGCCGCTGCAAGGCGCCGAGCATGCCGGTGTCGATGTTCATCTCGCACGGCACGGCCGACCCGGTCATGCCCTACGGCGGCGGCAAGGTCGGCAACTGGCTGCTGCGCGAACGCGGCAGCGGCATCGGCGCCGAGGAATCGGTCGCGGTCTGGCGCCGCCTGGCCGGCCTGCCGGAACTGGCGCAAGCCTTCCGCATTCCGCACCTGCAATCGTCGGACCCGACCTCGGCCGTGCGTTACGTCTGGGGCCAGGATCCGGCCCGGGTGCAGATCGAATTCCTGCGCATCGAAGGCGGCGGCCACGTGCCGGCGTCCAGGAGCGACGCGCTGCCCTGGTGGCTGCGCAAGCTGGTCGGCAACATGAACCGCGACGTCGACATCGCCCAGGAAGCCTGGAACTTCTTCCGCGACAAACACCTGCCGGTGCGGCCATGACCATCGCCGTGGATCCCGCCGAGGTCGAGTTCATCGCGATCCGCGCCCAGGGACCGGGCGGGCAGAACGTCAACAAGGTGTCGTGCGCGGTGCATGCGCGCTTCAATGTGGGGGCGTCGTCGCTGCCGGACTACGTCAAGGAACGGCTGCTGGCGCAGTCGGACGCGCGCATCACGCGCGACGGCGTGGTGGTGATCAAGGCGCAGGAATCGCGCAGCCTGGAGCGCAACAAGGAAGATGCGCTGCGCCGGCTGCAGGAGATGGTGGACCGGGCCGGCGTGGTGGCCAGGCAGCGCAAGGCGACGCGGCCGACCAGGGGCTCGCAGGTGCGGCGGGTGGATGCCAAGGTAAGGGCCGGGAAGATCAAGGCCATGCGCGGGAAGGTGGACGGCTGATCTGCGGCGGCATCGACCGCTTAGGCAGCCGAAAAACCGTCGCTCCCGCGCAGGCGGGAGCCCAAGTTGCACGCGTTACCGTAGTGCTGGCAGAACTTGGGCCCCCGCCTGCGCGGGGGCGACCTTCATGCGCTAACGATCTTCGGTCAGCAAGCTGTATTCAACTGTTGTTGCTTCAGCCGTTGTTTCGCTGCCGCGCCACCGCCTCCGCCAGCCTGGCGGCCGCCTGCTGCGCCGACGGCTGCGTCGAGAAGCGCCCGATCACTTCGCGCGCCAGGTCCTCGGATTCGGCGCGCTGCTTGGCTTCGGCCTGGCGCGCTTCGATCTGGCTGCGCAGCGCGCCCAGTTCGGCCACCTGCTCGTCCTGGCGGCCGGATTCCAGTTCCACCAGGCGGCGCTTGGCTTCCAGCATCTCGCGCGTGGCGTCCAGCGATTTCTTCTGCATCTCGGCGGCCTGCTGGGCCGATTCCAGCAGCGCGCGCTGGGCTTCGCGCTTGTCGATCGCAGCCTGGGCAGCGGCCTGCTCGGCCAGTTCGCGCGCACGCGCCAGGCTTGCGCGCTCCTCCTCGGCCCTGGCACGCGCTTCGGCGGCGGCGATGGCGGCGCGCTCCGATGCCATGCGCGCGCCGGCCGCTTCGCTGGCGCGGGTATCCAGGGCGGCCTGCTGGCGCTGGGCGGCCAGTTTCTGTTCGAGCAGCGCCAGCGCCTCGCGCGCGGCGTCGGCGGCTTCGCGTTCGGCGCCCGCGACTTCCTCGGCCATGCGTTGCTGGCGTTCTTCCAGCGCGGCCCGTTCGGCCTGGGCGCGCGCCACCTCGGCGCTCCGCGCGGCTTGCGCACGCGCGTAGGCGGCCGCATGCTCCTGCCGGGCCCGCGCCAGTTCCTCAGCCTGTTCCTGTTCGACGCGCGCCAGCGCCTCGGTCCGCTCCTGTTGGATGCGCGCCAGTTCCGCGGCACTTTCCTGCCGCATGCGCGCCACCTCGGCGGCCTGCTCCTGCTCGATGCGCGCCAAGGCGGCAGCCTGCTCCTGCTGGATCTGCGCCAGCGCGCCGGCACGTTCGCGCTCCGCTTGCGCGAGCCGTGCCTGCTGTTCGGCCTGGGCACGCTCGGCGCCGGCCAGCGCCTCGGCCTCGATGGCCCGTTCCTCGGCATGGCGCGCGGCAGCGCGCTGGGCATCGAGCGCCGCCTGCTGCGCTTCCAGCGTACGGCGTTCGCTGTCGGCCTGGGCCCGGACCAGCCCGGCCTGTTCCTGCTCGGCCGCGGCGCGCGCGCGCGCGGCGTCCGCCAGCATGCGCTCCATCTCGATGCGGTCCTGCTGGGCCGCCTGCGCCTCCTGTTCGGCGCGCAGGCGCTCGCGTTCGGCCTCGAGCAAGGCCTGCGCTTCCTGCGCGCGCCGCTCCGCCGCCTGCACGGCCTGGCGCTGCAGTTCCAGCTGTTCGGCGGCGGCGGCAATGGCCTGCTCTTCAGCCGCGCGGGCGGCGGCCAGCGCCTGTTCCTCGGCCGCGTTGGCGGCGGCGCGCGCCTCCGCGTCGCGCTGGTGCTGCGCCGTGCGCTCCTCGGCCAGGCGGCGCGCGCGTTCCTGCTCTTCCAGGTCGCGCTGCGCCGCTTCCTGGGCCAGCTGGTCGGCAGCCGCGCGGCGGCGCGCGCCGTCGGCGGCTTCGCGTTCGGCGTCCAGCCGGGACCTGGCCTGCTGGGCTTCCTCTTCTTCGGCCGCGGCGCGCTCCTGCGCCACGTCGCGCAGCTTGCGGTCGGCGTCGATGCGCGCTTCGGTGGCGGCCAGGATGCGCACCTCGGCTTCGCGCCGCGCCTGGGCGGTTTCGAACGCCATGTTTTCCAGGCGTACCCGGTGGATCGCGGCGTCGCGTAGTTCCTTCTCGGTCTGCAGGCGCATGCGCAGCGACTCGGCCGCGGTGCGCTCGGACTCGACCTGAGCCAGGGCGATCGCCTCGCGCTCCTGTTCGATGTGGGCCAGCGCGCGCGCTTCTTCCAGCGCGCGCGCCTCGGCGGCGGCACGCGCGAAGCTGGAAGCCAGCGCCACCTGGTCGGCGCGCTCGCGCTGCTGGGCCAGGTCCAGCGCCTCGGCCGCCGGCTCGGCCAGTTTTTCGGCGGTCTGGCGCGCGGCCTTTTCGGCGCGCTCGCGTTCGCGCGCCAGGATCGCCACGCGGGCGTCGGCGCTGGCGCTGTGCGAGACTTCCTCGCGCGCCGCATGCACGGCCGCCATGCGTTCGGCCGCCTGCAGGCGCGCCTGCTCGGAATGCAGCGCCAGTTCGTCGGCGTCGCGCGCGGCGCGTTCGGCGATCTCGGCGTCGATGCGCGCCTGTTCCTCGGCGCGCTTGCGCGCTTCCTCGACGGCGCGGGCGCGCGACTCGGCCGCCAGGCGGATCTGGGTGTCGGCTTCCACACGCGTGCGCAGCTCGGCGGTCTCCAGGCGCATCGCCTCCAGCCGTTCGGCGGCGACTTTCGCGGCGGCGCGCAGGGTCTCGATGCGGTCGCGGTTGGCCTCGATGGCTTCTTCGGACGCCTGGACGTTGGCCAGCGCGGCCGCCGCGGCCTGGGCGTCGATGGCGGCGCGTTCCTCGGCCAGGCTGCGCGCGCGGGCTTCGGCATGCGCGCGGTTTTCGGCCGCCACCGCCGCCTTGGCCTCGGCTTCCACGCGCGCGATACCTTCCTGGATCGCGCGCTTTTCCAGCGCCTCGCGCTGCTGCGGCTCGCCCGGGAGTGCGGCGTGCGCCTGCCGCGCCGGGGTCAGGTCGATGGTGAAATCATCGTCGTCGTGCGCTGGATTGTCGTGGCGGTCGGTCATGGCGGCGGGCTCGCGGTAGGGATGCGGGCCCGGACGAGCCCTCATGACGATTATGCAGGATGCCAGCGAATCCCGCCACGCCGAGCTGGGCCGTGAACACCTGCCAATTCCGCGGTTAGACCGGCCACAGGGGCGGCTCGTCCATCAAGGCCACCTGCTCGCGCAATTCCAGGATGCGATCCTGCCAATAGCGTTGGGTATTGAACCATGGGAAAGCCGCCGGGAAGGCCGGGTCGTCCCAGCGCATGGCCAGCCAGGCCGAGTAATGGATCAGGCGCAGCGTGCGCAGCGCCTCGACCAGGTAAAGCTGGCGCGGATCGAATTCGCAGAAGTCCTCGTAGCCGGCCAGCACGTCGCCGAGCTGGCGCACCATCTCGGGGCGCTCGCCCGACAGCAGCATCCACAGGTCCTGCACGGCCGGGCCCATGCGGCTGTCGTCGAAGTCGACGAAGTGCGGACCGTCGCCGGTCCACAACACGTTGCCCGCGTGGCAATCGCCGTGCAGGCGCAGCCGCGGCAGGTCGCCGGCGCGCTCGTAGCAGCGGGCGACGCCGTCCAGCGCCTGGTCCAGCACGCTGGTGTAGGCGGTCAGCAGTTCCGGCGGAATGAAACCGTGGCCAATCAGGAAGGCGCGCGGTTCGCGGCCGAAGGTGTCGAGGTTCAGCGCCGGCCGCTCCAGGAACGCGCTGGCATTGCCCACCGCGTGGATGCGGCCGATGAAGCGCCCGATCCATTCCAGCACCTTGGGATCGGACAGCTCGGGCGCGCGCCCGCCGCGGCTGGGAAAGACGGCGAAGCGGAAACCGGCGTGCTCGTGCAGCGTGCGGCCGTCGAGCAGGCGCGGCGGCACCACCGGCACCTCGGCATCGGCCAGCTCCTGGGTAAAGGCGTGTTCCTCGAGGATGGCGGCGTCACTCCAGCGCCCCGGACGGTAGAACTTGACGACCACCGGCTGGCCTTCTTCGCGGCCGACCCGGTAGACGCGGTTTTCGTAACTGTTCAGGGCCAGCAGGCGGCCGTCGCCGCGCAGGCCGACGCTGTCGACGGCGTCCAGCACGGTCAACGGGTCGAGGCGCGAGAACGGATGGGCGGCGCCAGGGCCGTCCTGGTCTTGATTATCGGGCTGAATATCCATGCTGCCATTGTAAGGCGGGGCGCGCAGGCGCGCATACTGCGCCTTTTTTTGACGAATTTAATCGTGATTGCCGCCCATCCGGATGCCGCCCAGGATGAACCACCGCACAATCCATGGAATTTATTGACGAAATTGGCAATGATTGCATGTGCAAGGTGCGTGGACGCACCGAACGGCCTCGTGCGTTGGGTTGTGATGGCACATCAGCAACCTGCTGCCCAACCCGGAGAAGACCATGAACAAAGCCCTGCCCTTGACCGCCATCGCCGCCGCCCTCGCCTGCAACCTGGCCGGCGCCCAGGACGCCGCCCAACCGCCCAAGGCCGAGCCAAGCATGCAGAAGGTGCTCGACGCCCAGAAGGCGCTGAACCCGAAGCCGATCGAGACCCTGACGCCCCAGGAAGCGCGCCTGCAGCCGACTCCGGCGGACGGCGTCAAGAAGGTGCTGGCCGACATGAAGAAAAGCACCGCGCCGGAACCCGGCGTCAGCGTCAAGGACGTTAACATCCCGGCCGCTGGCGGCGGCACCATCCCGCTGCATGTGTATGTGCCGGAAGGCAAAGGCCCGTTCCCGGTCATGATGTACTACCACGGCGGCGGCTTCGTGATCGCCGACACCAAGGTGTATGACGCCTCCCCGCGCGCGCTGGCCAAGATGGCCAAGGCGATCATGGTCTCGGTCGACTACCGCCGCGCCCCCGAACACAAGTTCCCGGCCGCGCCGGAAGACGCCTACGCGGCCTATACCTGGACACTGCAGCACGCCAAGGAATGGGGCGGCGACCCGCAGCGCGTGGCGGTCGGCGGCGAATCGGCCGGCGGCAACCTGGCCACCGTCGTGTCGCTGATGGCGCGCGACAAGAAGGCGCAGATGCCGGTGCACCAGCTGCTGGTGTATCCGGTCGTCGACAACGACATGAACCGCCCGTCGTACCAGCAGAACGCCAACGCCAAGCCGCTCAACAAGCCGATGATGGCCTGGTTCTTCAAGCACTACGGCGCCGATCCGAAGAGCCCGTACGCGCTGCCGCTGAAGAACGCGCAGTTGCAGGGCCTGCCGCCGGCAACCATCATCGCCGCCGAGATCGATCCGCTGCGCGACGAGGGCAAGGCCTATGCCGACAAGCTGCAGCAGGCCGGCGTCAAGGTCGACTACAAGCTGTATAGCGGCGTGACCCACGAATTCTTCGGCATGGGCGCCGTGGTGCCGAAGGCCAAGGAAGCCGAGCAGTATGCGGCCGACGCACTGAAGAAGGCGTTCGAAGGCAAGCACTAAATAGCATCAGCCCTGCGGATGGGATACGCTTTTTATGCCCATCCGCGGGCGCAGGCGTTAAACTGCTGGATTCAACGCACCGACAACACGTAATAATGAATCTCGAACAACCTCTTTCCGACAAAGAATTCGACGACCTCGACAACTTCCTGCTGTCCGACCGCGTCGCAGAAGACGCGATGACCATGGACACGCTGCACGGCTACCTGACCGCGATCGCGATCGGTCCGGAAACCATCATGCCGGCCGAATGGCTGCCGCGCGTGTGGGGCGAGGACAAGGTCGCGCCGACCTGGAAGAATCCGAAGGAAGAACAGCGCATCGTCAACCTGATCATGCGCTTCATGAACGAAGTGCTGATCACCTTCGAAGTCGCACCCAAGGAATTCGAACCGCTGTACGTCGAGCACGACCATGAAGGCGAGACCCTGATAGACCCCGAGGGCTGGTGCTGGGGCTTCTGGGAAGGCATGGAATTGCGTGCCGAGGCCTGGGACCCGGTGTGGGAATCGGAAGCCGGCCCGTTGATGCGCCCGATCTACCTGCTGGGCGCCGACGAGATCGAGGAAAGCGAGCTGGAAGAAGTCCAGGACCCGCGCAAGGCGCACAAGCTGGCGCTGGAGATCGAAGCCAACCTGCCGGGCATCTACCGTTTCTGGCTGCCGCGCCGCAAGGGCGCGGTCGAGACCGTGAAGCGCGAGGAGCCGAAGGTGGGCCGCAATGACGATTGCCCTTGCGGCAGCGGCAAGAAGTTCAAGAAGTGCTGCGGGGCCGAGTCGGCCTGAGCCAAGCCAGATATTGTCAGCATTTGCACGTCGTTCCCGCGAAAGCGGGAACCCATACTGAAGCTCCGGCAGCTACGACCAGTAAATTGAGTTGGTCTTTATTTGAGACTTGGCATGGATTCCCGCTTGCGCGGGAATGACGTTCGAGCTCTGACGGGCGAACAAAGCGCCGCCATCAAGCCGCCTGGGCCAGGCGGCTTTCAACCACCGCGGCCAGCAAGTCCGACTGGCTGACGATCCCGGCAAATACCCCATCCGCATCCACCACCGGGATGTGATGCAAGCCCTGGTTGCTCATCACCGGCACCAGTTCCGCGATCGGCTCGTCCACGCGCACGGTCTTCGCCGGCGCCTGCATGATCTCGCCGACGATGGCCGGCCGGTCCACGCGCACACCGATCAAATGCGTAAACAGGCCGCGCACGCGCTCGCCCAGGGTCTGGTAATCGTCCAGCCCCACGTGGTGCAGGAAGTCGCCCTGCCCGATCATGCCCACCACGCGCCGCTCGCCGTCCAGCACCGGCAACGCATGCAGGCCATGGCGGCGCAGCAGGCGCCAGGCGGCGACCAGCGGCATGTCGGGCGTGACCGTCACCGCATCCTTCGACATGATCGCGGCGCAGGTGACGACACCGAAGCGGCGCGCGAAGGCGCGCATCTCGGTCTCCAGCAAAATCTCTTCCAGGTCGTCCCGGCTCACGTCCAGCACTTGGCCGTAGCGCGCCAGCACGGCGTCCAGGTCGCCAGCGGTGAAGCCCAGGCGCGCGGTCGGCACCGGATCCTTCGTGTCATGCGTGTTGCGCAAGGCGGACGCCTGGGTGTGCGGGTAGCGCCGTCCGGTCAGGTTGTTGTAGACCAGCGCGACCAGCACGATCAGGGCCGAATTCAGGCACACCGGCATCAGCGCGAACCCGAAGCCGGCCGCGTGCACCGCCGGGCCGCCCAGCACCGCCGTCAGCGCCACCGCGCCGCTGGGCGGGTGCAGGCAGCGCAGGAAGAACATCACCAGGATCGCCAGCGCGCCGGCCATGGGCGCCGCCAGTGCCGGGTTGCCGATCGCCTTCCAGCACGCCACGCCGATCAGCGCCGAGATGGTGTTCCCGCCGATGACGGACCAGGGCTGGGCCAGCGGGCTGGCCGGCACGCAGAACAGCAGCACCGCCGACGCGCCCATCGGCGCCACCAGGGCCGCGGGGACCTTGCCGGTGGCGGTGGCCACCATGCCGCTCAGGATGAAGGTCACGAACAGGCCGACCAGGGCGCCGGCCACCGCGCGCGTGCGCTCGGCACGCGAAATCGTCGTCGGCTGGGGCACGAAGGCGCGCAGCCATTCCATGGGTGAAGTCAACATAGGGCTGGATGAAATGAGAGCCCGATATTGTATCAGATTGTGATATATTTGCGGACTTTCCCTTGCTGGTCCCGCGATGCCTTCCTCACGCCCCCTGTCCAAGTCCGACTTTTCCGCCCTCTCCGAATTCCGCTACCAGATGCGCCGCTACGAAGCGTTTTCGGAAGCGGCGGTGCAGGCCGAGGGCATCACCCCGCTGCAATACCTGCTGCTCCTGCACGTCAAGGGTTTCCAGGGCCGCGAATGGGCCACGGTCGGCGAACTGGCCGAGCGCCTGCAGGCCAGGCAGCACGGCGTGGTGGCGCTGGTGACGCGCTGCGAAACGGCCGGCCTGGTCGCGCGGCGCACGAATGCGCAGGACCGGCGCCGCGTCGAAGTGCACCTGCTGCCGGCTGGCGAAACCATCCTCACGCGCCTGGCCGAAATCCACCGCGCCGAACTGCGCGCCTTGCAGGGCGTGTTCACGATTCCCGACCTGTCCTGAGCCCGAACATGAGCATGAACCATCCTTCCCGGCGCGACTTCTCCGGCGACGCGCGCCTGCTGCGCATCGCCGCCCTCGCCGCCGTCATCGGCGCCTTTTCCACCGTCGCGGCGCGCGTGCTGCTGACCCTGATCCGCTTCTTCACCGACCTGTTCTTCTACCAGCGGCTGTCGATCGAAGACCTGTCCCCCGCCCATCACACGCTGGGCCCATGGGTGATTGCGGTGCCGGTGATTGGCGGCCTCGTGATCGGCCTGATCGCGCGCTTCGGCACCGAGCAGATCCGCGGGCACGGCATTCCCGAAGCGATCGAGGCGATCCTGTTCAAGCGCAGCGCGATGTCGCCCAAGGTCGCCGTCCTGAAGCCGCTGGCGTCGGGCATTGCGATCGGCAGCGGCGGGCCCTTCGGCGCCGAAGGCCCGATCATCATGACGGGCGGCGCGATCGGTTCGCTGATCGCCCAGCACTTCAAGCTGACCGGCGCCGAGCGCAAGTCGCTGCTGGTGGCAGGCGCCGTGTCCGGCATGACGGCGGTGTTCGGCACGCCGGTGGCGGCGGTGCTGATGGCGGTCGAATTGCTGCTGTTCGAACTGCGCCCGCGCAGCCTGCTGCCGGTGGCGACCGCCTGCGCGGTGGCCGGCTTCCTGCGTCCGCTGGTGGTCGACGGGGGCGTGTTGTTCCCGCTGCAGACCGCGCCGGTGGCGCCGATCGCCCTGCTGTCCTGCCTCGCCGCCGGCATGCTGTGCGGCGCGCTGGCCTGGTTCATGTCGACCACGCTGTACAAGGTCGAGGACTGGTTCCACCGCCTGCCCATCCACTGGATGTGGTGGCCGGCATTGGGCGGCCTGGCAGTCGGCATCGGCGGGTATTTCCAGCCGCGCGCGCTGGGTGTGGGTTACGACGTCATCGGTGACCTGTTGCACAACCAACTGGCCCTGGGCGTGATCGCGGGCTTGCTGGCCGTGAAACTGGTGATCTGGCTGGTCGCCCTGGGCTCGGGCACCTCGGGCGGCGTGCTGGCGCCGCTCCTGATGCTGGGCGCGGGCCTGGGCGCGATGCTGGCGCCCTGGCTGCCGGGTGCCGATCCGGCCTTGTGGCCGCTGGTGTTCATGGCCGCGACCCTGGGCGGCATGATGCGCGCGCCGGTCATGGCCGTGGTGTTCGCTTTCGAACTGACCCATGACGCCAACGCCCTGCTGCCGCTGCTGGCCGCCGCCGCCGGCGCCTACGGCTTCACGGTGCTGGCGATGGGCCGCTCGATCCTGACCGAAAAGATCGCCCGCCGCGGCCACCATATCTACCGCGAATACGGCACCGATCCGCTCGAGCGTCACAGCGTGGCCGAAGTCATGACGGCACAGCCGCGCAGCATCGACGGCGGCAGCATGGTTGCGGGTGTGCTGGCTGCGCACTTCGGCGCGGACCAGGCGCATCGTGCCTATCCTGTGCTGCGCGACGGCCAGCTGCTCGGCATGCTGGACCGCGCCGCGCTGGCCGGGCAGCCGGGCGATGCGCTGGTCGGCACCCTGTTTGGGGCCAACCCGCCGCTGGTCGCCCTGCCCCACGAAACCTGCCGCGCGGTGGCCACCCGGCTCGCCGTGCACGGCCTGGAGCGGCTGCCGGTGGTCGGCGACGCCGCCTCGCCACGCCTCCTGGGCATCGTCAGCCGCAGCGACTTGATCAAGGCGACGGCCGGGCTGCACGCCGAGGAGCACGAACGCAGCGCGCTGCGCCGCCTGCCCTTGACGCGCGCGGCCAATCCGCAACGCCGCTGACGGGCGGCTGCGCCGGCGTCAACATGCTATTGAACAATCATGTACGATGAGAAACACGCTCAAGTGCGAGCCGTTTTCCCAGCAAAGGACAGGAATATGATCAAAGCATGCAAGACCACCCTGCTGGCCGCTGCCGCGGCCGCGCTCACCGTCGGAGCATTCACCGTCGCCATGGCGCCGGTGAATGCGGCTGCTCCTCTTGTCAAGACCCTGGCCCCCGGCTTCTACCGCATCATGGTGGGCGACATCGAAGTCACGCCGGTCAACGACGGCACCGTCGACCTGCCGATGGACCAGCTGCTGCGCCAGAAGCCGGAGCAGACCCGCGGCACGCTGGAAAAGAACTTCATGAAGGTCCCGACCGAGACCTCGGACAACGCCTTCCTGGTCAACACCGGCAGCAAGCTGGTGCTGGTCGACACCGGCGCCGGCGCCCTGTTCGGCCCGACCCTCGGCAAGCTCCTGAACAACCTGAAGGCGGCCGGCTACAAGCCCGAGCAGGTCGACGAGATCTACATCACCCACATGCACGGCGACCACGTCGGCGGCCTGGTTGCGAATGGCCAGCGCGTGTTCCCGAACGCGGTCGTCCGCGCCGGCAAGCTCGAGGCCGATTACTGGCTGAGCCAGGCCAACATGGACAAGGCCCCGGCCGACAAGAAAGGCGGCTTCCAGGGCGCGATGGCCTCGCTCACCCCCTACGTCCAGGCCGGCAAGTTCAAGGCGATCGACAGCGCGGGCCAACTGGTACCGGGCGTCTCGGCCCAGCCGGAACACGGCCACACCCCGGGCCACACCACCTACGTGGTGGAAAGCCGCGGCCAGAAGCTGGTGCTGATCGGCGACCTGATCCACGTGGCATCGGTCCAGTTCGACAACCCGCAGGTGACGATCGGCTTCGACAGCGACGAAAAGGCGGCCTACGCGGCGCGCAAGCAGGTGTTCGACGACGCCGTGAAGAACGGCTACCTGGTGGGCGGCGCCCACCTGCAATTCCCGGGGCTGGGGCACATCGTCAGCCAGGGCAAGGGGTATCGCTGGATTCCGGTGAATTACACGCAGATGCGCTGAGCCTTCACCGCGCTATCCCTGCCAGCACCTTTTCCAGCTGCTCCAGGTCCACCGGCTTCACCAGGTGATGGTCGAAGCCGGCTTCCAGCGCGGCGCGCCGGTCCTGTTCCTTACCGTAGCCGGTGACGGCCACCAGCACGATCCCGCGCGTGGCCGGGTCGGCGCGCAGGCGGCGCGCGAGTTCGTTGCCGTCCATGTCGGGCAGGCCGATGTCGAGCAGCGCCGCGTCCGGCGGCCGCGCCTGGGCCAGCGCCAGCGCCGTGCGTGAATCGTTGGCCACCTCGACGGCGTAGCCGCAGGCTTCGAGCAGCATGGCCAGGGTCGCCGCGGCGTCCACGTTGTCGTCCACCACCAGCAGGCGCAGCGCGCCGCCGGTCGAGGTAGGGGCGTCGGGAGCAGGCGCGGCGCCTGCTGCCTTTTCCTCATTCTCCATCAGCGGCAGCCTGGCCTCGAAGGTCGAGCCCTGTCCCAACCCCGCGCTCCAGCAGCGCACCGTCCCGCCGTGCAGCTCGACCAGGTTCTTGACCAGCGCCAGGCCCAGGCCGAGGCCGCCCTGGGCGCGGTCCGACGAGCGCCTGGCCTGGGTAAACAGGTCGAACACATGCCCGGTCAGCGACGCCTCCATGCCGATGCCTTCGTCGCGCACGCTCAAGACCAGCTGGCCGGCCGCGGCCGCCGCGCGCACCTCGATGGCGCAGCCTTCCGGCGTGTACTTGGCGGCGTTGCCCAGCAGGTTGGCCAGCACCTGCACCAGGCGCGCGCGGTCGCCCAGCACGGTGGCGCCGGGATCGGCCACGTCCACCTGCAAGCGCTGGCGGCGCGCTTCGAACATCGGGCGCACCTGCTCCACCGCCTCGTCGACGACGGTACGGGCCGCCACCGGCGCGCGCGCCAGCGTGACCAGCCCGCGCGTGACGCGCGAGACATCCAGCAAATCGTCCACCAGGCGGGTCATGTGGCGCACCTGGCGCCCGATGATGGCGCTGCTCTGGCGCACGCGCGCCTCGTCCAGGCGCCCGATCTTCAGGAGGTCGGCGGCGGCGCTGATCGGCGCCAGCGGATTCCTCAGCTCGTGCGCCAGCATGGCCAGGAACTCGTCCTTGCGCTGGTCGGCCGCGCGCAGCTTTTGCTCGGCTTCCTTGCGCTCGCTGATGTCGAGGAAGAAAGACACCATGCCGCCGTCGCGCGACGGGTAGGTCCGCACCTCGAGCCAGACCTGGCTTCCGTCCGGCAGCGGATGCAGGTATTCGGTGCGGCCGGGTACGCGCTCGCGCATGGTCCGGTGGTACAGGCGCCCGGCGGCGCTGTCCTCGGCCTCTGCCCAGACCTGCCAGTGGTGGCGTCCGATGGCCTGCTCCGCCGTGCGGCCCGACAGTCGCAGGCCCTCGGCATTCACTTGCAACACGGTCCAGTCGCGGTCGATCAGCACGAAGCCCTCGGCGATCGAGTCGAGGATGGTGCGGCTGCGGTCGCGCTCTTCCTGCAGCGCGCCGTGCGCACGCACCACGTCGACGGTGGTCCACAGGCGCTCGGCCATGCCGCGCGCGAGCGCGATCTCGGCCTCGTTCCAGCGGTGCGGCTGCTCGCGCCCGATCGCCAGGAAGGCCAGCAACCGGCCGTGCTTGACCAGCGGCACCAGCAGGCAGGCGACCGCGTCCAGGGCGGCGTAGGCGTCACGAAAGGCGGCGCTGCGGGCGTCAAGGCGCACGTCGGCAATCGCCACCACCTCGCCGGCGCGTCCGGCACGCGCCACGTCGGGACCGAAGGCGCCGAGCGGATAGGCGCGCGTGGCCAGCCCCGGCAGGCCGGCACGGCGCCAGCCGCGCGCCATGTGGAAGCTGCCGCCCGCGGCGTCGACCTCGCCGACCATGACGCGCGCCACGCCGAGCTCCTCGCCCAGCAGCGCACTGCCGGTCGCAATCACCTGCTCGGCCGAGGACAGCGGCCGCAGCGCGTCCGCCACCGCCAGCTCGAAGGCGGCGCGGCGCTCGGCCTGCACGCGGCCTGTCGTCTCGATGCAGGTGCAATACATGCCCTGCACCTGGCCGCGGCCGTCGTGCAGGGGCGAATAGGAAAAAGTGAACCAGGTCTGCTCGGGGTAGCCCTTGCGCTCCATGAGCAGGGGCCGGTCCTCGAAATAGGCCGACTTGTTGGACAGCGCGCGGTCGGCGATCGGTCCCAGGTCGTGCCAGATCTCCCACCAGACGCGGTGGAAAGGCGCGCCGAAGGCGGCCGGGTGCTTGTCGCCGAGGACCGGGATGTAGGCGTCGTTGTACAGGAAGGTCAGCCCGGAACCCCAGGCCACGAACATCGGAAAGGTGGAACTGATGGCCATCGAGACGGCCGTCGCCAGTTCGGGCGGCCAGGTCTCGGGCGGGCCGAGCGGCGTCGCGCTCCAGTCGCACTCGCGCAGGAGCCGGCGCGCTTCACTTTCGCCGCCGAGGCCGGCGGTGGTACGCAAGATATCAGCCATGGCGCCGATTCTCGCACACCTGCGCCGCGGTGCGTTCATATTTGCAACATCGTGTCGTCATAATTGTTGTCTTTTTACACTTTACGACGACACGCTTGCAGTGTGCGGCCTTACAGCTTGATGAAGTGCTCGCGGTAGTAGCGCAGTTCTTCGATCGACTCGATGATGTCGGCCAGCGCGGTGTGCTTCTGCGCCTTCTTGAAGCCCGAGGCCAGTTCCGGCTTCCAGCGGCGGCACAGTTCCTTCAGCGTCGACACGTCCAGGTTGCGGTAGTGGAAGAAAGCTTCCAGCTTCGGCATGCCGCGCGCCATGAAGCGGCGGTCCTGGCAGATCGAGTTGCCGCACATCGGCGACTTGCCGGCCGGGACGTACTGCTTCAGGAAGGCGATCAGCTGCTCTTCCGCCTGGGCTTCATTCACGGTCGAGGCCTTGACGCGGTCGATCAGGCCGGAGCGGCCGTGGGTACCCTTGTTCCAGTTGTCCATCTTGTCCAGCGTCTCGTCGCTCTGGTGGATGGCGAACACCGGGCCTTCGGCAATCACATTCAGGTCCGGGTCGGTGACGACGGCCGCGACTTCGATGATGCGGTCGCCGTCCGGATCAAGGCCGGTCATTTCCATGTCGATCCAGACCAGGTTGAATTCGTTCGGGCGTACTGCCGGGGTGCTTTGTTGTGACATAATTCTCTCTTGTTGAAGGGGCCTCGCACAACCTACTGCGCGTTGCAGCTTCGGCCTGCGATGCTCGCTACGGTTTTGCGAGGCCCCGATAAGCTAACTAACATCCAAAATTTTTTTGGAAACCCGCATTTTCTCACAGGCACAGATGCTTTCATTCGCGTTTTCGGTTTTATTCGTCGTTTTCCTCTTGCTGACCCTGGCATTGCGCTACTGGTTGGCGCGCCGCCACATCCGTCACGTGCTGGCGCACCGCAGCGCCGTGCCCGCTGAATTCGCTGAAAAGATCCCGCTCGCCGCGCACCAGAAGGCCGCCGACTACACCGTCGCCAAGACCCGCCTTAGCCTGTTCGCCGCGCTGTGGGGCGCGCTGGTGCTGGTCGGCTTCACGCTGCTGGGCGGGCTGCAGGCGCTGTCGACCGGCGTGCTGCAGCTGCTAGGTCCCGGCATGCTGCACCAGGTCGGCCTCATCGTGGCGTTTGCCGTGATCTCCGGCCTGCTCGACCTGCCCCTCGACTACTACCGCCAGTTCGTGCTCGAAGAGCGCTTCGGCTTCAACAAGATGAATGTCGGGCTGTGGCTGTCGGACATGGTCAAGGGCGCGCTGGTGGGCGCCGCCATCGGCCTGCCGCTGATCTGGATCGTGCTCACGCTGATGGACAAGACCGGCGCGCTGTGGTGGCTGTACGCCTGGCTGGTCTGGAGCGGCTTCCAGCTCCTGATGATGGTGCTGTACCCGAGCGTCATCGCCCCGCTCTTCAACAAGTTCACTCCGCTGGCCGACGAGAATCTGAAGGCGCGCATCGAAGGCTTGATGGCGCGCACCGGCTTCGCTTCCAACGGCCTGTTCGTGATGGACGGCAGCCGCCGCTCGGCCCACGGCAACGCCTACTTCTCGGGCTTCGGCGCCAACAAGCGCATCGTCTTCTTCGACACCCTGATCGAGCGCCTGGCGCCCAGCGAAGTCGAGGCCGTGCTGGCGCATGAGCTGGGCCACTTCAAGCTCAAGCACATCGTCAAGCGCATCGCCGTGATGTTCGCGCTGTCGCTGGTGTTCCTGGCCCTGCTGGGCTACCTGAAGGAGCAGGCCTGGTTCTACACCGGCCTGGGCGTGACCCCGCTGCTTGGGCAGTCGAACGATGCCATGGCCCTGCTGCTGTTCTCGCTGGCGCTGCCGGTGTTCCTGTTCCCGTTGGCCCCGCTCGGCTCGCTCACCTCGCGCAAGCACGAATTCGAGGCCGACGCCTTCGCCGCAAAACACAGCGATGCGCGCGACCTGGTCTCGGCCCTGGTCAAGATGTACGAGGACAATGCCTCGACCCTGACCCCGGACCCGATCCACTCCGCCTTCTACGATTCGCACCCGCCGGCCTGGGTCCGCGTGCAGCACCTGCAGATGACGGGGGCCGCATGAACCTGCTCGCCCGACACTGCGTCCACGGTGCCCCGGCCCTGGATGACGCCGCCATTGCAACCCTGCTGCCACAGGTGCCGGACTGGCAGCTGGACGATGACCACCTGCAGCGCGAATACGCCTTCCGCGACTACCACGAGACGATGGCCTTCGTAAACGCGCTGGCCTGGATGATCCACGGCCAGGACCACCACCCGCAACTGTGGGTGCGCTACCGCCACTGCGCCGTCGCCTGGACCACGCACTCGGCCGGCAACCGCATCTCGGAAAACGACTTCATCTGCGCGGCCAGGGCCGATGCCATTTACGCGCAGCGGGAGGGTGCATGAGCGATTTGAAAGGCACCATCATCGCGGCCCACGGCCGCCACTACCTGGCCGACGTGGAAGGTGAGCTCCTGCAATGCGTCACGCGCGGCAAGAAGACCAACGTCGCGGTCGGCGACATCGTGCACCTGAAGCGCACCTCGAACGACCAGGCCGTGATCGAGAAGATCGTCGAGCGCAGCACCCTGCTCTACCGCTCGGACCAGTACAAGTCGAAACTGCTGGCCGCGAACATCACGCGCCTGTTCATCGTCATCGCCACCGAACCGGGCTTTACGGACGACCTGGTCTCGCGCGCGCTGGTCGCCTGCGAGGCGGCCGGCATCGAGGCGCACCTGATCCTGAATAAGGTCGACGTCGAGGCGGGGCTGGCGCGCGCCCGCGAACGCGCGTCGCTGTACACCGGCATGGGCTACCCGCTGCACGAAGTCTCGGCCAAGGCCGATCCGGAAGGCACCGTGGCGACCTTGATGCCGTTACTTAGCGGCCAGTCATCGATCCTGATCGGCCAGTCCGGCATGGGCAAGTCCTCGATCGTGAACCTCCTGATCCCGGACGCCGACATCGCCGTGCGCGAGATCTCGGAAGCGCTGGACACCGGCAAGCACACGACCACCTTCACCCGGCTGTACCGCCTGCCCGGCGGGGGTAACATCATCGATTCGCCCGGCTTCCAGGAGTTCGGCCTGTACCACCTGAGCGAAGGGATGCTGGAACGCGCCTTCGTCGACTTCAAGCCTTATCTCGGCGGCTGCAAGTACTACAACTGCCGTCACCTGGCCGAGCCGCAATGCGCGATCCTGGACGCGGTGGCCGCGGGCAAGATCAGCAAGCTGCGCCATGAGTTGTATGCGCAGTTGCTGCACGAGTCGGCGCAGACCTTGTATTGATTTCTCGATAGACAAGCAAAACCGCTTATAATTCAGAAGATTCCTGCATTCTCGATACGATATGGCTGGCCAGACTCCCATCAAGCACTTCCTGCAGTTCTCCGACTTCACCCGTGACGAGTTCGAGTACGTGATCGAGCGCGCCAAGGTCATCAAACGCAAGTTCAAGGCTTACGAGGTCTACCACCCGCTGGTCGACCGCACGCTGGTGATGGTGTTCGAGAAGAGCTCGACGCGTACGCGCCTGAGTTTCGAAGCCGGCATGCACCAGCTGGGCGGTGCCGCGATCTACCTGAACACCCGCGACAGCCAGCTGGGCCGCGGCGAGCCTGTGGAAGATGCCGGCCAGGTCATGTCGCGCATGTGCGACATCATCATGGTGCGCACCTTCGGCCAGGAGATCATCGAACGCTTCGCGGCCCACTCGCGCGTCCCGGTGATCAATGGCCTGACCAACGAGCACCACCCCTGCCAGGTGCTGGCCGACGTGTTCACCTATTACGAACACCGCGGCTCGATCGCCGGCAAGACGGTGGCCTGGATCGGCGACGCCAACAACATGCTGTACTCCTGGCTGCAGGCGGCCGAAGTCTTCGGCTTCCACCTGAACGTGTCGACCCCGAAGGGCTACGACATCGACCCTTCGCTGGTGAAGACGAACAACTACACGGTGTTCGAGAACCCGTCGGATGCCTGTGTCGGTGCCGACCTGGTCACCACCGACGTGTGGACCAGCATGGGCTACGAAAAGGAAAACGCCGAACGCCTGAAAGCCTTCGACGGCTTCATCGTGGACGGCGCCAAGATGGCGCGCGCCACGCCCGACGCGCTGTTCATGCACTGCCTGCCCGCGCACCGCGGCGAGGAAGTGGCGGCCGAAGTCATCGACGGCCCGCAATCGGTGGTCTGGGACGAAGCCGAGAACCGCCTGCACGTGCAGAAGGCGCTGATCGAATACCTGCTCCTCGGTCGCATCGAAGACAAATAAGTTTTATCATCACCCTTTAGCTTGATCGTCGGCTCTGCACGACGCCCCGCTGCGGCGGGGCAGAAGCAGGCCGGCTGACCATCATCCCCCTCCAAACACTGGAACCCCCATGAGCGACATTAAAAAAGTAGTCCTCGCCTACTCCGGCGGCCTCGACACCTCGGTCATCCTCAAATGGCTGCAGGATAACTACAAGTGCGAAATCGTCACCTTCACCGCCGACCTCGGCCAGGGTGAAGAGCTGGAACCGGCACGCGCCAAGGCCATCAAGTTCGGCATCAAGCCGGAAAACATCTACATCGACGACGTGCGCGAAGAGTTCGTGCGCGACTTCGTGTTCCCGATGTTCCGCGCCAACACCGTCTACGAGGGCGAGTACCTGCTGGGCACCTCGATCGCGCGTCCGCTGATCGCGAAGCGCCTGATCGAGATCGCCAACGAGACCGGCGCCGACGCCGTCTCGCACGGCGCGACCGGCAAGGGCAACGACCAGGTGCGCTTCGAACTGGGCGCCTACGCGCTCAAGCCGGACGTCAAGATCATCGCCCCGTGGCGCGAGTGGGACCTGCTGTCGCGCGAAAAGCTGCTGAAGTACGCGGAAGACGCCGGCATCGACATCGACATGAAGCACAAGAACGGCGGCGCGCCCTACTCGATGGACGCCAACCTGCTGCACATCTCCTTCGAAGGCCGCCACCTGGAAAACCCGAGCGCCGAAGCCGAGGAATCGATGTGGCGCTGGACCGTGTCGCCGGAACAGGCGCCGGATGAAGCCGAGTACCTGGACATCGAATACGAGCACGGCGACATCGTCGGCCTGAACGGCGTCCGATTGAGCCCGGCGCAGGTGCTGACCGAGCTGAACCGCCTGGGCGGCAAGCACGGCATCGGCCGGCTGGACCTGGTGGAAAACCGCTACGTCGGCATGAAGTCGCGCGGCTGCTACGAAACCCCGGGCGGCACCATCATGCTGCGCGCCCACAGCGCGATCGAGTCG
>Ga0265797_10002711_pt1 | contig 29351 bp, 25 predicted proteins | sample P2T30metagenome_FD_192433 | JGI IMG/M metagenome (GOLD analysis project Ga0265797, IMG submission 192433) | Plant litter microbial communities from East Loma Ridge, Irvine, California - P2 T30 | ecosystem: Environmental > Terrestrial > Plant litter > Unclassified | place: USA: California...
GACCGGCTCGGCGACGTCGGAGATGTCCTGGACGTGGTCGAAGCGGACGTCTCCGGCGGGGACGGTGAGGATCTTGTCATCGCCGCCGTTCTCGTCGACCATGCGGAGCATCCCGACCGGGCGGACGTCGATGACGACGCCGGGGAACGTGGGCCGGGGCAGCAGCACGAGCGCGTCGAGGGGGTCGCCGTCATCGCCGAGAGTGTCGTCGATCGAGCCGTAGTCCTGCGGGAACACCATGCTGGTGAACACCGCCCGGTCCAGGCGGATCCGTCCGGTGGCGTGGTCGACCTCGTACTTGTTGCCGCTGCCGCGGGGGATCTCGATCGTGATGTCGAAGTGCATGAGCTGTTCGTCTCCCAGTCGGATGGTCAAGTGAGGGTGCCGAGGGTGACGCCCCCGGCGGCTGCGGCGACGGAGACGACGAGCATCCCGAGCCCGTTCACGGCAGCCGCGGTGGTGCGGCCAGTGCGTGCGAGGCGGACGGTCTCGAAGCTGGCGGTGCTGAACGTGGTGTAGCCACCCATGAGCCCTGTTCCGAGCACCGCGACGGGGGTGGCGCCGAGGTGACCGGCGGCGCCGGTGATCAAGCCCAGCAGGAACGAGCCGGTGATGTTGATCGTCAGCGTCCCGACCGGGAGCCGGAACTGCCGACCCCGGTTGATCGCACCATCCACGAAGAACCGTGCGGCCGCGCCGACACCGCCAGCGACCGCGACGCTGAGGAAGGCCAGGGCGCTCATGATGTGGCCCCGTTCGGTCGGACCAAACCCGCGATCGCGAGGCCGCTACCGGTGGCGATCGCGCCGGCGAGGACCGTCAGGAGCGCGTACCCGGTGCCGGCCAACCCGCGGCCAGCGAGGAACAACACCGCGGTGCTGGTCGCGAGGGTGCTGTAGGTGGTGAACCCGCCGAGGACACCGGTTCCCAGAAGCAGGCGCAGTGTCCGGCGGCGACCCTCGTCAGGTCCGCGATGCGCGAGGTGTTCCAGCAGCACACCCAGTAGGAGCGCGCCGGCGATGTTGATCCAGAAGATCGCCCAGGACACCTCCTGCTGAGCGGGGAACGCGGTGCTGAGTCCGTCGCGTGCGGCGGTACCGATGGCGCCGCCGAGTGCGACGACACCGAGGTACCGCCACCGCAGATGCACTGGCCGGTCGATACGTTCCGGGTCGTTGGCGTCGATGTCTGGGTCGGGCGGGAGCTGCCCATCGGGCAGGTGCGTGTCCGTTCGGGAGGTCATGTTCCACCTTCCGCAGCGACCGCTGCCGCTGCTGCTCGTGCTGCCGGATGCAGGTACTCCCCACCCCGCGGACAGAACCCACCGTCGCCGTCGAACCGGTAGATCAGGGGTTCGCCCGTGGGGAGGTTCAGGTCCGCGAGCTCACCGTCAGTTAGGCCGTCCATGCAGGCACACAGTGCCCGCAGTGAGTTGCCGTGCGCGACGACGAGCACTGTCTGCCCGTCGCGGAGTGCCGGGGTGATGCTGTGCGACAGGACGGGTTGGACCCGGCGGATGACGTCGGAGAGTGTTTCGGTTCGACGAAGTGCCGCCCACGGCAGTCCACGAAGCGCCGGCGTCCGCCGGAGCGCCAGCCACGCGCGGATCGACATGCGTGGTGGCCGTCCCGTGCGGGTCCGACGAACAGCGAAGAACTGCTCCGCCCCCAACGCCGCTTGCGCATTCTGCTTGGACATGCCGGTGAGGGCGCCGTAGTTCCGCTCGTTCAACCGCCACGTCGACTCGATCGGCGCATCACGTCCGAGGACGTCGGTGACGAGCTCCGCCGTGTGGAGCGCCCGCTCGAGCGTCGACGTGAGCACGAGGTCCGGTCGGATGCCGGCATGCAGAAGTAGCAACCCAGCCCGATTCGCTTCGGCGCTGCCCTGTTCGGTCAGCGCGACGTCTCGCAAGCCGGTGAAGGTACCGGCAGCGTTCGCAGTGCTCTGTCCGTGGCGGAGCAGAACAAGCTGGCCGGTCACGGGGTGTCCCACGGCAGTGGGGCATCGAACCCGACCGGATCAACGGGCACTACGAGCACTGAACGGTGCTGCTGATGGGTCAGCCGTACCGCGACCGACCCCGTGAAGAACTCCGCGATTCGACCCGCTCCCGTCCTGGCCCCGACGACCAGCATCGCCGCGTCGCGGTCTTCGGCCACTTGCGACAGTGCCCGGCTCGGATCCCCGACACCCGGGACGAACGTGACGTCGACGCCGTAGGTCGTTGCGGCAGCACGTACTGCCGCCTTGTCACTGTCCGACAAGCCCTGCGGTGTCGTGTCAGCGGTGTCAGGGTCGATCGGTTCCACCATCACCGACCCGTCCGAGCGCGTACCGGCATCGAAGAGCGATGCATCCACGCTGACGCACACCAGCGTCGTACCGAAGCGCCGCGCGATAGACGACGCAACCTCGATGACCCCCGGAGCGAGGCCGGGCAGGACGCCGACGACGACCGGTCCGGAACCGATTGGTGCTGTCATGACACTCCCTACCTCAGGCGCGCAGAAGCGCGACCAGCTGAGATAGGGACTGTTGTCGACAACTGTCGAGGTTGGGTCCGGCAAGCCCCACTACCGGGTCCGAAGACACCACCATTATGCACCCGAACCCCAAGTCACGCGGGCCGTCTCGCGCACCCGCGACGTCCCGACACCGAAGGAAGTACCTCATACGAGACGACAGAAGGCAGAGCTCTCCTTACCGAATGAGGGGCGGCGCTTTAAACCGGCGTCTACTTCTTCCCCAGGCGGGCGCGGCGCAGCTTCGCTACGCGCCGTGCTCGCTCGGGGTTCCTGGCCAGCAGGTGCTCGTCGATGACGTCGACGACGTGTCCCAGGAAGCCCCAGAAGGGCTTGCTGGCGACGAGGCCGAGGATGACGGCAGCGACGAAGCTGACGAGGGGGGAGACGCCGGAGGCCGTCAGCATGTCCACCTGAGTTGCTGAGGTGATGGGCATGATGCCTCCTTCGGTGTTGGCCTTGCGGCCAGCCCGCCCAGTGGTGGACGGGGGTCTAGAGCGCCGGAAGCCGGCGCGGACGCCCGGCGGGCGTGCGACACCCCTATGCGCGGAGCAGGAGCGCTGCTGTGTGATCCGGCGTCAGGGCATGAAAAAGGCCGGTCCTGGTGGGGGACCGGCCTGGTTGAGCTGCGATGAGGGCAGAGTCATCGCGAGCAGGTCCAGCCTACGGCCGGACATGAAGAAAGCCAGTCCGATGGACTGGCTTTTTGCGCGCACTAATGACGTGTGAGTCAGCATACCGTGCCGCTGAACACCCGTGCAAGCACACGGATCGGGTGAAGTTAGCGTTTGATCCGCGGTCTCGCGACAGCGGAGACACCCGCGGCAGAACGCGACTCGAGGTTGGGCTAGATGTGCGACGCCAGCGACACTTCTGCCCCGCTGATGCGATCAGCGTACCGCCCAACTGTTTCAACTTTTGCACGTATATGACAGTGGGCACTGGAAGCAAACGGCGCGGCATGGGTGAGGCCCGGCCACCAACGATGACCGGGCCCCTACACGAAAGGATGCTCGGGTCAGCCCTTCACGTTCTCGGGGTCGTTACCCGGCGCGATCGTGTCCTTCGCGCGCACCTGGCCCTCCCGGTTGTGGATGGAGAGTTCACCGCCACCCTGGTTGCTGATGATCGTCCGCGCACGGTCGATCGCCTCAGCCTGAGTGTCGGTGTGTGCGGAGGCTCGGCTTCCGCCACCTCGCACGTCCCAACCGCCGTTCGCGTTGGGCACCACGTTCCTGTTGCTACTCATGTCACCTCCCCTCGTCACGGACAAGGTAACCCCGCACTCCGACACCCACATAGGGCACACGGCGGGTCGGAGTTACGGATCGGTCAGGCCGGGACTAGTCGTCGGGCCGGCTGGTAGCTCGGATGCCGGAGAAGGAGCGAGGCGGCTCAATGCCCGCCGCGCGTCGGGCATCCGTGCGTGCGCGGTCGCGAGTGCCGTCGGGCCCGTACACGGTGCCGCACTCCGAGCACGACGTGCCGCCGGCGGGATCATCGTCGATCGGTTCGAACCAGATCACGGATTGATCGAAGCCGCAGCCCTCGCACGCACGCCCGAACACCATGCCGCTGTCGTAGTCGGTCATGTCGCCCCTCTCGTTGCGGGGACGGTACCGATGGGCGCCGACAACCAGGTACGTGCTCGAGCATCCGGTGCGAACCCGCGGTGAGTGGCCACCTCCAGGCGCGACCGACGAACCGAGCCGTGCGCTCAACTGGATTGGCGATGAGGCTGTCACAAACGACCGTTTGTGGCACATCTCTCGCTCCGGAGCGCGAAGAACGCGCCACGCCGGCGTTCCACGTAGCGTAACCCAGTGCCGTTATCTACGTGCCGGTTCCGCTGGTGTTCGACGGGTTCCGCTACGTTCTGAGTCATGGGTGAGCTTCTCGGGTACGCGCGGGTGTCGACAACCGATCAGGACGCGGCGCTGCAGCTCGACGCGTTGAACGCTGCCGGCTGCTACCGGGTGTGGGTCGACACAATCTCCGGATCGCTCGAGCACCGTCCGGAGCTCACCAAGCTGCTCGATCAGCTTCGACCAGGTGACACTCTCGTCGTGTGGCGGCTCGACCGGCTCGGGCGATCCATCCGGCATCTGATCGACCAGCTGCAGGCGCTGGGGGAGCGAGGTGTTGGGTTCCGATCCTTACAAGAGACGATCGACACGACCTCACCCGGCGGCCGGCTCGTGTTCCACGTCTTCGCCGCACTGGCCGAGTTCGAACGGGATCTCATCCGAGAACGCACCCACGCCGGCCTCACCGCCGCTCGAGCTCGAGGCCGGAACGGCGGCCGGCCGCCTCGGCTGTCGGCCGATCAGGTCCGAACTGCCAGGCGTCTATACGAGCAACGGGACATGACGGTCGCGCAGATCGGGGACGTTCTCGGAGTCAGTAGGACCACGGTGTACAGGGCGCTACGACGCGAAAGCGAGCCAGTCGCGGGCCGACGTCGAAAGACATCCGGCTGACCGTCGGACACCGCGCGGTCCACGCGACCGATGCGCACGGGGGTGTTGCGACATGTCTAGAGCCAAGACCGGATCTGTTGCGGAAGACCCTGGATCGACCCCATGACCGCGGTTCTCAACCGCACCGGGGCCGTGGCGCTGGGGTATACCCCAGAACAACCGCAGGCCATGGGGTTTGGAGGTGATCGCCCCAGCGCTGGCGCCCGGGGAACGTCCCCTTCTGGACAAACGCCATCTGTAGTACTGTCATACGTGAAGACACTGCGTAATCGCGTAGTGCATGTACTTAGGAGGCGTCATGCCGACGATCACAGTTCGACTCGATGACGACACGCGTGACGCTCTGCAAGCTCACGCCGAGGAGGAGGGGCTGACCGTCAGCGATTTCCTTCGCGAGCTGATCCGGGCAGAGGTAACACCGGTTCGTGAAGATGCGGTGCGTGAGGGGTTCACCCCGGACTCGATGACGCCGAAGGAACGGCACATTCTGTCACTGCTCCACAGGATCCTCGCTCGGGTGATGCCGGAAGATTCGAACGATGTGGATGGCGACGCAGAATACCAGCTCGAGCGCGCGAAAGTGTTGGAAGCTGGGTTCACCCAAGAATACTGGACTGAGTATGCTGGAATCGCTCCTGAGCTGAGCAAGCGCGACGCCAAATTCGTGATGGATGTCCTTGACATGTTCCGCATGGTTGATCACAGCGTTGCAGAGCTGACGAAGACGGAACCGGTTAGTGATGAAATTGTTTACTCCCTGCGATTTCGCGGGTTTGATCACAACGACTCGCTCGAACACAAGATGGCGAACTACGTCGAGTTCCTTGTTTCTGACGGCCGATGGGTGGAGCGTGCCGAGTTCCTTGAAGGGCCGGAGCGAGGCAATTCCCATCACCCGACGATCGACACGTACTCGCGGATGCTCGCGGAGTACCGCCGCATCCGTGAGGACGGGCGAAAGAAGCCCTCGAATGGCCGCGCTAGCCGGACCCTCAGCGTCGCGGACCTCAACGCTCTTGCGGCTGCCCGAGTGCACCCCGAGAACCGTTAGCGGATACCCGTCATCACGTCGCGCTCGGTTCATGAGTCCCGAGGCGCCGGAGGACGATCGGCTCAACTCGATGCAGCACCTCCGTTACGACGTAGTTGCGAAGGCCCCGTGCGAGACCATCCACCCCGACACGCCAAGAGCCATCGCCTTCACCAAGTGCGACGACGTACGTCCAGAGTCCTGCCATGTCAGGGTTTTCGACAAGAGGCTCATTAACCGTGACTACTTGCTCGCGCCCGCTTAGTAGCCGGACTGGGTAGCGCTGAGCCTCGCTACCTATCGGTTCCTCCGCATCGGCGCTGGGCCTAAATGCGACCATCCCGCCGCCGGCGACGGCGACGACGTTGAGCAGTCGGTGCTTGTCGATGTTGTTGAGCTCGGTGATCTTCGCAAGGGGGTGATTCATTCCCCTGTGCTCGGAATCTGCGTATGGCTGAACGGAGTCGACAAATTCCGCTGCTTCGTCCCAGATGGCAGGGTTGATACGCGCGGGACCCTTCTCCAGAGTTTGTCGTATCGGGAACGCGGTGCCGCCCGCGCCTACTCTTGGCTGCTTGCCGCTACTCCAGACGAGGACATGTGCGACGTGGTCGAGAGAAGACCGCAAATGGTGGAGAATCTCACCAAATACGACCGGAATGCGCAACGGAACGGGTGGAAGTTCCATGGTTATTCGATACGCATTGAGTGTGTAGTCGGGCATGATATGTCGGTTCTGTTTTTGGATCACCTCGTTCGACACGTCATGCAGTGTGTATGTAACACAGAGCTGCTCAAGTTCCCTTAGGAGATCGTCGACACGCAGTATCTTCTCAACTATGCCGCTAAACGGACCCATGCGTGAAGCCTAAGTCGAAAAGCCCTCGAACTGGCGCACCGCACGGAGTGAAGATGAGCACCTTCGGCGGAGATAGGCCCGTCTGAGCTCCCCGAGGGAGGATCTCAACCGATCCGAACTGACCTAACTCCGCCGTATCGGCGCCAATGAGAAGAGCCGGCCGCCTTGAGGGCGGCCGGCTCTTTTCGTGGGGGAGTGGCGTCAGTGTGCGGCGTCGTATGCGTCGCGGACGGCCTGGCTGATGCGGCCGCGGGAGGAGACCTCGTGGCCGTTCGCGTTCGCCCATTCGCGGATCTTCGCGAGCTCTTCCGAGTTCCCACGCTTCGGCGCGCTGCCAGCAGTGGTGCGGCCAGCGCGGCCGTTGACCTTGCGGCCGGCGGCGACGTAGTCGGAGAACGCTTCGCGGAGTGCGTCGGCGTTGTCGTCGGTGAGGTCGATTTCGTAGTGGCTGCCGTCGAAACCGAACGTGATGGTACGGCCCTTGCCGTCTTCGATGGTGTCGCCGCTGAGGTCGTCGACGAGGTGTGTGGTGACTTTCTGCGCCATGGTGGAGGTCGCCTTTCGCTCGGGGATCACATCCACCCTGGCATAGCTGATCCCGTAGAACGCTTCGTTCGTTCCTCTGCAGATGGTTGGTCGGGCAGACTGAGCAGTGATGTCTGATTCGTCGCCAGCCGTATCCGGGTATGCCGCTGCGCTTGCCGAGCTGAAGCAGCAAGTTCGCACTGCCCGATTCACGGCACAGCGTCGCGTGAACACGGAACTCATCCGTTTGTACTGGGGAATCGGCGCGACCATCCTGCAGCGCCAAGGTGACGAGGGGTGGGGGAGCAACGTCATCGGCCGGCTCGCGACGGATCTGCGTGCTGAATTCCCGGAGATGAAGGGCTTCTCCCCGCGGAACCTCGCGTACATGCGCGCGGTCGCAGCAGCCTGGCCGGACGAGCAGATTCTGCAACAGGCTGTTGCACAACTGCCCTGGGGCCACATCACGGTCCTCCTCGACCGGCTCGATGACCACGCGCTCCGGGATTGGTACGCAGGCCAGGCGGCCGCCCACGGGTGGTCGCGGAACGTCCTCGAGCACCAGATCCGGTCCGAGGCACACACCCGGCTCCAGGCGGCGCCGACGAACTTCGCCGAGATCCTCCCGCCGGGGGACTCGGATCTGGCGCAGCAGATCACGAAGGACCCGTACGTGCTGGACTTCCTCGCCCTCGACGGTGACGCGAAGGAACGCCACCTCGAGCAGGCATTGGTCGACCGGATCATCGACACGCTCCGCGAGCTCGGCGAAGGGTTCGCGTTCGTCGGCCGGCAGGTGCACTTCGACGTTGACGGGGACGACTTCTACGTCGACCTGTTGTTCTTCCACGTCGAGCAGCTCCGGTACGTGGTGATCGAGCTCAAGACCGGGAAGTTCAAGCCGGAGTACCTCGGCCAGCTCGGCTTCTATGTCGCACTCGTCGATGACAAGCTCCGCCGACCTCAGCATGCGGACACGGTCGGCTTGCTGCTGGTCGCGGACAAGAACGACACCGTCGTCCGCTATTCACTCGCAGGCCAGCAGACGCCGATTGGTGTGGCCAGCTACGACCTCCTTCCGCCGGCGGTGCGGGCGGCTCTGCCTTCGGAAGCTGACCTGGCTTCCGCGCTCACCACGGAGCAGGACCCAGCGGACTCCTAGCGCCGGCTCGTCAGCGCCTTACGTCGCTAGGGAGACGTCCAGAAGCAGATCCGTTGTCGAGACGACGGCACTGTTCCGTGTCCGATGCTCACTCGGCGAGGGACCGCGGCGATACCGCAACCCGCTCGTCTTCGATTTCGATTCCGGTCAACGCAAGCGCGAGGCCGCGGTGAGCTCTCGTCTTCCACACAGCAATGATCGAGGCGATCGCGAGGCAGAACGCGAGGAACCCGGAAAACGGGAAGCCGAGTGCGAGCAATGTGGCCCACCCGCCGGATCCGAGTGCCCAGCGCGCCAACCGCTTCCCGACGTTCGGGACAGGCCGTGGCCTCAGACGCACGACGTGCTCGCCCAACGTGCGGCCGGACAGGAGGACGACGACGAGTTGCAGAAGAGGCGCAACGAGCGCGGACACGTCGACGAGTGCGGTGAGCTGCGGTGACTGTGGGTTCCGCCCGGCGGCTGTCCAGGCCAGCGCCGTTCCAAGGCTGATGGCAGCTGACACGAACCAGATAGCCAGGACGTCGGACAGGATGCCCGAGAACCTGCGAGCTGCTGTTACCGGTCGCGGCGCTTCAGCGTCGTCGGTGCTCGAGCTGCTGGCTCCAGCGAGGAGTCCGACGAGCGGCGCGAGGAGTGTGCCGAGCAGAGCGCCGGCGGTGTTCGCGAAGAGGTCGTCGAAGTCGAACAGGCGATACGAGCACGGGTAGAGGAACCAGTCGCCGGTGAGCTGCGTGGTCTCGATGAGCAGCGACACGACCAGCCCAGCACCGAAGCCCGCGAGGAGCCCCATGAGGAGTCGGTGTCGGGCGAGGGCGTGCTTGGCGAACGCACCCAGCGGTAGGAACAGCAGCACGTTGAAGATCACTTGCGCGGCCGCCGGGTTCGAGACAAGGGAGCGCGGGCCGCTGATGCCCCCTTCCTTGGCGATATCGGCGAGGAAGGAGAAGGGACGCAGCTGGGGCCCGGCTGATGCCTGGCACATCGTCGAGACGTCCGCGGGCAGGGGCAACAGTGTGTACGTCAGCAATGCGAGAGCGTAGACAAGCGCGCCGAACGCGACGAGGGAGCGGCGGAACCGAAGTTGGCCGTGCGTCCGGTACTCGCGTGCGATCCATGGCACGAGTGCGGCGACGCTGAGCGCGAAGCCGATAGCGAGCGCGATGACGCCGGGAAAAACTGTGCCCATACCACGTAAAATACCGGAACTATCCAATCGCGAATATCGGCCTTGAGATGTATTCCACATCCCTCGATCGGCTCACTGAGTGGCGCGGTGAGGTTGACGACATCGGCCCCCTCGTCCTCCACGCTGAAGCCATGAAGACACGCACTCGTCGTTCCATTCGTCTCGCCGCAGTGAGCCTGCTCGCCGGTTCTGTCGTTCTTGCCGCCTCGGGGTGCGCGTTCGTGCAGCAGCAGACGGGCGATGCCTGGGCGGTGACCTACGAGATCCGCGTCGATGACCCAACCGGCTCGACGCTTTCCGATATCCGCGTCGAGGGAGCGGAAGCTCGAGGTGACGAGTCGAAGCTGCACAAGATCGGAACGGAAGCCACTACCCGCACGGACGGTGCAGGGTCGGCGTGGGTGCACGAAGCCGTGGTCCTCGCCAAGCAGCGGGCTTCGGTCAGTGCGACGCCGGCGCCGGGAGTGACAGCTGAATGCCGGATCTTGCTCGATGGCAAGCGGGAGATCGCCAAGCAGACCTCTGGTGGGCCGGGTGAGCCGGTGGACTGCTCGGTTCGCACCCCGTCCTTCAAGTAACTGGTCATTCGCGCCCGAAGCATTGTGTGCCTCTGCATCGAATAACCAAGCAGGCCCGCCCTTTAGGTCTCTGACACGACCGAGAGCGACCCGTGTGATGCGGGGAGGCCACTCTCGACGAGCGGACGAGCGGACGAGCTCACGACGTCGCTGGCGATTTGCTCGCTCCGGCTGACGAAACAATCGATTGGCCCGAGACCGCAGGCCTCACGGAGCTGGTCACGAACCAGCCGCGAGGATCTGACCCAGAGTCGTGGCGACCTCCGGTCCACCCCTCCTCAGCGAGCATGAAGAATGCCTCCCTGAGGAGGCACTTCCCACGCCCATCAGAAGCACGAGGGCGAATCGGCGCAGCGCCATTCCTGCTTCCGAAGATCTCGCCTGAGCTCCTCTTCACGGCAGCTGTCCAATCGGTTCCGGCGCCGGGATCGGTCGTGCGAGACACGCGACATCTGATCGAGAACCGCGGAAAGGGCGGGACCAGCCGGCGGTGGCGTTAGTGCATCGTTGTCGGGCTGGTGAGGATGTCAGTCCGATCGAATCGAAGTCGCCGGTCCGACGCGCGTGCCGGTTGAGGCAGCGGCCTCAACCGTCCGCGCGCCTTCACCCGCAACAGTGACCGTCCCCTTGCCGGCGCGATCGGTGAGCACCGACCCCTGTGACTGGCCGTCAACGCGAATCGCGTACCGAGTCTGAGCGGCACCTCGAACTGTCACTGTCAGACCGTCGCGCGTGCTTGACAGGAAGACCATGGGGGCGGTGATTGTGACGGTCTGCGCTGCAGTGCGCTGCCCAGCTGCAGTGGCATACACCTGGTATGTCCCCGCGGGAACAGCGACAGGTGGCGTCGACCATCTTCCGGAAGCATCTGCCTGCACAAGCGTGTTCGCACCACCGACAGACACCAACACCGAACCCCCGGAGCTAGCCGTCCCAGACACGATCGGCAGGAGAAGACCTCCTCCAGCGTCGATACCGCTGATGCTTGGGCTAACGGCGAGGGGAGAGGTCGGAACAGGCTCGGAGGTGGGGGCAGACGACGCCTTTCCCTGCGGCCGGTCTGGCTTGCCGGCCACAGGCGGCTCCGAGGTCGGGGAGGCGGCAGGAGCCGGGCTGTCGGTGGCTTTGTTCGTCGGTGGCGATGTCGGTCGCCCGGACGACGAGGGCGAGGGCGAGGGGTGAGCCGCCGTCGGGGTTGACGCGATTTCGGGCGTGCCATTCGGCTGATGCCCGTCAACAGCGAAACCGACACCTGCCCCGATCAAGATCACGGCTACGACTGCTCCTGAAACGAGGAGGAGACCGGAACGTCTGCGGCGAGAGCCTGGCTCAACCGACGACCGGTGAGCGGTGAGCGTGTCCGCATGGGCGGATTCGCCCGAAGTGACGAAGGCACCGAGCCCGGTCGCGCCGAGCGTGCCCACCGCGAGGGGCAGCAGCGCAGGGGCTCGGACGTCAGCTCGACCGTGCCTTGCGAAGTCGTGGCACCACAAGGCGCGGCGAACTGCCCCGAACTTCGTGCCCGTACCCGCGTCATCAACTGCTCGAGCCGCCGTCTGAAGGAAGTGAGAGCGCAAGTCGAGCCTTGCCTCTCGCCCAGTGAGCGGCAACTTTGTTGTGCTCCTGGGCGGGCCGCCGGAGTTCCCTGGCTCCGGCGGCCCGAACCAAGCATCCCGTCCAAGAGGAGCGGTGATCGTCACACGCCATGTTGCGGTGCGTTGACCGTCTGAGTCGGCCTACACCGCGTGGCTTCCGGCTCTAACCGAAACTGGCGGCGTCAACCACTTCCCTTCGGCGTCTGCCTGAACTGAGGTGACTACGTCGCCGACAGTCACCATCACCGAGCTGCCAGGGCGGGCCGTCCCGGTCACGATTGGCAACAGGATCCCGCGCGTCGTGTCGATGCTGTTCAGCCTCGGACTGAGTGTCGAAGGTGTTCCCTGGGGCGGCGCTCGCTCAGCAGCTGGGGATTCAGGTCCGCCCGACGGCGCGGACGCTGGCTCTTCAGCCTCGCTCGGAGGCGGGCCATGACGGCGGCATTGCAACTCTTTGCCGCGCTGCGCAGACCTCGTCGTTGATATCGGCAAGACCGGTGCCCATGGGCCCGGGTAGGGGACCAGGAGCGGTGTCGAGGGTCTGCTCTCGTCATCCGCCAGACCGGTCTGCGTCAGCGCCCACACGTGGGCTAATCTCCCGGAGCCTGAGTAAGAGCTCGTCTGGATTCGTCGGCGACACGTTCCCTGCAGTGCGCAGCCCGCTGAGGAACCCACGAGTCTCGCTGAGAGCATCACGGCCGAGCGCTCCGATGCTCTCGAGTGCTGCGGCGACCTGTTCGGTCGCGGAGCTCGACGCTGCACGCGCGAACTGCGCTCCCTCGGCCAGCGCAAGGATCGCCGCCAAGCGATGCGCAATAACGTCGTGCATCTCACGAGCGGCCCGGAGACGCTCTTGCTCGATCGCGACTGCGTGCTCGGCTCTCGCAGCATCCCGCTCCGCGAGCAGTTGCGCCCGACGTGTGCTGCTCCGGGCCGCGCGCGTCCGGCCGACGGCGAGCCCTGTCCGAGCCTGCCCACATTCTTCGGACGGAGTCGGATGAGACAACGGTTCTGTGCGCATCCCGCCAACGGTAAGTCGCGCGTCCCCGCGAGGCATCGTCCTCGGGGTGGACCGCCGTCGGCTTATCGAACGATCATGCGCACCGCGCACCGCGCACCGCGCACCGCGCACCCCGCACCCCGCATGCCGCGGCCCTCGGCCGCTTGGGAGCCCGGCCCGGTCGGAGAAGGCGAGTGCATGGCTCACGGCCTAGGCAGAAGTCGCGGAGCAGGGCGCGGACAAGAGTGATGCCGTCCCTGGTGCTCAGGCGGTATGCGCGGAACCGTCACCGGGCACATCGCCGGGCGGGTCTGTTGAGACACCGAGATCCTCGGATCCTGGCGGGTTCCAGAAACGGCCGCACGTGTGCGGTAGCCGATCGGCTATAGGGCACCGAGACCAGCGCGCCTGTGTCCGTCGACGACGCTATCCACTTCGCAGTCGACCCTGTCTCCTAACCGACCTCCAGGACGCAAGAGCCGCCGAGCTCTTGCGAGACATGGCTGCAAGACGGTCAGCGCAGGGTCTGATGTGGGGGAGCGGGCCGCACCGCGAGACGTCTCGCAACCGTAGGGTCTCAAGACGTACTCCCGATACTGTTCCGGGAGGGCAGCCTGCGAGCGTGCCGTCCTAGCCTGCCGATGTGCCTGAACTGATATCCGGCAGAATCCGAGCTGCCTTTCGCGACGACACTGCCTGCACCGTGGCGACGATCTGAGTTCTAGCGGCTCCGAGCCATGCACTCGCGTTCTCCGATCGGGCCTGGGTCTTACCGTTGGCGGGACAGAACCGTTGTCATCTCATCCGGCTCCGTACGAAGAGTGTGGGCATCACGCCCGGAGCCGCTACTCCCATTAACTGACTCCGGCGATCGCGCAGGTGGTGTCAGAGGGCGCCGTGAAGGTCGCAGCTGCCTTCCACAGCTCACCCTTCTCACTCGCCGCTTCGGCTCGGACTTGGCTCCAACCAACGACTGTGCCGTGAGTATCAGTGAAGAAGACAGTGATGAAGTAGCTGCCGGTCGTTTTGCCAGTGTTCTTGATCTTCCCGGATGCCTGCCATCCAGTCTTCGTGGCTGCGCACTTCTGCAGCGTTACCGAGGCTCGCTTGTTGGCGTCATTCGTGATTTCTGTCGGGACGTCGATGGCCCCGGAGACGCCGGGGGTTTGACCGAGCAGCTGCGGGCCGGCGGACCGAGTGCTGTTGGTGGTCGGCGTCGGTTGTGGCGTGTCGGGGCTGCATCCAGTCAGGGCTACGGCCGCGAGGGTTGCTGCAATGGCGACGGCGACAAGATTGGTTGTGGTGTGTTGGCGCATAAGCGTGTGCCTTTCTGACGAATGACGATGGGGCGGGCCCGGTATCCCGGTCCCGCCCCATCGTTGGTTGGTTACGCCCGTCGGCGTCGGCGGGTGATGGTGAAGAGCGCTGCCCCGCCGAGCAGCAGGATGAGTGCGATACCGATCGGCGTTTCAACGGAAGCGCCAGTGAAGGCAAGGCCAGAAGGGCCAGGCTTCAACGTCACGACCGCGGTCGACGGGTCTGACGGGATCCGGCCGCCGCCGAACGGCGGATCGCCTGCGACGACTGCGCTGTTCGAGATAGCGCCGGCGGTCACATCGGCTGCGGTCGTAACGTACGTGGCGGTGCAGTCCACGGTCGCCCCTGGCGCGAGTGTGCTGATGTCTGCCGGGCAGGTGATTGCCGACAACTTCCCCGTGCCGGTGAAGTCGCGGTCCTCGATTTGTGCGTTGCGGATGGTGATGTTCCCGGTGTTGGTGACCGCGAAGTTGTAGCGAATGGTCTGCCCAACCCCGGCGACGGTCTTGTGGTCGGCGGTCTTGACCACGGTCATCGATCCTTGCGGATCGGTGGGAACGTTCACTGTGCTCGGCGGGGACGGCGCCACGGGCGGACCGCCGGGAGTGTTACCGGTGACGGTGGCACTGTTGCGAAGTGAGCCGGAATCCAGGTCGGCTTGGGTGACGGCATAGGTAGCAGTGCACGTGATGGCTTCACCAGGGGCAAGGCTGTCGCCAGCTGCCGGGCAGGTGATCGCAGACAGTGTCCCCGTTCCGGAGAACCCGGTGTCAGTGATCTTCGGGTCCGTGATGGTCACGTTGCCCGTGTTCGTCACCCGGAAGCTGTACGTCACCTTCTGACCAACCTTGCTGATCTTTTGCACATCGCTGGTCTTGACGACCGTCATCGATGCGTTCTGGGGAGTCGGCACGACGGCGTTGGACGGCGTCGAGGTCAGTTCCCCGCCGGGAACGGTCGACGGCGGGGTGCCGTGCGCTACCGCTGCGTTGGTCACTTCACCGGCGTTCACGTCCTCCTGTGTCAGCGTGTACGTGGCTGTGCAGGTCACCTGCGCTTCGGGAGCAACCGAAGCGGCGGCTGCCGGGCAGTCGATGGTGGAGAGCTCGCCGGTGCCCGAGAACGCCTGCTCCTCGATCGACACGTTCGAAAGGGTCACGTTGCCGGTGTTCGTCGCCACGAACGAGTACGTGATCGTCTTCCCGGCGGTGAAGTTCGATTCGCTGGTCACATTCGCGGACTTGACGACACCGATCGACGCGACTGGCGTTACGGGCACGATCACCGTTGACGGGGTCTCGGGAACGACTGGGTCCCCGCCGCCGGGAGGGTTACCCGTCGCGGTTGCCGTATTGGACAGGTTCCCGGCGTCGACATCTGCCTGGGTGACGGTGTAGGTCGCCGTGCAGGTCAGCGTGTCTCCCGGAGCAACGCTCGAGGACGGGCACGTGATCGCCGAGAGAGCGCCAGTGCCGGTGAAGTCCTGGTCCTGCACCTCGACGTCGTCGATTGTGACGTTGCCGGTGTTCGCGACCGCGAACGAATATGTGATATCCTGTCCGGCCCGCGTGATCGTGGTCGTGTCGGAGGTCTTCGTGATCGTCAGGCTCGGATCCGCCGGCACGTTGACAGTGGTCGTCGACGGCGGCGAGGTGACCGGTGGCCCACCCGGCGTGTCGCCACTAACCGTCGCGGTATTTGTCACCATGCCGGCGTCGACATCCGCCTGGGTGAGCGTGTAGGTCGCGGTGCAGGTCACCGAGTCGCCCGGTGCGAGCGAGCGAGCTCCGGCAGGGCAGTTGATCTCCGACAATGTCCCGGTACCGGAGAAGGCGCCTTCATTGACCGTGACGTTGCGCACGGTCACGTTGCCGATGTTCGTAGCGCGGAAGGAGTAGGTGACGGTGTCACCGACCTTGGTCGCGCTGTCGGGCGTGGCCGTCTTCGTCACCGTCAACGCAGGAGCCGCTGTGATCGTGACGGTCGCAGTGGACGGGGGCGAATCGACCGTTCCACCGGTCGGGGTGGTCGCCGAGCTCGTCGCCGAGTTCGTAACGACACCCGCATCAGCGTCGGCTTGGGTCAGCGTGTAGGTCGCCGTGCAGGTTGCCGATGCTCCCGGCGCAAGCGAATTCGCCGCAACCGGGCAGTCCACTGCGGAGAGGTCACCGGTACCGGAGAACGCGCCCTCGTTGACCGTTGCGTCAGTCAGGGTCACGTTGCCGGTGTTCGTCAAACGGAACGAGTACGTGACGGTGTCGCCAACATTCGCACCAGTCGCGGGACTGGCGGACTTCACCAGCGACAGCGACGGGTTCGGCGTCGACGGGACAGTCACAGTGGACGGGTCCGATGGCACCGGCGTTCCGCTGCCCGGCGGCGTACCGGTAGCAGTGGCGGAGTTCGTCGTTGACCCCCGATCGACGTCAGCCTGGGTCAGGGTGTACGTGGCCGTGAAGGTCCTCGATGCTCCCGGTGCCAGGGACGCAACCGAGGCCGGTGTCAGCGCGCCGAGCTGACCAGAGCCGTTGAAGTCGGAGTCATCGACAGCGACATCCGACATGGTCACGTTGCCAGTGTTCGTCACCACGAACGAGTAGGTGATCCGCTGCCCGACCGTGTAGGAACTCTGCCCCGACGGGCTCGCCGACTTCACAACCGACAGCGACGGATTTGCCGACGCCGGGATCCTCACTGAGGACGGACCCGACGTCACCGGATCACCAGTGGGCGGAGTTCCCGAAGCGGTGGCCGTATTCGTCAGCACACCGGCGTTGACGTCAGCCTGCGTCGTCGTGTACGTCGCAGTGAACGTTCGCGACGCTCCCGGCGCAAGCGATGCAACCGATGCTGGCGAGATCGCACCAAGGGTGCCGGTACCGGAGAAGTCAGAGTCATCGACGGTCACTCCGCGCAGCGTGACGTTCCCGGTGTTCGTCACCTTGAACGAGTACGTGACCGACTGTCCAGCACTCGTGATCTGCTGACGGTTCGCCGTCTTCTCCACCGTCAGTGCCGGCGCCGGGTTCCCCGGCACCGTCACCCTCGACGGAGGCGAGTCCACCGGTGTGCCGCCTGGCGGGGTACCGGTCGCGGTCGCCGAGTTCGACGTGGACCCACGGTCAATGTCCGCCTGCGTCAACGTGTACGTGGCAGTGAAGGTTGTCGACCCTCCCGGCGCGAGCGTCGCGACCGAGGACGGAGAAATCGGGCCCAGCTGCCCCGAACCAGTGAACCCCGAATCGTTCACCGACACGTCCGAGAGGGTCACGTTGCCGGTGTTGTTGACAACGAACGAGTACGTGATCTCCTGACCAACCGTGTACGCCGAAGCCGCCGACGGACTGGCCGTCTTCGTCACCGTCAACGCAGGAGCCGCTGTGATCGTGACGGTCGCAGTGGACGGGGGCGAATCGACCGTTCCACCGGTCGGGGTGGTCGCCGAGCTCGTCGCCGAGTTCGTAACGACACCCGCATCAGCGTCGGCTTGGGTCAGCGTGTAGGTCGCCGTGCAGGTTGCCGATGCTCCCGGCGCAAGCGAATTCGCCGCAACCGGGCAGTCCACTGCGGAGAGGTCACCGGTACCGGAGAACGCGCCCTCGTTGACCGTTGCGTCAGTCAGGGTCACGTTGCCGGTGTTCGTCAAACGGAACGAGTACGTGACGGTGTCGCCAACATTCGCACCAGTCGCGGGACTGGCGGACTTCACCAGCGACAGCGACGGGTTCGGCGTCGACGGGACAGTCACAGTGGACGGGTCCGATGGCACCGGCGTTCCGCTGCCCGGCGGCGTACCGGTAGCAGTGGCGGAGTTCGTCGTTGACCCCCGATCGACGTCAGCCTGGGTCAGGGTGTACGTGGCCGTGAAGGTCCTCGATGCTCCCGGTGCCAGGGACGCAACCGAGGCCGGTGTCAGCGCGCCGAGCTGACCAGAGCCGTTGAAGTCGGAGTCATCGACAGCGACATCCGACATGGTCACGTTGCCAGTGTTCGTCACCACGAACGAGTAGGTGATCCGCTGCCCGACCGTGTAGGAACTCTGCCCCGACGGGCTCGCCGACTTCACAACCGACAGCGACGGATTTGCCGACGCCGGGATCCTCACTGAGGACGGACCCGACGTCACCGGATCACCAGTGGGCGGAGTTCCCGAAGCGGTGGCCGTATTCGTCAGCACACCGGCGTTGACGTCAGCCTGCGTCGTCGTGTACGTCGCAGTGAACGTTCGCGACGCTCCCGGCGCAAGCGATGCAACCGATGCTGGCGAGATCGCACCAAGGGTGCCGGTACCGGAGAAGTCAGAGTCATCGACGGTCACTCCGCGCAGCGTGACGTTCCCGGTGTTCGTCACCTTGAACGAGTACGTGACCGACTGTCCAGCACTCGTGATCTGCTGACGGTTCGCCGTCTTCTCCACCGTCAGTGCCGGCGCCGGGTTCCCCGGCACCGTCACCCTCGACGGAGGCGAGTCCACCGGTGTGCCGCCTGGCGGGGTACCGGTCGCGGTCGCCGAGTTCGACGTGGACCCACGGTCAATGTCCGCCTGCGTCAACGTGTACGTGGCAGTGAAGGTTGTCGACCCTCCCGGCGCGAGCGTCGCGACCGAGGACGGAGAAATCGGGCCCAGCTGCCCCGAACCAGTGAACCCCGAATCGTTCACCGACACATTCGACAGGGTCACGTTGCCGGTGTTGTTGACCACGAACGAGTACGTGATCTCCTGACCAACCGTGTACGCCGAAGCCGCCGACGGACTGGCAGACTTCGTCACCGTCAATGCCGGAGCAGCGTTCGCGGGGACCGTCACTGTGGACGGAGTCGACGTCAACGGCGTACTTCCGGGCGGTGTGCCGGTCGCGGTTGCCGTGTTCGAGGTCGTCCCGCGGTCCACGTCGGCCTGCGTCAGTGTGTACGAGGCGGTGAACGTGGTGGATGCGCCCGCAGCAAGCGATGCAACGGAAGACGGAGAGACCGCGCTCATCTGCCCGGAACCGGTGAAGGCGGTTTCGTTGATGTTCACATTCGAAAGCGTCGTTGCACCGGTGTTCGTGGCCTTGAACGAGTAGCTCACGACCTGTCCAACCCGGTAGGCCGACGGCGCGGAGGGGTCAGCGGTTTTCGTAACGGTAATGTCCGCCACCGGATGCGTGGTGCAGGCAGTGTTCGTTGTCGCGCAGCTCGTGGGCGTGGCCGTGCCGGTCGGGATCGCGTAGTTCGAGAGCACGTGATCGCCCGTGTCTGGGCTATTCACGCGGACCGCATAGGTGACTACCGTCTGTCCGCCGGCGGGGATGGTGCCGGTGACCTGGAAGCTGCCGGATGAGACATCGCTGACGGTCAGGCGTGTTCCGGAGGACACAGTGGGCTGCGTTGTGATCGTCGCGTCATCCAGGACAGCAGCGAGCGCATCAGTCTGGTCGACCTGTGCTGGAGCGGTACCGTTCGCGTTCGACAAGGTGATTGTGTAGTTCACCGTCTGCCCTGCACGCAGTGCCGTCCCGGATGCAGGATCAGCAGTCTTCGTCACCTGCAGGTCCGAGCACAGCCCACTGTCCTGCTGCGACGTCGCACCACCGAACGGGAGACCCGTCGACGCCAGCGTCTTGGTCGGGATGGTCGCGTTCGACGCAGCGGTCGGTATCGAGGCCACCTCGTAGAAATTCCCAGTGGATCCAGCAAGGTAAATCTTGCCACCACTCTGGGCCGCACCGAACGAATTGGGAACGGTGCCCACGACCGTCGTGGTGTTATCCGGGTGGATACGCACCAACGCGTTCTGACCGTTCGGGTTGCCCGTCACGGCGAGGATGTCACCGTCAGCGAGGGAGAGGAAGTCACCCGCGGAGTTGTACCCAGTCGGCAGGGAAGCCGGATACAGCGATGAAACCCCGGTCGTCGGGTTCAGTCGGTAGATGGTCGGACTGCCCCCCGAGGCGTACAGCATCGACCCGTCCGGCAGCGAGCTCAGAGCGTTGTTTACGCCCGTGGTCGGCTGCGGGCCGGAGATGTTCACCGAGGCGGTTTCTGCCCCCGTGTTGGGGTTAAGTGTGTACAGCGTGCTCCCGGAGATTCCGTAGAGAGTGAGGCCGTCGCTCGAGAAGCCGATGTCTCCATACGACTGCACGAGTGGTGAGCTCGCCTGGAGCGTTCCTGTCGACGAGTACCTGTTCAACACCGACTGCGCACCGTTGAACGTGTTGACGGTGATGTTCCCAGGGAGGCAGACCGCGTCCGCTGCGCGGGCCACCTGGCTCGTCACACCGGATCCGATCGTCGTGAGCATCGCGAGGACCAGCGCGAAGAGCGCAGCCAATGCGCCCAGACGGTATCGCCTCCGCTGCGTGTCAACAATCAAACGGGGGTGCGGATTACGCATGAGTCACCGATCAGCTCATCGACCTTCCATCGCGCCCCGCCGAAGAGGCGATGGATCAAGGTCGTCATGGTCATTGCCCTGGGAATCAGCAGAGAACCCCAGGTGGACACTAGCCCAGACTATCCGCTTTACGCGGTACCTGTGACTGAACTGTGACCCGTACGATGACGGAGCGCCATCAGGACTGGGACGCCGTGATGGCGCAGCTATGACGCGGGTTCTCAAAAAAGATGTCGCGCTCCGCGTGGGCAGGTCCGGGTGGGGGTGCGACGTGGTTACAGCGCGACGGTGACGATCGTGCTCGGGCCGACTCGCGTCCCGTTGTCGGCACGGACGACCACGCTGTGCGTACCGCGCGTCATGTCAACGCTTCCCGTGATCGTCGCGGCGCCGTTGGCGGCTGCAGCCGCACGACCGATCCGTACGTTGTCGTAGGTCGCGACGTAGACAGTCTGGGCGGATCCGGAGACCGCGACGCTGATCGTGGTTCCGCGAAACGAGGTCGACACGATTGGTTGGCGAAGAGTCAGGCTCGTGACCGCAGTCGTGCCATTGGCGGTGGCGGTGATCTGGGAAGTCCCGGCAGGGACCGCAAGACTTCCGGAGCGCCAACGCCCCTGCGCATCAGCAACGACGGATGCTAGGACCCCTGACTGTCCGGACAAACGGACCATTACCCCCGGCGAGGCAGTACCTGTGACAATCGGGTAGAAAGCGCCGCCCCCAACGTCGACACTGTTGATCGCGACAGGAATCGTGACGCTCTCACTGTTCTGTGGGCCGTTTCCTCCACCCTCAGAGGGCGCAGCAGCAGCGCTGCGGCCGTCGGCGGGATCCGGAGGTACCCCGTCGCCAAGGGGAGCGACGGTCGGCGCGTGGGCCGACGCCGTCGGCGCGGATGGAGATATCGGCGCGGGTTCAGGCATTTGAGATGCGCGCTCGCGCCTCGGCTTGGGGCTTGTTGCACCGTTGTCGAGTGCGTGGCTCGGTGTCTCCGTTGGTGTCACGACGGCGACGGTGGAGCGATCCGAACTGCGGGCAGCCCAGGCACCGACTCCACCGACGATCATCACAAGTGTCGCAGCGACGGCGACGGCGACGGCCCGTCGGTGCCTGATCGTCTTGACGCCCGGACGTGCCCTCGAGGCGATATCCGCTCGAGCGTCAGGCCCGTCTGTCGTGCCCGACTCCCCCATGCTTGCAGCCCATCCGAGCCCAGCGGTGCCTGTCACTCCCACCGCCAGCGGGAGGAGAACGCTGGTGAAGCGGTTACTGGTATCGACAGCCTCCGCAGCGATGACCGTGCAGGCCGGGCATCCGGCGAGATGAGTATCGAACTTTGCTTGCTTCCGAGGCGACAGCCCACCCCGTGCGTTCTTCCCGACCTGCTCAAGCGTCCATGCATGTTCCGTTCCGGCGCCGGCGGAATCAATGTGGATCTGGATCCAGGCCTGGCGAAGGCCCTCACGAGCACGGTATGACAGCGCTGCGACACTGTTTGCGCTCAAGCCGAGCCTGCCAGCGACTTCCGCTGGGGCGAGTGCGTCCACCTCGGTGAACCAGAGCACCTCCTGCCAGCGGTCCGGTAGCGAGCGGAAGGCACGCAACGTGAGGTCAGCGTCAAGTGCCGCAAGGATCGGCGCATCCGTTGCCCGGGGGTCAGGCACTGCTTCCGCAGCATCCAGGTTGTCTTCACGCCGTTTCCTCGACCACGAGACAGCGATATTCCGAATCGTGACAAAGAGGTACGGCCGGAACGGGCCTGTCGGGCCCCCGCCGTTCATCACCGCGGAAAGGACCTTGAGGTATGCCTCCGAAACTAGATCATCGGCGTCGAACTGCTGCGTGATGGTACGTGCCAGGCGCAGACCAGCCTGGGAGTGTCGGCTCCACAGTTCCGCGAAAGCACTTCGATCGCCAGCGCGCGCTTCGTCGACGAGGATGTGGTCCGGTTTCAGAGGCGCACCAGTGGCTTCACCCATTGGGCCCAGGTCGCTCATCATCGTTCCTAAAAGTTCGGGCACCACACCCGAGAGGTGAGGATGGTTTGGGGATCAGAGTGCGTCAGGGGGCGGAGGAGCCGCGGGTGCCCGAGGCCGTCGTCGGCTCGGGTGCTGAAATCGATCAACCCACTCATCGTAGGTATGGAGTTCCCCCATCGGACAGTCGCACCACACGCGGATCGGCTCGTTCGTAGTCAAGCTGAAAAACAGTTCGACGTGGGAACTTCCGTTTGCCTCTGCTGATGACTTTGCACTCATAGTCGATGGACGCCGGCGGCGGGAGAGCATGACGTGAAGCGACGAAGCAATGTAGTTCACCGTTGAAGCAATCTGAGCAGAACAAGCCCAACCAGCAGGAGGGCGATGCTCGTGCCGATGGAGAGGAAGAGCAGCTGCGCCCCGGTCCCCTCCAGCCGCGCACCGCCCACAGCGGTGCCGCCTGCGCTGCGTGCGATTGGTTCTGCCATGGCCTCGGCCTTCATCTAGGAAGAGGTACCGCCTCACCACCCGAATGCCGGTGAGGCGGTACCAAAGCGCCGGCTCACCCAAACCAGCACCAAGGGAAGCCCCTGATCCCCAATCAGGAGCGGCCACACACAGCCAGGGCAGCTGTGTGTGACGTACTCAGGGGACCACGAAGAACGCGCACTATGACGCGAGTCTCAGACTTCTTTTTTTGCCGCCGATCAAGTCGCTGCCCGGAGAGCTCCTTCGGCGTCGGCGGCAGACCAATCCCCCTGCCAGCCGCGAGCGCGTCGTGACGGCCGTGCATCGCGGCGACACCGAGGCCGCTCCAGCTTCAGCTCTAGCTCGAGCTCCAGCTCCAGCTCGAGCTCCAGCTCCAGCTCTCGAACCGCATCTGCCACGCGTGCGAGCCCGCTCACCAGGCCGCCACGGGACGCGATCCGGACACGGAACACCACCAGAAGGACGACACAGAGCGAAGCTGCCTACAGACGGGTTGCCAGTGTGGCTGTTCGCGCGCGGCTTTAGGGACGCCGAGCGTCCGGTTGACGACCGGCTAACGAGACAGCTTCGTGGACGAGCGACGCGGCGAAATTAGGCTGTAGAGATGAGTTTTACTGCGCTGCACCGAACGACGGGTGCTGCCCCTGGGCCCATCACTGACGAGCTGCTGAACGAAGCCGTCGCCGCGGGTGTTCGTGAGACGCGCGACCTTGACTGGAAGTCCGAGCTACCGCCGCGCAAGAACATCGCTCAGACAGACTTCCCGAAAGACGTTGCTGCGATGGCCAACAGCGGCGGCGGCGTGATTGTGTACGGGGTGCGCGAGGCGCAAAAGGCTGCAACCGAGCGCGTTCACATCTTCGAATTCGATGAGGGGTACGAGCGTGCCCTAGGCAGCGCGGCGGTGACGGCCATTTCCCCACCGGTATTCGCGTTGAGTGTGCACGTCCTCGATGGCGACGGCACACTGGCGGTGGTCGTGGAGGTGCCGGCGAGCGTCGACGGGCCGCACCTCATCTACCGCAACGACTACTTCGGCGCGCCAGTGCGTAACGACGCCGACACGGTTTGGATGAAGGAGCGCGAGGTTGCAAACTCCTATCGTGCTCGTTTTGATGAGCAGCGACATGCTCGAGAAGCCCTGACGAACCTGTATGCACAAGTGAGCACTGGGCGGGCGATGGCTCCTCACGCCTGGCTCTATGCGGTGGCGTCACCACGTGTCCCGAACGTGACCTCCGGGATGGACCGCGCTGACGCGCGCGACGTCTTCGAGTCGGCGTTCACCCTCGCGCAGGGCTGGACGAACGGAATCGGCGTACGCCCCCTGACAGCCGTTGAGCGGTACAACCCCCGACCGGGCCTGCGCAGCTGGGTAGCGCCGAACCGCAGTCAGGGCGCGCAACTATGGAATGAAGCCTGGGCGAGCGTCTATCGCTCCGGCGCTGCCGGGTTGGCTTGCACGGTCGGTGGGCACCGAAAGTCCGTAGATGGCTACTTCGAGCCGACGCAAGTCGAATCGACCGCAATCGAGAACGCGGTGGCGGACCTCCTCGCTCTAGTTCGAGTGCTCGCCCGGCGTGGAAGCGGACCCGAGTACGACGTGATGGTCGGAATTGAGTGGGCCGGCACCGATCCTTTGGAAATCCTGACCAGGGACGGCCTCGGCCAGGCGTATGCCGGCGTTTCGACTCCGCTGCATCGCTACTTGCCCGTGGAGGTCACCGTCGACGCGGGCCTGGACGAGGATGCGTTTCGGGGTCAGGTTCGTGAGTTAGCGCAGGACTGCATCAACCAGGGTGGAGTGTCGTACCTGCAGGCGATCTTGGAGGGCTGAGACGAGGTGCGTTGCGTCCGCTCGCCAAAGCCTCAGCAGCCGATCCTTCACCGGCTATCCCGGTGCGGGGGGGGCGACCCGATGCAGTTAGGTCGTCGCGCTTGGCTCATTAGCTGTCCCCAGCAGCGCATCGGCATACCGATCCGCCGCAGGCCGGACGTACGCCGGTGTGATCCGCAGCAGCCAAATCGCAACGAGGATCAGCGCCCCGGCGCCGGCGATGGCGAGGGACCACCAGTTCATGGTGAGTACCTGCAGCACCGTCAGGGCGGCCAGCACGGCGACTACGACGAGCACTACCGCTGCCACGCTCAGACCGATCGGTCGCATGCCGTAGAGGTTGCGAGCCGTACCGTACTGCACCAGCTCCGAGTAGACGCGCGGGAACCGGGCGTGGTCCCGAGTCATCTCGCGCATCCGCGCTACCGCGTCCTCGTACACGTCGTCAGCATCGGCCGGGTCAGCTGCTTCTTCGTCGGCGCTCGGCAGTGCAACGCCGGTCATGGAGCGCACCCGCCGGTGCAGCCGTTCAACTGCTCTGGCGGGTCGCCCTGACCAGCGCAGCCGCTGCACGGTTGGGCTCCCGCCCCAGTCGCGCCACAGCTGCCTTTGCACGACGCCACCGCGGTCCCGAACAGCTCGCATGACGATGAGATGCAGCCCAGCGGTGACGGCGATGCCTGCTCCGGACCGGATGAGGTCTTCTGCGCTGCCAGTTCGGATCAGCGCAAGAGCGAAGATCGTGACGGGAGCGAGCACGGTCATCGCAGGGCCGAGCTGGGTGGCGCGTTCGTAGGAGTGGTCCACCGTGGTGTCACTCGTCAGGCTGCAGCCACGGCAGAGGCGTGATTTGCACCCAGCCGGGACGGGAAACAGAGCCGCGGTACCAGAGGATCTTCTGACCCCGGGTGGCGCAGACTTCGTAGCCTCGTCGGGTGAAGGCATTGGCCACCTCGGGCCGGGGGAAGTCGTCGGCTTCCTTGCCGACACTCACGAACGCCGTCCTCGTCTCGGTCGCACCGACGATCGGTCCCGCGAGACGATTCATCAGTTCGGTGGTCAGGTTATGCCGCGATCCGTGGTGAGGGACGTCGAAGAAGTCGGGGTACCCGACGGCACTACGCCCGGACTTGTCGAGGTGCTCTGCAGCGCGTATCAGGGCCGGTGCGCCTGCGTCGCCGGTGAAGAGCGCCCGGGCGCCGTCGATCTGGACGTCGAGGATGATGCTGGTGTTGTTCCGCGCTGTGACCCCGCCGTGATCGTCGAGTTCACCCTCGCCAGGGTCGCTCACTCGGGGCATCAGAGCATTCTTCACCGCCTGCGCGCTAGCACGCAGGATTGCACCGACGGAGGCGGAGAACGAGCGAGACGAGTCGTCCTCGGCGAGCAGACCGGTATAGAACTCCTCCGTCGGCCCGGCGACCATGATGGCGCCGGAGAAGAACGTGGTGCCCGCAAATGCGTCGGTGACGACTGCGGTCCCCTGTGACTGAGCAAGCTGAATCAACTCATCCACCTTGCCAGCCTTCACGTCGTCGGACGTGTGGCCGTAGTCGGCTGGACGATGGATGAGCAGCGTGGTGACCTCGAGCTGCTCGAGGACGCCGAAGAGACCGTTGATGTGGTCATCGTCGGGGTGCGTGCAGACCATCAGATCGATCCGGGAGGTGCCGTAGTACTGCTCCACGTGCTCTGCGATGTCGTCGGCCGTGTCGGTGAAGCCACCGTCGATCAGCATCACCCGTTCAGTACCGGTCAGTGGTTCGGTGAACCGGGACAGGATCGCGTCCCCTGTGTCGGTCTTGTCCCCCACCGGGATGAAGTCGACTTCGATCATGTCTTGCACTCCCCTCAGCGCCGCCTCAGTGCGACACATTCAGGGTACGTGCAGGGTCCGACATTCGGGGGACTCGCGGGCTGCGACCGCTACGTTCGGAATCGCCACCATGCGCCCCGCGACTCACCACTGGGTTCACTAGCGAGTGCGTCTTGGTACGCACCCAACCAGGTCACCGCCGTCATTTTCCGGATATGAGCAGCAACTGCCGCCCGGACGATGAACCCGACGGCGACAATCACTGCGCTCACCTCAAGCAGAGGGATGAGCGCGGACCAGCCACTGAACTCAGCGACGGCATTCAACAGCCCGAATGCGAAACCCAGCACGGCGATCATCAGCGCGGTAAGTGAGATTCCCACCTCCGCACCGTTCGACGCGTGCGCCCGCAGCGTGCCAAGCACCGCCATCCGAACCCCCGGCTCCGACGCAGTGCCCGTGACGAACTCGTTGACCCCCCTGGCAGTCAGTCGCGCGGCGGGACTACTCGGGAGGTAACCAATAGCCTCCGGAAGCACTGCATCCGTGATGTAGGGGACAAACCGGCTGGTGACTGTCGTAGGGCTCTTCGTCATGGCAAGACCGTATCTAGAGAGCGTCTCGATAGCCGAGCCCCTACCGGGCACGCTGCACGCCGGTCATCCGGACGTCTTGATAGGTCGGATCACGCTGAGTTCGCTCTCGCGTCGAAGTGCCGCGCCGAATGTGCAGTCGAGGAGCTCAGGTTTGGGTGTCGACCGATGTAGCTTTCCCGATCCCCTGCGTCGTCGTCGTAGGGGACCGCTGCAGGCAAGGACGAAAGTGGACACGAAAGTTCAGAACTGGACACTATAGGTTGGAACCCACAACGGCTCACGGCTCACGGCTCACGGGAACATCCCGTGAAACGCCATCGTGATCACTTTCAGGCGGTGGTTCCCGAACGCTTCAGTACGGCTGTCGCAGCGCACTTGCTGCCTTCGCTTGGACCGCGGCATCCAGGCCGAGCCGAGCGAGCAGGTAGGCCGTGAGCACTGCGTCGGTCGCTTGAGCGAGTCCATGAAGCCGGTGACCGGATCCGTCCGCACGATGGGCGAGCCCATTCCTCGTCTGAGTGAGATCCGTAGCCCACTCGTCAACGTTGGTCAGGATGAGCGAGACCGCTTCCGGAGCAATTGACGAGACGATGTCGTGGAGGCGGTCCCGGAACGTGATCGGTCGTGGGTCGTTCCGCAGCTTTCGGTCGAGCCACTCGCGCTCGTCCAGCGTCTGCATCGCCGCGCGCGCCCGTCTCTTGCGATCTGCGAACGTGTCCGAGTCAATATCGCGTTCCCGCTTGAGCTCGCCGAGGGCGCGATGCGTTGCTTCTGCCGCCACAGCATTCAGGAGCGCCCGTGATTCCGTGTATCCGCCGGGCGAGTAGTAACTCCCGAAGTAGGCCGAGGTTCCTTCCAGTGCCCTCGCTTGCAAGGGCATCCACGCGGCCACAGCCTCTTCAAACGTCAGCTCGTCACAGGTGAATCGCCAGTCGCGGGTCACGTCAGCGTCCGGCTCTGCTTCATGGAGGTGACGAACGTGGACGGGATGATCCTCACGCCGGCGACGTCCTCCGCGTGGATCCTCGTCTGAAACCGGGATGACGGACATTCCGAGCACTCCGCAGGCGGAGCCGGATGCAAGCGTGAGTAAATCCATCCACGCTTTCACTCGAGTGTCTAGTTCAGCGATGGTGCACGGTTCAGGGGCGTCGATGCGGAGTCGTGCCGACATCAGACCGGAGATCGAGATACCGCCCCGGCGGACGTCGAAGTCGAAGCCTCCGACGCGGGTCACCGAGGTGTAGGTCCACCCGTCCACCTCGACGGCCTTGTCGGGGACTTCGACAAGGTCGGCGCGCTTGGATCGAAGTTCCGCGGAGCGTTGTACTCCGTCTGCGCCGGACCAGTAGGCGAAGTTCTCGAGGTGTACCCAGCAGCCCTGCCAGAGCTGTTGGTGTTCTTCTTCCGGAAGGTGCACGCCAACGAAGGCTCGCGTGCCGGAGATGCGGTGGTAGTTCGGGCGGTCGCTCAAGCCGAAACGAGCTTCGGAGCGGAGTGTGAGTGCGTCTTGGACCGTGATCCGCTGGTTGCCCGCGAGGCCGTAGATCAGAGGCATCGGTCGCTCGTTGGCGGAGACCGCGTATCCACCGCCAGGAAGTGGTGTCCGCACGGAGAGGTCGAACCCGCCAATGAGTTCGAGAGTGACATCTCCGCGGTTCGAGATCGTCAGTGTTCCTGGCTGTGAGTCCGGATCATCCGGGAGCCACCAGTGGCCGCGGAACGTCTTCATCTGCGCCCTCTCTTCGAGACCAACCCGCCCATGAGGAGGCCGGCCACCATCGGCACGACAAGTTGGGTACCAACCGCGACAAGTTGCGTTTCAAGACGACAACTTGTCCTTCACTTCACATGCGCGACGACAGGCGCCTACTGCGGCATGTCGACGAACCGCGAGAACATCCCGTGGAACGCCACGGTGATGGTGTCCGTCGGCCCGTTACGGTGCTTCGCCACGATCAGGTCAGCCTCACCCTGACGTGGGTTGTCCTTCTC
>Ga0265797_10002712_pt1 | contig 29339 bp, 27 predicted proteins | sample P2T30metagenome_FD_192433 | JGI IMG/M metagenome (GOLD analysis project Ga0265797, IMG submission 192433) | Plant litter microbial communities from East Loma Ridge, Irvine, California - P2 T30 | ecosystem: Environmental > Terrestrial > Plant litter > Unclassified | place: USA: California...
GTCGCGCTACTGGCTGCACCAGGCCAACCTGAACATGAACCTGCTGATCGTGCGCACGCTGCTGGGACGCGACGCCGAGCCAGGCGAGGCGCCGGTGATTCTCGACACCTACGCGAATACCTCGTCAGCCGGGTCGATCATTGCGTTCCACAAGTACCAGGACGACCTGCCAGCCGGGACCAACGGCGTGATCTGTTCGTTCGGCGCCGGCTACTCGATCGGCTGCGTGGTGGTGCGCAAGAAGTAAGCGCCAGCCGGCGCCAGTGATTTATGGCGCCGGACGGTATTCCGGGCTGGCCGCGCCAGCTGGCAGCGCGACCGCCTTGGCGCTTTTATCGCGGTTGCCGATGGCGATGCCGAAGGCCGACGGCGCGACGTGCATCATGAGTTTGTACACGCCGACCAGGAACGCCACCGTAATGAGCGGCGAGAACACGTAATAGATCGGGAACGGCACGAAGCGGGCGTAGCGCAGGATGAACTGCCAGCCCAGGAACATCAGCGGGAAGTGGGCGACAAACACGAAGAAGCTGTAGCGGTTGCCCATCAGCGCCCACCTGCCGAGACGGGTACCATGCAGCAGCGAAGCTGCCGGCCACAGCAAAAATGGCAAGGTCAGCGCCAGCCACAGTGTCTTCTCGCCGCGCAGGCCAATGAAGCTCAGGCAGGCAACGGCGATCAGCGCAACGCACCACTTGGCATGCTTGTCGAACGCTTCCAGGTTCCAGTCGTACAGGGCCGCCATGCCGCCGATATAGAACAGGATGGCGCTGGTGCTGCGCAGCACCAAGTGCCTGTCGAGATCGAAATAAAAGATGATCGATACCGCCACCAGGCCAAGCACCGGCGCCTTGCGCAGCAGGTAGCCGAACAGTGGCGCCAGCAGAATCAGTACCACCATGTCGCGCAAGAAGTACAGCGGCATGTTGAACGGCGAGTCGGTCAGCGCGAACAGGCGATCGAGCCAGCCAGCCAGGTCCACCCCCGTCAGCGGCAGGCGATAGGCAAAGCCGAAGAACACTTCGAGTGGATACATCAACGCGATGAATGCCAGGTTAAACACCAGGAACGGAATGACCAGGGTGCGAAACTTCTTGCGCATCATCTTCATCGGCGACTGATCGAGCGCAGCGCCAAACAGCAAGAATCCTGAAATAAGCGTCAGCATCGGCACGCCCGAGCGGAACAGCCCATTGCGCAGGGTCGCCATCAGGTATTCGAACGGGTTACTCCATTCCCAGCCAATCGAATCGCCGACACCGCCCGTATGAACGTACACCGTCCCCAGGATCAGCAGGGGGCGCAGGATGGCGATACGTTCTTTGACGGCGTTGGTCAGCTTCATGGCGGCTCCAGTGGCCACCGGTCCGCCGATTGGGACGATGGCTTTCTTCACATTCAGGTGTTCAGGCGGCTGAAATGTTTCGTGCTAGCGCAAGGAATCATAGCAAATATCTAAACAACAACAAATCTTTAACAATTATAAAAGAGATAATAATCGTTTTTGATGCGGCGCAGCGACAAACGCCAATCGTGCGCGGCAGCAATTGATCAGTTAATAGCAGTGAAAAGCGCGCATGTGCAGGCAGAGGCAGGCATCGCGGCAGAGCGCCGCGATGTGAGAGGACAGGAACGGGGTGACGCCGGCCCTCAGGCCAGGTGACTTTCAGGATCGCGCAGTTCGGCGAAGCTTTCGATACTGCCGATCGAGACCACCACCGGATTCAGGCTGGCGCCGGGCGACATCGAGCGCCAGGCGAACTGCCATTCTTTTTCGCGCGACTGGCCTGCACTTTTGGTAAAGGCGGCGCCCAGCGGCGAACGGCTGCCGTACGAGATGGCGCCATCGATGCCGGCCCAGTTGGGCAGCATGCGCTGCACTGCGCGGTGCAGGCGCTCGCCGAATTCTTCGCTGTTGTGGATCACCAGGCAGGCATCGCTCGGCGTGATGATCTCGAACAGGCGCTTGTCCCAGACGGTGGAAAACGACAGGTTCAGGAAGCCGCCGTTCGGCTCCAGGCGAAACTGGCCGTTGCGCAGCGAGTTCTCGAGTTCGGTACGCAGCGCGTAACGGTGCAGGGTCGGAGGGCGTTGGTAGTCGTTCATGACGGGCTTTCTGATGATGCGTTTGGAGCGCTGGTAATGGCCGGGCGCGCCGGCTGATGCAGCGAATTCTGGTGCTGCATGCGCATGAAGCGCGCCGAGAGGAAAATCTCGCGCAAGAAGTAAACGAAGCTGCTGGTCAGGCCCAGCATCGCCAGCACGAAGCAGGCGGCGATATACTGGTCGAGCACGATGCCGGTGGTGTCGCCCGCGAACAGCATCGCGATCACCACGCACACCAGCAGGCCGCAGGCGGTGCTCGAAGCAATCGCGAAATTGACCAGGTGCGAGCGCCGGTACAGCAGCTCGAGTTCGGACGAGTACTCGGCGTTGGCGCTGACTTTCAGGCGGTCTTCGAGCACCCGGGTACGGTCGATGATGCGCGCCAGGCGGTTGGTCAGCACGGTCAGTTTGGTGGCCACGCCGGTGAGCAGGAAGACGGGCGCGATCGCCAGCTGAATGACGTGGCCGATGTCGCTGATCTGGATATTCATGAAAACACGTTCGAATTGTTGTGGTGTGCCTGCGCGCTAGTGTAGCAGCCCGCGTCTGCGCAGGGCCGCCTCATTCGAAGCGGCCGAGCCGCTTGAATTGCTCGGTGGCCGCGACCAGCGCGCGTGCGATGCCGGTTTCAAGTGCGCCGTGGCCGGCGTCCGGAATCATGGCCAGTTTCGAGCCGGGCCAGGCCGCGTGCAGGCGCCAGGCCGACAGCGGCGGACAGATCACATCGTAGCGGCCCTGCACGATGACGGCCGGCAGATGGGCGATGCGGCCAAGTTCGCGCACCAGTTGATCGTCCTCGACGAAGGCGCCATTGACCATGTAATGCGCCTCGAGCCGGCCCACGCCCAGGTCGAGCGAGTCGGAAGCAATTTCCTCGGGCTGGGGCAGCAAGAACACGCGGCGTCCTTCGAAGCGGCTCCAGGCGCGTGCCGCCGGCCAGTACACCTCGGGATCGTGGCACAGCAGGCGGCGCGCGTAGGCGCCCAGCAGGTCGTGCCGTTCTTCGGGGGGAATCGGGGCCACGAACTGGTCGTACAGTTCGGGGTGGAACCAGCCGGCGCCGTTGATGAACCAGTCGACTTCGGCGCGCGTGCACAAGAAAATTCCGCGCAGCACAAAGCCAAGGCAGCGCCCGGGATGCATTTCGCCATAGGCCAGCGCCAGGGTCGAACCCCAGGAGCCGCCGAATACCAGCCATTGCTCGATGCCGAACAGGGCGCGCAGGCGCTCGATGTCCTCGATCAGCAATTGCGTGGTGTTGTTGCGCCACTCGCCCAGCGGCGTCGACTTGCCGGCGCCGCGCTGGTCGAACAGGATCACGCGGTAGGCATTGGGATCGAAGAAGCGGCGGTGCTGGGGCGACAGCCCGGCGCCGGGGCCGCCGTGCAGGAAGATCACGGGAATGCCATCCGGATTGCCGACTTCTTCCCAGTAGATCGTGTGCAGTTCGTCGACTGCGAGCATGCCGCTGCGCGTGGGCTGGATCGGCGGAAACAGGGACGACGGCGTGACGGGCATGGCGGCTCTTTTCGATGAATCAAGTGCCGATTGTAGCGTACTGCCGCCCGGTTTCAGAAGCGTGGGACAGGCGCGCGATCCACGGCGGCCTGCTTTGTCCTGGTCCCGCCTGACTTACTTCAGGTGGGGTGCAGGCATGCCGTCCATGGCCGTGTTGTCGAGCGGACGCGCAAGCTTCTTTTTCTTGTAGCAGCCAGTGGCGAAGGCGAACGCAGAGCCGAACGTGGCGTTGCACAAGTTCCAGACCAGCACCAGGAACGCCACCACCAGCACCGGCGTCACGAACCAGAACAGCGGCGCGGGAATGACTGCCTGATACGGCTTGTAGACGAACCAGGCCGCGGCCAGCACCGGCGCATGGGCCAGGAAGATGAAGAAGCTGTACGAGCTCATGCGGGTCATCCAGATGCCGACCCGGGTATTGGTCAGCAGCGACGCGGCCGGCCAGACCAGGAACGGCGACGCGTAGACCAGGTAATTCAGGTCTTTCACACGCAGGACCACCACCGCCATGCAGGCGATGCAGAAGATGACGAGCGCCGGCACCCGGTATTTGTCCAGCGCCAGCATGTTCACCCCCAGCAGCGCCGCCATGCCGCCCAGATAGAACATGATCAGCATATTGTCGCGCAGCAGAATCATGCCATCGAGATTGAAATGGGCGATGCAGAACACGACCACCAGACCGACATACGGCGCGCTGCGCAAGAGTTTGCCCAGGAGCGGCGCAACCAGCACCAGCACCACCAGATTGCGCAGGAAATGCAGCGGATAGTTGACTGGCGAATCCCTGAGGCCAAACACCGCATCCATCCATTCCATGATCCCGATATCGAGCAGCTCACGGAAGATGTGGACATTGAAGTAGCGCTGTGCGATCCACGTGACGATCACCAGGCCGAAATTGAAGAACATGAACGGCACCACCAGGCTGTCGAACTTTTTCTTGTACAGCTTGAGTGGCGTGCGGTCGAGGCCCGAGGCAAACACCAGGTAGGCCGAGATAAAGGTCAGGATCGGCACCGTGGTGCGGAACACGGCGCCCTGGAAAAACGCTTTGAAATAGTCGAAGAAGGTGATCGGCAAGCCGCCAAGCGGAAGGTACGGCGGCGTATGCAGGACCACGACGCCAAAGATCATCAGGAATCGCAGCATGTTCATGCGTTGGCTGACTTCTTTGTTTAATTTCATGATCCGCACCTGTACTTAAAGTCTGGCTCTTGATGATTCCCAAGAGCATTGAAAAAATGATATCTTTTGACTCTAGCACATGCTGCATTGCACACGTTTCACGATATAAAAATTAACAAATTTTGATAATTGCAACTTTTCGCCCGGTCTGATAACCCATGCTGGTCCCCTTTCTTGCCGCTCGGGGGGCGCTGGACTGAGCAAGCCAGGCCATGGGCAAAACGCTGACGCCAATAAAAAGGCCCGGATGATGTGCATCCGGGCCCTCGCTCGATACAGGCACGCGGTTTCCGCGTGCTTGCCATCAAGACATATGCTGCCCGCCATTGATCGCGATATTCGCCCCCGTCACGAACGCTGCTTCATCCGACGACAGGTAGGCCACCAGGCCGGCCACTTCTTCTGGCTTGCCCAGGCGCCCCATTGGAATCTGCGGAATGATCTTGGTTTCAAGAACTTCGCTCGGGATGTCCATCACCATCTTGGTGCCGATATAGCCGGGCGAGATGGTGTTGACGGTGACACCCTTGCGCGCCACTTCCAGCGCCAGCGCCTTGGTGAAGCCATGCATGCCGGCTTTGGCGGCCGAGTAGTTGGTCTGGCCGAAGGCGCCCTTCTGGCCGTTCACCGACGAGATGTTGATGATGCGGCCCCAGCCGCGCTCGACCATGCCATCGCAGACGGGCTTGGTCATGTTGAACACGGAATCGAGATTGGTCTTCATCACGGCGTCCCAATTGACCTTGTCCATCTTCTTGAAGGTCATGTCGCGCGTGATGCCGGCGTTATTCACCAGCACGTCGATCGGGCCGACGTCCTGCATGACCTGGCGCACGCAGTCCTGGGCCGAATCGTAGTCGGCCACGTCGCAGGCGTAGGCCTTGAAGTCGAAGCCCTGCTCCCGCATCGAGGCCAGCCAGGCGTCGGCCTTGGTATTGCCAGGCGAGAACGTGGTGACCACTTTATAGCCCAGTGCAGCGAGCTTGATGCACACCGCTTCGCCCAGGCCGCCCATGCCGCCGGTTACTAATGCAACTCTAGCCATTGTCTTCTCCAGTTTTATTGTATGTTGCCATTCGATTGAATCGCCGGCTGCCCTGTGTCGGTAGCCGGCGTGACACTCTCTTGCTGATCGGGCCCGATGAATCGGGTCCAGGCTCAGTGAGGCCGTGCTTAGTCGCGCTCGACCGCCAGCGCCACACCCATGCCGCCGCCGATGCACAGGCTGGCCAGCCCGCGCTTGGCGTCGCGGCGAATCATTTCGTGCAGCAGCGTGACCAGCACGCGCGCGCCGGAAGCACCGATCGGGTGGCCCAGGGCGATGGCGCCGCCATTGACGTTGATCTTCGAGGTATCCCAGCCCATTTCCTTGTTCACGGCGATGGCTTGGGCGGCGAAGGCTTCGTTGATTTCCATCAGGTCGACATCTTCGTGGGTCCAGCCAGCCTTCTGCAGGCACAGGCGCGAGGCCGAGACCGGGCCCATGCCCATGATCGATGGATCCAGGCCCGACGACGAATAGGCCTTGATGCGCGCCAGCGGCGTGAGCCCCAGCTCTTTCGCTTTCGACGCGCTCATCATGATCACGGCGGCGGCGCCGTCGTTGATGCCGGAGGCGTTGCCGGCGGTGACCGAGCCTTCCTTGTTGAAGGCCGGGCGCAGGCTCGACAGCGCTTCGAGCGTGCTGCCCTGCTTTGGATACTCATCGCTGTCGAAGATCGTGGTGCCTTTTTTGGAGGCGATTTCGATCGGGATGATCTCGTCCTTGAACTTGCCTGCTTTTTGTGCAGCTTCGGCCTTGAGCTGCGACTGCAGCGCGAATTCATCTTGCTCGGCGCGCGAAATCTCGTACTTGCGGGCGACGTTTTCGGCGGTGACGCCCATGTGGTATCCGTTGTAGACGTCCCACAGGCCGTCGACGATCATGGTGTCGGTGAGCTTGGCGTCGCCCATGCGGAAGCCGTCGCGCGAGCCGGCCAGCACGTGCGGCGAGGCGCTCATGTTTTCCTGGCCGCCAGCGATGACGATCTGGGCGTCGCCGCAGCGGATCGCCTGGGCTGCCAGGTGGGTGGCCTTGAGGCCGCTGCCGCAGACTTTGTTGATGGTGTAGGCCGGCACCATATCGGGCAGGCCGGCCTTGATCACGGCCTGGCGCGCCGGGTTCTGGCCGACGCCGGCGGTGAGCACCTGGCCCAGGATGACTTCGCTGACGGTAGCGGGGTCGATGCCGGTCTTTTCGATCAGGTGCTTGATCACTTGTGCGCCCAGTTCGGCGGCGGGGATCTTGGCCAGGGTACCGCCGAACTTGCCGACAGCGGTGCGGCCGGCGGCTACGATGACTACGTCTTCCATGTTGACTCTCCGATGTGCCGGCCCCAGCCGGCATTGTTCAGACTTCCCAGGACAGGCGGCCGCAACGACGATGCGGCGCCCAAGGCGATGGGTCTCGAGATCGCCGCAAAAGACTGGCGTAACGGGATTCGGCCCACGCTGATGTTTAAGCAACATCAATCTTAGCAGTTTATTCATCGCGAACAACAATGCAAGCGTAGCGCTTTGACCCAGCGCATAACTTAATTATTGGTAACGTGTAGACGTTCAATTTCCGCTAGGAATGATGCGTGCGCTTCTGTCCATTTCACTAATTTTCACAGTAGAATGCACGAGCGCAATGCCAACCATCCCTGTTTATGCCCAAAACCACGCTTCCCATCGAGATCAAGATTTCCACGGTCGTCGCCATTTCCACCATTCTGCATTCGGCCGACCCGAAGGCAATCGACGCGGCCCTGGAACAGATGACCGGCGGGGTATCCGATTTCTTTGAGGACGAATTCGCGGTGATCGACGTGGCCGCGATCGCCATGGAGGCGCCGCCGATCGACTGGCCGGCCCTGGTGCAGCTGCTCAGGAAATACCGCCTGAACGCAGTCGCCGTGCGCGGCGCCAGTTCGGCCATGATCGATGCGATCCGCGCCAATGGCCTGGCGCTCGACGACGGCACCAGCGGCGTGCGGGCGCCGGAAGCGCAGCAGCAGGCCGTGCCGGCTGCCGCGCAAGCGGTCGCGGCGCCGGCCGTGGCTGAAGCGGCGCCAGTCGCGCCGCCGCCGCCGCCTGCCCTGGCGCCGTCGCTGGCGGCGATGATTGTCGACACCCCGGTGCGCGCCGGCCAGCGCATCTATGCGCGCGGCGCCGACCTGATCGTTACGGCGACCGTCAACAATGGCGCCGAGCTGATCGCTGACGGCAGCATCCACGTGTATGCACCACTCAACGGCCGCGCGCTGGCTGGCGCCTCGGGCAATGCCGAGGCGCGCATTTTCGCGCTGTCGATGCAACCCGAACTGGTGTCGATTGCCGGTGTCTACCGCACCTTCGACGAAGGATTTCCGAGCGACCTGTCACGCCAGCCGACCCAGATCCGGCTGGTGGGCGACCGCATCGATATCCAGGCGCTGGCGCCGGCATCGTCGCGCGCTTGAACCGAACTCACAGTGACTGAATAAAAGGACATATTTGTGGCGAGAATTATTGTTGTGACGTCCGGCAAGGGCGGTGTGGGTAAAACGACCTCGAGCGCGAGCTTCTCGACCGGCTTGGCCATGCGTGGTCATAAGACCGTGGTGATCGACTTCGACGTCGGCCTGCGTAACCTCGACCTGATCATGGGTTGCGAGCGCCGCGTGGTGTACGACCTGATCAATGTGATCAACGGCGAAGCGACCCTGAACCAGGCGCTGATCAAGGACAAGCACAGCGACAACCTGTTCATCCTGCCGGCATCGCAAACGCGCGACAAGGACGCCCTGGGCGAAGAAGGCGTGGAACGCGTGCTCAACGACCTGGTCAAGATGGACTTCGAATTCATCATCTGCGATTCGCCGGCCGGTATCGAGCATGGCGCGCTGATGGCGCTGACGTTCGCCGATGAGGCGATCGTGGTCACCAACCCGGAAGTGTCGTCGGTGCGCGACTCCGACCGTATCCTCGGCATTTTGCAGGCCAAGTCGCGCCGCGCCCAGAGCGGTACCGAGCCGGTCAAGGAACACCTGTTGATCACCCGCTATTCGCCAAAACGCGTCGAAGCCGACGAAATGCTGTCGTACCAGGACGTGCAAGAAATTCTGCGCATTCCGCTGATCGGCATTATTCCGGAATCGGAATCGGTGCTGCACGCATCGAACCAGGGCAATCCGGCGATCCACTTCAAGGGCACCGACGTGGCCGACGCGTACGAAGACGTGGTCGCGCGCTTCCTGGGCGAAGACCGCCCGCTGCGCTTTACCAACTACGAAAAGCCGGGACTGTTCCAGCGCATTTTCGGAGCCAAGTGAGATGGCCTTGCTTTCCTTCCTGTTCCCAGAAAAAAAGAAGAGCGCCACAGCCGCCAAGGAACGCTTGCAGATCATCATCGCCCGTGAGCGGACCAACCGCACCGGGCCTGACTTCCTGCCGGCGCTGCACCAGGAACTGATCGCGGTGATCTCGAAGTATGCCAAGGTCAACCCGGACGACATCAAGATCTCGCTCGACCGCCAGGGCAACCTGGAGGTGCTCGACGTCAACGTGGTGCTGCCCGACAGCTGATCCACGGCCCTGCCGTGCCCGACGATGCCCGCGACCTGCGGGCATCGTCGTTTCAGGACATGACAACGACCAGCATTACATCGGCAGCAGCGGATCCTTGCCCGCTTCCTGTTTCGCTTCCTGTTTTGCTTCTTCGGCCGCTTCCTTGACCTGCACCTGCGGCAGGTCGCCCACGTCCTCCACCCCGGCAGCGTCGAGCTCGCGCACCACGTTCACGCAGGCGTTCACGTGCTGCTCGGCCATTTTCTTGAACAGCGTGTAGCCGATCACGGCCGACACGAGCTGCCCTGCCAACGGTACCATCTTGGCCGTGGTCTTGGCCGACATCCGGCCCGCCACCCTGCGGAACAAGCGCAGCACCACGCCGCGGGTGACCAGTTTGCCGACCAGCATGCCGCCCACCGAAGCCGCCGCTTTATAGGCGATGATGCGCAGACGTGGGTGCAGGCGCTCGATCTGCTCCTGGGTCAGGCCGAATTCGGCGTTGACTTCCTCGACCAGTTTGGCGAAACCGGTCAGGTCGGCCAGTACGTCCAGGCCCGGAATCGGCACCACGGCCACGGCCGCTGAAATGGCGGCGCGCTTTTTCACCAGCTGCATGCAGCGGGTACGGGTTGCATCGATTTCGGCGCCGCTGACCGGCACCCGATCTTCGTTAACATTCACAGTTTTTCGTGGAAACAACATAATCACTCCCTCTCTCTTGTCTGGGTAACATCATGTTTCCAGTGTACGTCTATAGGGAAAAATACTACGTGGTCCCTTTAACACAACAAGTAGTGACTTCAAATGCAAATTGGATGTTTACCGTTAGCACTATTTTGTGAAAGTCTGATATATTTTGTTCATACCTTGTAGGAGACTTCCTACACAGGCAACTCTTAATTTCTTGTCATCATGAAGATCGCCGTACTTGAGCAAGACCGCCAGCAGGCCGACCTGATTTGCCAGGTACTCGGGGCCGCCGGCCATAGCTGCCAACCGTATGACAGCGCCAGGGAACTGCTGGCCAATCTGCGCAAGGACAGCGCCGACATGCTCGTGATGGACTGGGGCGTGCCGGATATGGAAGCACCCGAGGTACTGCGCCGCGCCAAGGAAAAACTGGCCTCGAATGCACCGACCGTGTTCCTGGTCGGCGGCAATGCGGAAGATGACATCATCGCCGGCGTCAATGCCGGCGCCGACGATTACCTGGTCAAGCCGCTGCGCCGGGGCGAGCTGGTGGCGCGCGTGTCGGCCCTGCTGCGGCGCGCTTATCCGTCGCAGAACAGCGCCGAGCAGCTGCAGTTCGGCCCTTACACCTTCGAGACGCGTCCGGGACGCTTGCTCAAGGATGGCGCCCAGATCGACGTCACGCAAAAAGAATTTTCGCTGGCGCTGCTGTTCTTCCGCAACATCGGGCGTCCGCTGTCGCGTGCGTATATCCACGAATCGGTGTGGGTACGCGACACCGATATCCCGTCGCGCACCATGGACACCCATGTTTCGCGGGTGCGCAACAAGCTGCACCTGCGTCCCGAGAATGGTTTCCGCCTGGTGCCGGTGTACAGCTACGGTTACCGCTTGGAAAAACTTGGCGCCTGAGAGCCCTCTGAAACCCTGAGAGCAAGAGGGTATAATGGCCGCAGTCCATTCACCCCTCCCTCCCCCAGAATGCAACTGCTTGCCGTTGGCCTGAACCACACCACTGCACCGGTCTCGCTGCGCGAGCAGCTGGCGCTCGCGCCCGACCAGATCGGCAAGGCGGTGCAGTCGGCGCGCGGCTGGTTTGCGCGCCATGGTTCTGAAGGCGGTGAAGAGGCGGCGATCCTGTCGACCTGCAACCGCACCGAGATGTATGCGGCCAGCAGCCTGCCCAATCCGCTCGATGCGTCGGCCCAGTTTCTGGCCCATTATCACGCCCTGAACTACGCCGAGCTGCGCCCGCACCTGTATCTGCTGCCGCAGCACGACGCCGTGCGCCACGCCTTCCGCGTCGCCTCCGGGCTCGACTCGATGGTGCTGGGCGAGCCGCAGATCCTGGGGCAAATGAAGGATGCGGTGCGCACCGCCGAACAGGCCGGCGGCCTCGGCACGTATCTGCACCAGTTATTCCAGCGCAGTTTCGCGGTCGCCAAAGAAGTACGCACCAGCACCGAGATCGGCGCCCACAGCGTGTCGATGGCCGCCGCCGCGGTGCGCCTGGCGCACCGCATTTTCGACAGCATCGCCGACCAGAACGTGCTGTTCATCGGCGCCGGCGAAATGATCGAGCTGTGCGCGGCCCACTTCTCGGCCCAGAACCCGAAGTCGGTGACCATCGCCAACCGCACCATGGAGCGGGGCGAGGCGCTCGCCACCCGCTACAACGGGCGCGCCATCCGCCTGGCCGACTTGCCCGAGCAATTGCACCAGTTCGACATCGTGATTTCGTGCACTGCCTCGACCCTGCCCCTGATCGGCCTGGGCCTGGTCGAACGCGCGGTCAAGGCGCGCCGTCACCGTCCGATCTTCATGGTCGACCTGGCGGTGCCGCGCGACATCGAACCCGAAGTCGCGCGCCTGGACGACGTGTTCCTGTACACCGTCGACGATCTGGCGCAAGTGGTGCAGACCGGCATGGAAAGCCGCCAGGCTGCCGTGCGCCAGGCCGAAGCCATTATCGAGACCCGGGTCGAATCGTTCATGCACTGGGTGGGCGACCGCGCCGTGGTGCCGGTGATCCGCGAGCTGCACGATTCGAGCGAGGCCTTGCGCCTGGCCGAGCTCGAGCGCGCACGGCGGATGCTGGCGCGCGGCGACGATCCCGAGGCGGTGCTCGAAGCATTGTCGCGCGGCCTGACCGCGAAATTTTTGCACGGCCCGCAACAGGCCCTGCACCAGGCCCAGGGCGACGAACGCGCGCGCCTGGCCAACCTGCTGCCGCAGCTGTACCGCGGCCGCCGTTAGCGTTCGTATCCCCGGCGCGCCTGCGCCCTCTGCGCCGATTGCCGGCGCATCCCCGCCGCCGCACGCGGCTTCGATTTCCCGATTCAGAGATTGCCCATGAAACCTTCCATGCTGTCCAAGCTGGACCAACTCGCCAACCGCCTGGTCGAGCTCGACGAACTGTTGATGAGCGAAGGCGCCACCGCGAACATGGACAGCTACCGCAAGATGACGCGCGAGCACGCCGAGCTGTCGCCGCTGGTGGCGGTGTATCGCCAGTACCAGAGCGCGCTGGACGACACCGCCGCTGCGCAAGAGCTGCTGCAAGACCCGGAAATGAAAGAATTTGCGCAGGAAGAAATCGAAGGCGCCAAAGAGCGCATGGCCGGCCTCGAAACCGAACTGCAGAAAATGCTGCTGCCCAAGGACGCCAACGACGAGCGCAATATCTTCCTCGAGATCCGCGCCGGCACCGGCGGCGACGAGTCGGCCCTGTTCGCCGGCGACTTGCTGCGCATGTACACCCGCTTCGCCGAGCGCAACCGCTGGCAGGTCGAGATGGTGTCGGAATCGACCTCGGACCTGGGCGGCTACCGCGAAGTGATCGTGCGCGTGGTCGGCAACGGCGCCTATTCAAAACTGAAATTCGAATCCGGCGGCCACCGCGTGCAGCGGGTGCCGGCGACCGAGACGCAAGGCCGCATCCACACCTCGGCCTGCACGGTGGCGGTGATGCCCGAAGCGGACGAACTCGAGGACATCGACATCAACCCGGCCGACCTGCGCATCGACACCTACCGCGCCTCGGGCGCCGGCGGCCAGCACATCAACAAGACCGACTCGGCGGTGCGCATCACCCACCTGCCGACCGGACTGGTGGTGGAGTGCCAGGACGACCGCAGCCAGCACAAGAACAAGGCCTCGGCCATGAAGGTGCTGGCGGCCCGCCTGAAGGATGCGCAATTGCGCGAGCAGCAGTCGAAAGAAGCGGCTACCCGCAAGAGCCTGATCGGCTCGGGCGACCGCAGTGAGCGCATCCGCACCTATAATTTCCCGCAGGGACGGCTGACCGACCACCGCATCAACCTGACGTTGTACAAGCTCGATTTCATCATGGATGGCGACCTGAGCGACCTGACCACGGCGCTGTCGGCCGAGCACCAGGCCGAGCAGCTGGCGGCGCTGGGCGATTGATGGCGTGGGGCGGGTGGCCGGCTTCATGCGAAAATGCGTCCGATTTATCCTTCCGGTTCATTTGAGAAAGCACCCGATGTTGCCCACCAATCGCCAGGTCCTGTACTTCATCTCGTCGATCTGCTTCGCCCTGATCGGCGTCGCCCTGTATCTGCAGCATGCAATGCAAATGCAGCCGTGCCCGCTGTGCGTGATCCAGCGCTATATGTTCCTGGCGATCGGCGTGGCCACCCTGGTGGCGGCAATCAGCGGCAAGGTGCGCGAAGGAACGATCCTGGCGCTGCTCGCCGCAGTCGGCGGCCTCTACACGGTCGGCAAGCACCTGTACGTGATCGCCAATCCCGGCTTCTCGTGCGGCATCGATCCGGTGGAAACCTTCCTCAACAAGATCCCGAGCGCCGAATACCTGCCGTGGGTGTTCCGCGCCGACGGCCTGTGCACGGGCGCGGTGGACAAGGTGCTGGGCCTGGCGATTCCGCAGTGGTCGGCCGTGTGGTTCGTGGCATTGACCGTGCTGCTGGCCTGGGTGCTGGTGCGCTCGCTGCGCGCCGGCAAGGCGCATACCCCGTCATGATCAGCGCCGGCTGCACACTGGCGCAGGCGCGGCAGGCGCTGCCGCTCGACGCGCTCGAAAACCGCATCCTGCTGTGCCATGCGCTGCGCCTGCCGCGGGTAGCGCTGATCACCCAATCCGAGCGCGTGCTCAGCGCCGACGAAATCGCGCTGGTCACGGCGCTGGTGCAGCGCCGCCTGGATGGCGAGCCGATCGCCTACATCACCGGCGAGCGCGAATTCTTCGGGCTGTCGTTCAAGGTGACGCCGGCGGTGCTGATCCCGCGCCCGGATACCGAACTGATCGTCGAACTGGCGCTGGCGCGGCTGGCGCCGCAGGCGCGCGTGCTCGACATGGGCACCGGCAGCGGCGCCATCGCGGTGGCGCTGGCCAGCAACCGGCCCGACCTCGACGTGACCGCGCTCGACGTCAGCGAAGCAGCGCTGGCGGTGGCGCGCGAGAACGCCGCCGCCAACGACACCCGCGTGCGCTTCGTGCGCAGCGACTGGTATGCGGCGCTGGCGACCGAACGGTTCGATCTGATCGCCTCGAACCCGCCCTACATCGTGGCCGGCGACCAGCACCTGACCGAAGGCGATTTGCGCTTCGAGCCGATCGACGCCCTGACCGACCACGGCGACGGCCTGGCCGCGCTGCGCACCATCATCGACGGCGCGCCAGAGCGCCTGGCCGACGGCGGCTGGCTGTTGCTGGAACATGGCTACGACCAGGCCGCCGCCGTGCGCGCCCTGCTGCAAACGCGCGGCTTTTGTGAAGTGCAGAGCTGGCGCGACCTGGGCAATATTCAACGCGTCAGCGGAGGCTGCTTCGGCACCGACAGCGGCTCCTGAGCGCGCCGCTCCGCACGGGATTGTTAAAATGTTCAGTCCCGACCCCGGAGCCTGCATGCGCGTCCTGTTCGCCTCTCTCGTCACGTCCCTCGTGCTGTGCACACCCTTGGCCTGCGCGGCCGAAGTCGAAGCCAGCCCCACGCCGGCGGCGCAAGCCGCCGAATTGTACGAGCGCGACTGGCAATGGCAGCTGCGCCATCATCCTGAACAAGCCACTGCGCTGGGCGAGCAGCGCTTCAATGCGCGCTTGAGCGACACCTCGCTCGCCGCTCGCGGCGCCGCGCTCGAACACGAACAGCGCATGCTGGGCGCCGTGCGCGCGATCGACCGCGCCGCGCTCGCCGGGCAAGACCTGGTGTCGTACGACCTGTTCGCCGCCGCCAAGGAACAAGCCGTGGCTGGCGCCATGTTCACGGCCTTCGATCCGCAGCCGATCTCGGCCTACGACGGCTTGCAGGTGCGCCTGCCGCGGCTGGTGGCGCAGATGCCGTTTCACACCGATGCCGACTATCTCGACTACCTGGCGCGGCTGCAGGCGCTGCCGGCCCACGTCGACGGCCTGATCGCGCAACTGCGCGCCGGCATGGCCGCGGGCTGGAGCGTGTCGCGCGTGGTGGTTTCGCCGGTGCCGGACGCCTTGCGCGCACTGCGTGAAAATCTGGCCGACGGCGCCCTCGGCGCCCCATTCAAACGCGTGCCGTCCACCATCGCGCCGGATGTGCGCGAGCAGCTGCGCGCCATCGGCGCGGCCACGCTGGAACGCGACGTGGCGCCGGCGCTGGGCAAGCTCGAAGACTTCTTGCGCCAGGAGTATGTGCCGGCGGCGCGCACCAGCATCGGCGCCGGCGCCCTGCCCGGCGGCGCCGACTGGTATGCATTCCTGGTGCGCGCCAGCACCAGCACGGCAATGACCCCGGCCCAGGTGCATGCACTCGGCCTGCAAGAAGTGGCGCGCCTGCGCGCCGCGATCGGGCGCGTGATTCCGCGCACCGGCTACCGCGGCGGCTTCGACGGTTTCATCGCCTTTGCGCGCAGCGACCCGCGCCTGTTCTTTACCTCGTCCGAAGCGCTGCTGGACCGCTACCGGCGCACGCTGGCGCTGGCCCAGGCGCGGCTGGGACGGGTGGTGAACCTGATCCCGGATGCCGGCATCGTGGTCAAGCCGATGCGTCATCCGGGCCCGGGCCAGCCGGCCGCCTTTTATGAAGCCGGCAGCCGCGAACGCAGCGCGGCGCTGGTGGTCGACAGCGCGCAACTGGCGGCGCGTCCGATCTGGCAGGTCGACACGGTGGCGCTGCACGAAGCCGTGCCCGGCCACCACCTGCAGGTGGCGCGCGCGCAAGAACTCGACAGCCTGCCGGCGTTTCGCCGCAACGGCTGGTACGACGCCTTCGGCGAAGGCTGGGCCACCTATGCCGAAAGCCTAGGGCCGGAACTGGGCCTGTTCCAGGACCCGTTTTCACTGTTCGGCCACCTGAATGAAGAAATGTTCCGCGCCGCCCGGCTGGTGGTCGACACCGGCATCCATGCCCAGGGCTGGACGCGCCAGCAGGCGATCGACTTCCTGAACACGCACACCGCCAACCCGGCCGCCGACAATGCGGCCGAGGTCGACCGCTACATCGCGCACCCGGCGCAGGCGCTGGGTTACAAGATCGGCCAGCTGCGCATCCTGGCGCTGCGCACCCAGGCCAGGGCGGCGCTCGGCGCGCGCTTCGACCTGCGCCGCTTTCATGACGCGCTGCTGGGCGGCGGCGCGCTGCAGCTGCCCGAACTCGAGCGGCAGATGGCACGCTGGATCGCGGCCGAGAAAGCGCCGCCGCCAGCGCCCACGCCACCGGCCGAGACTGCACCGGCGGCGCCGGCGGCGGTTGCGGATCCGATCCCGCCCCCTGCGCTAAACACTTCCCGGCAGGAATGAGTCGCCCTCCGGCGCGTCGTCCGTTTTTCGGTTACTCTCTGCACCAACCGAGAACTGGCAGTACAAGAAAGGAAACACTGTGTCGAACCAATTCAACCGCCGCCTGGCCCTGCTCGACGACGATGAACACCGCGCCTTGCTGGGCCAGGGCCTGCGCGGCATCGAGCGCGAAACCCTGCGCGTCGGTCAGGCAGGCCAGCTGGCCCGCACGCCGCACCCTGCGGCGCTGGGTTCGGCGCTCACGCATCCGCTGATCACCACCGATTACGCCGAAGCCCTGCTCGAATTCATCACGCCGGCCGAGCACGACATCGCGCTGGCGCTGCATCGCCTGGACGCGATCCACCGCTACGCCTACACCAAGATGGGCGACGAGCTGCTCTGGAGCGTGTCGATGCCGGGCGAATTGCCGCCCGAAGAAGAGATCGACATCGCCAACTATGGCAGCTCGAATATCGGCATGCTCAAGCACGTCTACCGGCGCGGCCTGGCGCTGCGCTATGGCAAGGCCATGCAATGCATCGCCGGCATTCACTACAATTATTCGCTGCCCGAAAAGCTGTGGCAATTGTTCGCGCAACATGAAGGCATCGTCGAAGAACGCCGCCATGCGCTGCGCGACTTCCAGTCCGAAAGCTATATTGCGATGATCCGCAATTTCAGGCGCTATTCGTGGCTGCTGATGTACCTGTTCGGCGCCACGCCGGCGCTGACCACGAGCTTCTTGCGCGGCCGCGAACATGGTCTCGAGACCTTGTCTGACGACACCCTGTACCTGCCGTACGCGACCAGCCTGCGCATGAGCGACCTGGGCTACCAGAACGATGCCCAGTCGGGCCTGAGCCCGCACGAGAACAGCCTGGAAAGCTACGTCACCAGCCTGATGGACGCGGTCAACCGTCCGTATGGGCCCTACCAGGAAATCGGCACCCACAAGAATGGCGAATGGGTGCAGCTGTCGACCAATGTGCTGCAGATCGAGAACGAGTACTACTCGACCATCCGTCCCAAGCGCGTGATCCGTACCGGCGAACGGCCGGTGCAGGCGCTGTGCAACCGCGGCGTGCAGTACATCGAAGTGCGCTGCCTGGACGTCGATCCGTTCGAGCCGGTCGGCATCGCGCTCGAAACCGGGCGCTTCCTGGATGCCTTCCTGCTGTTTTGCGCGCTCGAAGAAAGCCCCTTGATCAGCGCCCACGACAGCCATCTGCACGCACGCAATTTCGCGCGCACGGTCAAGGAAGGGCGCCGGCCAGGCTTGAACCTGACCCGCGACGGCGCCGAAGTGCCGCTCAAGGATTGGGCGCTCGAGCTGATCGAACGCATCCGCCCGGTGGCGCGCCTGCTCGACGAAGGCCATAACGACGACGGCGTGCACGAAGCCGCACTTGGCCGGCAAAAGGCCAAGATCGACGATCCTGCGCTGACGCCATCGGCGCGCGTGCTGCAAGAAATCCGCGCGCTTGGCTCGGCTGCGGCGTTCGGCCTGCAGCAAAGCAAGCTGCACGCCGCCGCCCTGCGCGACAGCCCGCTGATGCCGGCCGAAGCGTCGCTGTTCGACGAAGGCGTTGCGGCGTCGCGCGTCGAGCAGGCCAATATCGAACAGAGCGACAGCGGCAGCTTCGACGATTTCGTGGCGGCGTATAACAGCAGCACGCTGTGCGGTAACAACTGAAGCGCCGGGCCCGGCTGACAGCCGGGCTTCTTTTGCGAGGACGATGTGCTCACGTTTTACAACGAACACCACGTGCAGCACACCGCCCGCAGCGAGCCCGGCCGCGCCGCGACCGGGCTTCATCCAGACCGGCCCGAGGCGTTGAGCGCCGTGCTGCGCGAATGCGAGCGGCGCGGACTGGGCGCGATCGTGACGCCGCATGGCGTCTCGCCGGTTACGCTCGAGCGGGTCCACAGCCCGCGCTACCTGCACTTCTTGCGCACCGCCTGGCACGCGTGGTGCGCACTCGATCCCGCACATGCCGAGCGCGACGCCGTTGCCGCCGCGTGGCCGATCCGCACCCTGCGCGCCGACATCGAGCCGGACGCGTTTGTCGCCCGCCTCGGCCTGTTTTCAATGGACTGCATCACCCCGATCACTGCCGGCACCTGGATCGCGGCCAAGAGCGGCGCCGATTGCGCGGTCAATGCCGCGCACGCGCTGCGCCGTGGCGAGCGCGGCACCTTCGCGCTGACCCGCCCGCCTGGCCACCATGCCGGCTTCGATTTCTTCGGCGGCGCCTGCTTCCTGAACAATGCGGCGCTGGCGGCCCAGCACCTGCTCGACGACGGCCTGGAGCGGGTCGCCATCCTCGACCTGGGCTACCATCACGGCAACGGTACCCAGAGCATCTTCTATGGCCGCAGCGATGTGATGCTTGTCTCGCTGCATGCCGATCCGCGTGGCGCCTGGCCGTTCTACACCGGCCACGCCGACGAAACCGGCGGCGGCGCCGGCGCCGGCTACAACATGAACATCCCGCTGCCGCCCGGCAGCAGCGCCCAGCAGTGGTTCGCCGCGCTCGAGACCGCATGCGTGACACTGTCGATGGCGCAGCCGCAGGCGCTGGTGGTCTCGCTCGGGGTCGATACGTGCGCGGTCGGCGCCGATGCGCGCTTCGGCCTGCAGGGCGGCGACTTCCTGCGCCTGGGCGAACGCATCGCCCATCTGGGCCTGCCGACTGCGTTCGTGTTCGAGGGCGGCCACGCCGGCGCCGAACTGGGCATCCATACCGTGAATGTGCTGGAAGGCTTCGAGACCGCGATCGAATGAGCCGGCCACTCTGGCATGGCACAATAGCCGCTCTGCTTCCTGACAACTTCTCGTGCACATGACCACCCCAAGCCTCATCGACTGGCAATTCTCGCGTTTCGCCGACCTCTCGCCGTTTGACCTGTACGACGTGCTGGCCCAGCGCCAGAACGTCTTCATCCTCGAGCAGACCTGCCTGTATCCGGACATCGATGGCCACGACATTGACGCCCACCACCTGCTCGGCTGGCGCACGGTCGACGGCAAGCGCGTGCTGGCCGCCTACCTGCGCGTGCTGGCGCCGGGCGCCAAGTACGACGAGATGTCGCTCGGACGCGTTGTCACCACCAGCGCCGCACGCGGCAGCGGCGCCGGCCGCGCCCTGCTCGAGCAAGGCATCGCCCATGCCGAAGCCCTGCATCCGGGCCACCGCATCCGCATCGGCGCCCAGCAATACCTGGAGCGCTTTTACCAGGGCTTCGGCTTCGAGACCGTCTCCGCGCCGTATGACGAAGACGGCATCATGCACATCGACATGCTGCGCTGAGGGTTGGTTCAGCGCGGCACCGGCGCTGCGCTTGGCGGCGGCGTCGGGGCTGCGCTTTGCGCTGCGCTCGGCGTTGCAATGGCCGGATCGAGCCGCGCATACAGGCAGTTCGCTTCATTGCAGGCCAGCGCCAGCACCTGGCGCGCATCGTTGATGTCGCCGGCCCAGGTCAGCACCCAGCCTTCTGGCAAGGTGGTCCATCCGTTCAGGTCGCGCATGCGGCCGCGCTCGTAGAGAAAGGCGCGAATTGCCGGGCCTTCGGGTGTTTCGATCAGGTATTCACCGACCACGGCGCCCAGGTTATTGAGGCCGTTGGCAACGCCATAGCCAATATCTGGCACGCCGCCCAGCATGCCCAGATCCTGCAGCGCGCCGCCGCTGTAGAGAAAAGGGCGCTGCACCGGGCTGTCGTTCTCGTCCAGCGCGCCGGTCTCGGCGCTGCCGACCACCTGGCCGGCATCGTTGATGTCGTTGGCGCTGCTGTTCCTGCCGCCCAGCGTGCCCAGGTCGCGCAGCGTGCGGTCGCGGTAGACGAAGGCGCGCCGGAACGGTTCGGCAATCGCGTCGCCCTCGCGCGCCGCGGTGCCGGCCACCTGGCCCGGATTGTTGATAGCGCTGGCGCTGCTCCAGTCGCCGCCGAGACTGGGAATCATGCGCAGCACGCCGCTGGCGAGCACGAAGCCGCGCGCACGCTCGCCCACGCCGAAGTACGAGCCGCCGGCCACGGCGCCGCTGTTGTTGATCGCGATGGCGTAGCTCGAACTCTGCAGGATCGAGCGCCCCACGTTGCGCAGGCCGGCCACCGAAAACACATGCGCCGCGCCGAGATAGCCGCCGGCAAGCTGGCCCTGGCTGTTGATGCCATACGCGGCCGAGCCCGGCGCCAGCGCCGCATAGTCGCGCACGATGCTGCCGTCCCACACTGCGGCGCTGCCGTTGTAGCCCACCACCCAGCCCTGGCTGTTGATGGCGCTGGCGACCAGCATTGGCGGCAGGAAGGTGATGCGAAAGCGTGCCGCCGCGCCTGGCGCTTGTTCGGGCGCGGATGCCTGGCCTGCACGCGCAGCCGGCGCCGCTTCAGCGACAGCGGCGGCAGTTGCGGCGGCAGTTGCGGCGGCGGTCGCGGTCACCGGCGCCGTGACCAGCATGGCGCCAAGCGCGCTCGCAGCAAGCGCAGCAGCGCTGTTCGCAAGCGCCGCGCGGCTGCACCTTTCAGCCAGGTTTGCGCCCGACCTTGTGCCGCGCCGTGCGCCAAGCCTTGCATCGCCTGCGGCGCAGCGTTGCTGTGGCCTATGCCACAGCACATGCCACAGCAACGCAGCCAAGCCGGCCGCCATCAGCATCCAGGCGCCCGGCTCCGGCACCGCGCTTACCAAATCGAGCCGCACCGCGCGGCATTCGCCCGACGCGCCATGACAGGCTTCGGCCAGGATCTGGCCGGCGTCGTTGATATCGGTCGCGGTGCTCAGGCGCCAGTCGCCGAGGTCACCTACCAGGCGATTCAGGTCGGCCATGCCGCCGGGCCCGTAGAGAAAGGCGTGGTAGTCCAGGCCACTGCCGCCGATTGCCGACAGGCCGACCACGGCGCCGGCATTGTTGAGCGCGTTGGCGCGCCCCACCGCACCGCCCAGTGTGCCGAGATCGAGCAAGCTGCCGTCAAGGGGCGAGAACACGAAGGGACGCTCGGCGACACCGTCGGCCAGCAGCGACCAGCCAGCGACGAAGCCGGCGTCGTTGATGTCGTTCGCTTCACTGATGAGCCCACCGAGCGAGCCCAGATTGCGCTGCTCGCCGTTGCGGTAGACCGACGCGTAGCGCTGCGGGTCGGGCCAGTCATCCCCACCGCTGAGCACGCTGGCGTAGCCCGCCACCTGGCCGCCGGCATTGATCGCGTTGGCGACGCTGATCTCGCCGCCGAAGGTGGGCAGTTCGGTGAAGCCGCCGTTTGCGTAAAGGAAGCCGCGCCGCAGGCCGAACGCTGCGCTGGTGAAGCCCGCCACCTGGCCGGCATCGTTGATCGAAGTGGCCCAGGTGGAAAATGGCTGGCCGAAGGTGGTGACCACGCCGCCGAGATAGGTGAACGCGCTGTCGCCGGCAATGCCGGCGATGGCCCCGTTGCCGTTGATCGCCAGGCCCTGGCTGCCGGGCAGGAGCGCGCCGAGATAGGTCGTCGAGCTCGGCGACCACAGCGCCGCCCCACCCTGCGCAGTGCCGACCACCAGCCCGGCGCGGTTGAGCGCCGCAGCGTGGAAGTCTTGCGGCAGCGGTGTCATGCGGTATATCGGATCGGCCAGCGCAGCTTGCGGCGCCAGGCAGTGCAATGCCAGCGTTACCATTAGCTGCGGCAAGATATTCAAGAAAGGTTTGCGGAGAAACATGGCAGATCCTTGGCAAGGGCGACGTATCTCAACCATCGCGCAAAGGAGTCGCTGCGGTTCTGCGCCAGCGCAGTAGTGCGCATGGACCTTAGCGGCGTCCGGCCAGTCGCCCGGCGGCCAGCAGTGCGACGGCCGAGGCCAGCAGCAGCCAGGCGGGCGGTTCACCGGATGCGCCCGGATCGGTGGCGGCCATGTTGCAGGGGGGCGCAATCGCGCGGCCGGCAAAGGCCAGCGCTACGGCATCGGCGCCGGCATTCGCGGCGCCAGCGGGAAGCAACAGGATCAGCAGGCAGCAGAGGGACAAACAGAACGGGCGCATGGTCGAGGCTCCGGAAGGGGCCCCGAGCATCGCCCGGTGTGGCGTAGCGGTGTGTGCGCCAGATCAGCCGTGCGCGCCGCCAGCGATGCGCACGCCCGGCGCCAAGGCCGGGCCTGCGCTGACAGGACTGCTTACTCGACCTTGGTCAGGATCACTTCGAAGACCAGGCCCGAATTGCCCGGAATGCCGTTCGAGCCGGCCACGCCGTAGCCCAGGCTCGATGGCACCAGCACGGTGCGCTTGCCGCCGACCTTCATGCCGGCCACGCCCTGGTCGAAGCCAGGGATCATGCCCTGGCCGCCCACCACGAACGGAAAGGCCTTGCCGGCATCCTTCTGGACGCCCTTGAAGTCCGACTTCGAGGCGTCGTACAGCCACAGCGTGTAATCGACCGTGGCGCGCTTGCCGGCCGTGGCTTCGGCGCCGGTGCCGACGGTGTTGTCGGTCTTGATCAGCGTGGCCGGGCTGCTGACCGAGGTGTTGCCGCCGGCATTGTCGTCGCTGCCACCACCGCAAGCGCTCAGGGCGAGCATGGCGGTGAAGGCGGCGATCACGGGAAACTTCAGCTTCATGGTGGATCCTTGATGAGGTAAAGGCAAACGAAGTTTGCAGAATGAAACTTTGTACCTTACCGGAGCAGTGCCACGAAACTGTAGAAAATTTGTCCGCTATTTGTATTCTGTGGAGAAATTGTGACGAGGCACCAACAACGCTGCCTCGTCATCTTGCGTCCTCAGATTTCGATCTGCGTGCCCAGCTCGATCACGCGGTTGCTGCGGATCTGGTAATAGTCCGCCGCACTGCGCGCATTGCGCGACATCGCCACATACAAATGCTCGCGCCATGGCGCCATGCCGCCGCCCGGCGCCGAGATCACGGTCTGGCGCGCGATGAAGAACGAGGTTTCCATCATCTCGAACGCCAGGCCCAGGGCGGCGCTGCGCTCGAGGATGTCCGGAATATCGGCCTCGTCCTTGAAGCCATAGTGAATGTGCAGCTGGTAGCAGTTGTGGCCCAGGTCGACCACCTGGATCTGCTCGTCCGGCGCCACCCATGGCTCTTCGCGAATGTGCACGGTGAGAAACACCACACGCTCGTGCAGCACCTTGTTGTGCGACAGGTTGTGCAGCATCGCGTGCGGCACGCCATCGCTTTCGCCGCGCAGGAAAATCGCGGTGCCCGGCACCCGTGTCGGCGGCGCCACGAACAGCGATTCCATGAACGCTTCGAGCGGAATCGCGTGCTTTTGCAGGTTCTGGAATACCAGTTCACGGCCGCGCTTCCAGGTCAGCATCAAGGTCAGGAGCATCAGCCCCATCAGCAGTGGGAACCAGCCGCCATGGAACAACTTGAGCGCGGTGGCCGAGAACAGCAGGACATCGATGACCAGGAAGAAACCGGTTGCACCCAGGCACATCCACAATGGCAGATGCCAGCGGTAGCGCGTGACGAAAAAGGTGAGGATGGTGGTCATCGTCATGGTCGCCGTGACCGCGATGCCGTAGGCGCCGGCCAGCTCGTCCGACGAACCGAAGCCGATCACCGCGATCAGCACCACCGCCAGCTGCAGCCAGTTCACGGCCGGAATATAGATCTGGCCGATCTCGCTCTCGGAAGTGTGCATGATGCGCATCCGCGGCAACAGGCCCAGCGCGATGGCCTGCTTGGTCATCGAATAGGTGCCCGAGATGGTCGCCTGCGAGGCGATCACGGCGGCCATGGTCGACAGGATCACCAGCGGGATCACGCTCCAGGCGCCGAGCTGGTGGTAGAACGGGTTCTCCACCGCATCCGGCTGCACGATCAACAGGCCGCCCTGGCCCAGGTAGTTCAGCGTCAGCGCCGGATAGGCAATCAGGAACCAGGCCATGCGGATCGGCTTGCGCCCGAAGTGGCCCATGTCGGCATACAGCGCTTCGGCGCCGGTGATGGCCAGCACCACCGCGCCCAGCGCGACGAAGGCCAGCATCTTGTTCTGCAACATGAAGTGCAGCGCGTGATACGGATTGAGTGCCTGCAGGATCACCGGCGCTTCGATGATGTTGACCACGCCGATTGCGGCCAGCGCCACGAACCAGACCAGCATCACCGGACCGAAGAAGCGGCCAATACCGGCCGTGCCATGGCGCTGCACGCTGTACAGCGCCACCAGCACCACCACCGCCAGCGGCACCACGTAGTGCGACATGCCGGGGGCCGCGACTTCCAGCCCCTCGATTGCGCCCAGCACCGAGATCGCCGGGGTGATCACGCTGTCGCCGTAGAACATGGTGGCGCCGACCACGCCGATGAACAGCAGCGGGAAGCTCCAGCGTGAATGGCGCGTCACCGAGTTGGTGGCCAGCGCCATCAGCGCCATGATGCCGCCTTCGCCTCGGTTGTCAGCACGCAACACCAGGGTCACGTACTTGAGAGAGACGATGATGGTCAGTGCCCAGAAGATGAGCGAGATGACACCCATGATGTTCGGCGTGTTCAGCGGCAGGCCATGATCCTGATCGAACACCGCGCGCAGCGTGTACAGCGGGCTGGTGCCGATATCACCGTAGACGATGCCGACGGCTGCCAGGGTCAACCCGGCCAGGCTGCTCTTCTTGTTTTCTAACGTCAAAGTTGCACCATTGTTTTTGTATTGGTGCGGCGCACCATAGAATGTTGTTTAAAAAATTGCAAGGACATTTCGTGGTGAATCATACACCTGCGCAAAATGCGTTCGCGCCGGCAAGCAGGTGCGGATTCGGAGATAATGCCGCTCTTGCAATAGACCTCAATCACTCCCATGCGCTCCGGCATCCTTTACGCGGCCCTCGCCTTCCTGTGCTGGGGCCTGTTCCCCATTTATTTCCACGCCCTCGACGAGGTGCCGCCGCTGCAGATCCTGGCCCACCGCATGGTCTGGTCATTTGCTTTCCTGCTGATCCTGCTGCTGTTGCGGCGCCAGTGGGCGTGGCTGCAGCAGGTGCGCCAGCCGCGCGTATTCTTCAGCTTCCTGCTGTCGGCGCTGCTGCTCAGCGCCAATTGGCTGGTGTATATCTGGTCGGTCACCAACCACCATGTGATCGAGGCCAGCCTCGGCTATTTCATCAATCCGCTGGTCAATATCATGCTCGGATTCCTGATTTTGAAGGAACGCATGCGCCCGGCCCAGTGGGCGGCGATCGCGGTCGCGGCGCTGGGCGTGGGCTGGCTCACCTGGCAAGCCGGCACGGTGCCGTGGATCGCGCTGATCCTGGCATTCTCGTTCGGCGCCTACGGCCTGCTGCGCAAGACCGCAGCGCTGGGCGCGCTCGAGGGGCTGTCATTCGAAACCATGGTGCTGTTTCCATTGGCCGCCGGCTACGTTATCTGGCTGACCGTGCACGGGCAAAACGTGTTCCTGAGCACGACGTCGGACAGCACCCGCTGGCTGCTGGTGATGGCCGGTCCGTTCACGGCGATTCCGCTGCTGCTGTTCGCCACCGGCGCGCGCAAGATTCCGCTGTCGATCCTGGGACTGCTGCAATACCTGTCGCCGACGCTGCAGTTTCTGCTGGGCGTATGGCTGTTCAAGGAAGCGTTTACGGCCGATCGCCTGGTCGGCTTCGTGCTGATCTGGGCGGCGCTGGCGCTGTTCGCCGGCGAGGGTCTGCTGCGCCGTTCGGCGCCGGCGGCCAAGCCGTAATACCGCGCCGCAACCTGCTGGCTGGGGCATGCGATTTGCGGCGCCCGCGCCAATAAATCATTTGTCGGGCGCGGGTTCTGGCGTATCCTGTGCACCTTAAACAACACCAGAGTCAAAGCATGGCCAATTACGTCTATACCATGAACCGCGTGGGCAAAATCGTCCCACCGAAACGCCAAATCCTCAAGGATATTTCCCTGTCATTCTTCCCAGGCGCCAAGATCGGCGTGCTGGGTCTGAACGGCTCGGGCAAGTCGACCCTGCTCAAGATCATGGCCGGCATCGACACCGACATCCAGGGCGAAGCACGCCCGATGCCGGGCCTGAACATCGGCTACCTGCCGCAGGAACCGCAGCTCGACCCTGAAAAAACCGTGCGCCAGGAAGTCGAGTCGGGCCTGGGCGAAGCGTTCGAAGCGCAAGCCAAGCTCGAAGCCGTGTACGCCGCGTATGCCGAAGAAGACGCCGATTTCGACGCTCTGGCCAAGGAACAGGAACGCCTGGAAGCGGTCATCTCGGCCTCCGACGGCGGCAACCTGAACCTGCAGCTCGAAATGGCGGCCGATGCGCTGCGCCTGCCGCCATGGGACGCCAAGATCAGCGTACTGTCGGGTGGTGAAAAGCGCCGCGTGGCGCTGTGCAAACTGCTGCTGAGCAAACCCGACATGCTGCTGCTCGATGAACCAACCAACCACCTGGACGCTGAATCGGTCGAGTGGCTCGAGCAATTCCTGCTGCGCTTCCCGGGCACCGTGGTCGGCATCACCCACGATCGCTACTTCCTCGACAACGCCGCCGAATGGATTCTCGAACTCGACCGCGGCCATGGCATCCCATGGAAGGGCAATTACTCGTCGTGGCTCGACCAGAAGCAGGCGCGCCTGAAGCAAGAAGAATCGACTGAATCGGCGCGTCAGAAAGCGCTCGCCAAGGAACTTGAATGGTCGCGCCAGAATCCAAAAGCACGCCAGGCCAAGTCAAAAGCCCGCCTGGCCCGCTTCAATGAACTGAGCGAATTCGAATACCAGAAGCGCAACGAGACGCAAGAGATCTTCATCCCTGTGGCCGAGCGCCTGGGCAATGAAGTCATCGAGTTCAAGAACGTCTCGAAGGCCTTCGGCGACCGCCTCCTGATCGACAACCTGTCGTTCACCGTGCCGCCCGGTGCGATCGTCGGCATCATCGGCCCCAACGGCGCCGGTAAGTCGACCCTGTTCAAGATGATCGCCGGCAAAGAGCAGCCGGACAGCGGCGAAGTCGCGATCGGCCAGACCGCCCGCGTATCGCTGGTCGACCAGCACCGCGACGAGCTGGCCAACGCCAAGACCGTGTTCGACGACGTCTCCGGCGGCGCCGACATGCTCAGCGTCGGCCGCTTCGAGATGCCATCGCGCGCCTACCTGGGCCGCTTCAACTTCAAGGGTTCCGACCAGCAAAAAGTGGTGGGCAACCTGTCGGGTGGCGAACGCGGCCGTCTGCACCTGGCCAAAACCCTGCTGCAAGGCGGCAACGTGTTGCTGCTGGATGAACCGTCGAACGATCTGGACGTGGAAACCCTGCGCGCACTCGAAGACGCTCTGCTCGAATTTGCGGGCAGCGTGATGGTGATTTCGCACGATCGCTGGTTCCTGGATCGTATCGCGACCCACATCCTGGCCTTCGAAGGCGACTCGCAAGTGACCTTCTTCGACGGTAACTATCAGGAATACGAAGCCGACAAGAAGAAACGCCTGGGTGAAGAAGGCGCCAAGCCGAAGCGCATCCGCTACAAACCCCTGACCACCTGATTGGCCACAGGTAGCGCAAGCGCTCGTTTCACAAGCGCTTGTTTCGTAAAGGAAAGCCCGCCATTGGCGGGCTTTTTATTAGCGGAAACGAAACGTGGTGAGGCGATTTCGATGTGTAAAATCTTTATCGATAAACACTACCGGAAACTTGTCGACCACAACCCTCAGCCGGCTGTGGTGCTGACCAGACCATGCCAGATTATTGTCAGAACCGCGTCCCCGGCGGGACGTTTTTCTTCACGGTGCGCCTGCTTGATCGCGACAGCACCCTGCTGACCGAACACATCTCCGCATTCGGCGAAGCCATGCGGCTGGCGCGCACGCGGCGTCCCTTCCACGTCGATGCCTGGGCTGTCATGCCTGATCACGCGCACGCCATCTGGACCCTGCCACCGGGCGACCACGACTGTTCCAGCCGCTGGCGCGCGGTGAAGATCGCGTTTTCGAAAGCCTTGCGCAAGACCGGCCGCGCCGAAGTCGATGACGGCGCCGTGTGGGAACGCCACTACCGCCATTACCGGGTCGGCGACGACGACGATTACGCCGCCCTGGTCGACTACGTCCACATCGACGCCGTACGCCACGGCCATTGCCGCGAAGCGCGCGACTGGCCCTGGTCATCGCTGCACCGCTTCGTCTCGGCCGGCCATGACACGCCAGCGCCGAGCCTGATCGTGCCGCCATGGGTGAATCGTCCGCAAGGCCAGGTGCTGGCGCGGCTCTGAATTCACGACGGCAGGTGCTGCACGCGTCAGCACTGCGTCAGCACGCCTGAGTACGCCTCAGCACTACGCTTCCCCAAACGCAAAAACGTCGTCCCCACGAAGGTGGGGATCCAGGTACTGCTCGCGTTATCGAAACGCTTGCATCCTGGATCCCCACCCGCGCGGGGACGACGTTTTCAGAACGGACTGGAGCGCAACAAGCGGCCAGTCCTTACAGCATCGGCTTAGAAAGCGTACTTGGCGCCGATGGTGAAGTTGTTCGGGCTGACGCCGAAGTCACGGTTCTTGCCGTAACGTTCGTATTCAGCGATCACCGACACGTCCTGGTTGATGTTGTACTGCACG
>Ga0265797_10002713_pt1 | contig 29329 bp, 32 predicted proteins | sample P2T30metagenome_FD_192433 | JGI IMG/M metagenome (GOLD analysis project Ga0265797, IMG submission 192433) | Plant litter microbial communities from East Loma Ridge, Irvine, California - P2 T30 | ecosystem: Environmental > Terrestrial > Plant litter > Unclassified | place: USA: California...
TGTCTGAAGATGCAGAGCGAATCTTAGCTTTGCTTCTTCTAGCATAATAAGTGCTGATGGTAAGCCGGCGTCTCGAAAAAGTGCCCATCCTGGATAGGTTTTCCAAGCAGGGAGGATGGCGCGAGCCGCGATAGTGAGTGTCTGGGTAAGGGCTTTAAGGTGCCAGCTGATCCTGGTGCTGACCGCGGGCGGTTGATCGGATCGGTTGGTCAGAGGGTTCTTGGTGCGACCTTCAAACCATGCTTCTGCTCCGTAGAGGAGACATGGCATTACGCAGGTAGTGACTGCTTTGCGAAGGGCTGAGGCTGGGGGGCCATGGACTGTGTTGGCAAGACTGCGGATGTGATAGGCGACTTTGCGAGCTGTCGCAGCTCTAGTTTCAACATGTCTTTTGAAGTTAAGCTTTCGATCAAACCAGACCCCAAGCCATCAGCAGGCGGGTTGGACACCGTCCTGCTGATCTGTGATCGGCGTAATAGTGAGGGTAGCGTCTACAACGCAGGGCGGGGAGTAGTTATCTAATTGCCTAGTGAGGTGCATCATTTCCAGCTTTTCTGGTGCGAAGGCAACCTTGTTTGCTGCCCCCCACTCGTTGATAGCTCTGACATCTTCTGCTAGCATGCGAACGTTTTCATCCAGAGAGTTGGAGGCTCGGTATATGCAGAGGTCGTCAGCGTATCCAAAGCGGTGGGTTGTGTCCTGGTTCAGAAGCTCTGCCAGGTACAGTGTGTAGAGGACTGGGGATAGTGGTGATCCTTGGGGTGTTCCGCAGCCAACGGTGTAGCACTGGGTGGTTGTCTTGCCTAATCTGACCCTGACTTTACGACCTGTGAGGAAGCTGTCGACAAACTTAAGCACTGGGTCTGGCCAGCCCTGCTTTGCCATGCGGTTAAGTAGCCGGTTCTTAAGGAGTGCGTCAAAGGCTCCTTGAGATTGTATTTAGGTGAAGCTACGAGCAGTATGTATACATGGGTAGCTGTAAACAGCGCTAGTGCAGAAAAAGCAGCGCCGTCTCAACAGAGGTGAGGTGCCACTGCACGTGAGGCAAGAGAGATTTCCAAACCGTGACTTCCCTCCATACTTCTGTCACCTTCTTCCTCGTGATCGCATCAAGGCTCGACCCGTTGCATTCGAGCGTGACAATAACGTTGGTGACAAACACCGCAGGAACGCTTCCAACCTTCCACTGGTCCGTTGTCTGGAAGAGTGGGATGAGCTGAGAACTGGTGCCGAAATTGAACACCATGGATCGGTAGTAGTGCTGTACTAGCTCTTGTAGCATACTCCCGCCGATCGTGTCAACGTCCCAAAGATGCTCCTCTAGCACGCGATCGTCTCCCATACGCCAGTGGGGCTCGGTCTGAGAGCTCAAGTAGTCAACGGTCGAACCCCAGAGTCCCGCCGACATTCTTAGGCTTTGGGCGGGATATATATGTCCATCGATAATGTCGCGAATCTCGCGCGGAAATGTGCGGAGGACGTCATCGCAGAGCTAGCGGCAGCTCACTGAGGCGTACTCACTCCAAGCAGGCTTGATCTTCTCATGGCTTTCGAGGATATCTAGCTTCAACTGCTTGCCTTCAAGACGCAGTTGTTTGATCTGGGATTGGATGAATTCTAGTCGAACTTGGAAGTCGTGTTCATCTTTCAGGCTCCTAGAACTCCTTTAGATGAGCCCGCAGTGAGATTATTCCATATTAATACATACTTGTGGACTGTCTGGCGGAGGCTTTCATGCTTGGCTTTCAAATCATCGGTGTCGGCCATGATGATAGTCGCATTTGTATCTGACTGGCAGGTGTTTGCGGATCTTGTTGTGGTGGAGGGAGGGGAAGAGTCAAAAGCGAGAGCAGGTGTACGTACAGCTTTGTAGTAGACTGGAACAGTGGCGGGCCTTGCAGTGAAAGAAGGGGCGTACCAAACAGGTGAGAGAACTCAAATGTCAGCCAAACAGTATTGTATGGATTACAGGTGATATAGCGCTCTGGTTGTCGGCAGTTTGGAGGTACTGCAGGCTAAAAATACGAGTAAAAATGCCGTGGTATCTGTCAGATAAAAGTAGTGAATGATGGCTACAACTATAGTTTATCGCGTAGATCAACGCGGTTTGATCGAACAGCGCATTTCTGGGACATGTGTCCATTTTCGCTCGTGTACGACAACATGCAGCGAGTTGCAATTCCAGCGTTCTGGGGTGTGGGAAAAAGCGAAATAATGATTCGGCTGAAGTAACGCAATCAATGCTGTGGGAAGTACACGTGAGGTCAAAGGTGAGACGATTGAGAAGTCAAGAATGGACAATTCACTACCATCTTGACAAGATGACATGAATTTATAACTGTAAGTACCCTGCCTGCAAAGCGCAAAGCTACCCGAGTCGCTCGCCCATGTTGTTGCGCAGATGCGTGATCCTTAGATTCCACTCAGACAAAATCGCCCTCCTCTGTTCTCATGCGCGACGGAGCATCTCCCGCAACTTAGCCAGCCAACCTTCAAGCGTGTTAACCCCCATCTCGAAGTGTCATATGAGGACGCTCCAGGCAAAGAACGAAAGCGACCCTAGAAAGTGCGAATATCGTGCACTCTTCCGGCCTGACCATGCTCGCTGTGCATTTATGTTGTGTATCACTAAAACGTTTGCTGTGTCTCGAAGCTCAGCTCCACCATGGCCTGAACACATCAGCTATGCTATCACACTGCAAGCAACGCGAAGACTGACCTTCTGAATCCTGTCGTTCCATGAATGAGCCGACAACTCTCCCGTCTTGGATGTAAACTCGAGATTGTCAAGCTCTGCCCACTCTACGTGAAAGCGATGATCGCCCGATCGTAGCTTCTCCAGATCTTCCACGATCTCCTCAAGCATTTCGCGAAACTGGCCATCTCTGAAACGTGCATACCGCACGCTGCCGAGGGTCTGAATGCGAATGAGAAACTTTACGCGGTTTGGGAACTGGAACTGGGCCAATGTCTTGAAGGGTGCAGTCAGAGCGGCCGCATACTGTCGTGAAACCTGTTTTGGTGGACTCGCCTCGTTGTAGAACACACCATCTCCGACATCGAATCGCACGCGTGAGAGGTGTTCATGAGGCTTCAAGTCCAATTCCCAGCGATCGAACGTCATGAAACGGGGTATGACCTGGCTGTTCTTCGACCGATCCCAAAAGTAGAACAGCGACGTCCGGTACCACGTCTGCACAAGCTCAACGCGCATTTCCTCGCCAACGTAGTCCGGATTCCAGAAGAAAGCGCCGGGGTCTTTGTCGCATGGTACGCCCGTGTTGGTGAGGTATTGGGGCCCGACGTAGATGTAATCGGGTGTGATAATGGATTCGTACACGAAGTCACGGAGCTCGCGAGGGAGTTCTGCCAGTACGGCCTCACAGATAGGGCGACAAGTCGTCTTGGCGTATGTTTTCAGCTTGTCTTGCAGCGCGGCTTCGATGCGCAGTTTCTCTTTCTTTAGCTCAACAGCCGGTCTCTTAGCTTTCGTGTGAGACCGCCCAGTCAACTTTATGTCCTCAGCTGTCTTCAATTCGAGATTTACTCTCTTGGCCTCGTTGCAGATGCTGGACAAACAGATATCAGTCATGAATCAGAACAACCAGAAGCAGCTCGACTTACATTTCGGCCTCTTGCCATAGCTGCTGCGCATCTGCTGGTGTCATAACGACGTTCCGTGTGGTGCAGGAGATGGATGTGCTGTACAACCTGATGGCTGCGGTGTTTGCTGTTGCACAAGCGACCGCATTTAAGTGCAGCTGGAGGTGCAGACAGATGCCTTAGCTAGCGCGACGGCCTTCCGCTGTGCCCCACTTGGCACGTGCGCTCACCTTTCACCACGCTAGGTTTCCCTTTCACAAATAGCCAATAGTTGGATGAGCATGATGTTGCACCCGAGTCGTTCCATCGCGATGTGCTTCGGTCTGTGAAGCGTAATGAATTACGAATGTGAAAGTACGCCGGGACTTGACAACCTTTCAGCGAACAGCACGCCGCCTAGCGAAGTTTGCTTGATGAACATCTGGCCACTACAACAGACCTTGCTCGCGCTCAAACTCGTCTTACAATAATGTTGCACTAATGAATCATACGTGCAATGCATGTACTCTCGTTGCTCACGTGCGGGGTCTTTCACTGCGGGGCAAATGCACGAAGCGAGACGTAAAACGGCATGCGCTAGAGAAATGAGACCAAATCAAAACACGTTGTAGCGTTTACTTCACTGCTCGACGCCGACTCCAATTTGCGACACAACGAAAGTCCACCATTCTCTTTACGCCCACGTTTTTCACCGATCTAGAAGCAGCAGACTACACATTGCGCAACATGATCGAAGAACACGAGCTATTCTGTCAATACCTACGGGTAGAGTCGTACCTAAATCTTAGCGTTGATACGACCGGCTCTGACTATTGCCATCCCTAGGCTATGGTCGAAGATGATCCATGCAAGGAGGGGCTTGGACGCGGCGACCGCGCAGCTATTACAGCAGCCAGATGTCACACTTGAGGAGGGCTTGCCCGTCATAGTTGCACGCTGCGAGTCGTCGGCAAAGGAAGCCCACAATGCCCTCATCGCGTACTCGAGGCAGATTGTCGCGGTCTACGTACAGCTTGCTCGGTCCGATAGTACTCGGGCCTATGTGAACAGAGTTTCACCATAACCTTGCTGACTTCCGGACATTCCGGTAGATATATCAACACGTAGACTCACTCAATTCAACTTCAGTGTTCCTTTCAATTCTGCTGCCCAATCGCCTATTTGGCGAACCGTAACACAGACTCTAGGTTCCCTTCCACATCTGGTCATGAACAAGCTTCCGCAGGAGCTTCGCGACACCGTACTGAGCTACGTGGCTCTTGAGCGGTCTGTACAGGTCGTTGAGAAGGAATGTGTTGGTTATCGCTTCTTCCAGGACGGAAAGAGGCTGCGTCTGCCAACCTATATGGGCGATGCTTTCTCCGTCGACTTCCTGAGCCACGTCTCCAGTACCCACGAGTTTGTCTTCGGCACAGGCCACGATATGCTTCCGCCGACGCTGCCTCAGGGCACACAGCAATTTCTCGAGACTGATCACTACGGCCTTCAACTATTCCCAAAGCAGCTCGTGCTGAAGGTGAAGATCCACGTGGGCTTCGAGTACTTCCGCGATGCAGAATCCGATGACCACTACGGCGAATCACAAGAGACACCCAACGCTTTGATGTAGCAGCGTCGAAGCAATCTTTCAGACGCACAGGTGTGCCTGCTGCCCGTCCAACGCCCGAATCGGTGTCTCACCTTGAGCCTTCTGTGCGAGCAACCGAACTCGAAACAATACATAGGCCCACGAGGTACCCTTGCCATTCGACTTGGCCTTCACACTCTCATGCCCATCTTGCGTTAACTCCAAATCGCTGGCTGGACTTTAAAAATTACAATGAAAGACTTCACGAGCAAGTTTGGAGCCGCCCCGATCTTGAGCGATGGGGCCAGCGAGATGAACACAGACGATTGGATAGAGACTGCACATGAGTGGCGCCAGGTATGCTGCTCCCAACGGCTGTATAGACTGGATGCTGACAGAAATAGCTTGAAGATGAGAAGTTTGATCGTGAGCGGCCCGATGAGATCCATCATGCATGAGCGTGAGTCGGTTCACTCACCCAATCCGTGTCCGTCGGCGAGAAATGTCTTGACTTCGGGCTGGATAAGCATGCGGAGTGCAAGCTGAGGTGGGTCAGATGATGTACCCGCTTGATCAGCAGACCGCAAGGGAGCGATAGACAAAACGGCGCAGGTGGAGGAGAGTGGAAGAAGAGTGGCGATGGGACTATTAGGTGTGACAAACATTAGATTGATGGGTTTGCAGGCGGTGACAGAAGGCTTAGTGAGTGTCTGCGCTGAGATTGCGCCACTATTGCGGACTACAGTAAGGCCTGGCGACAAGAAAAATTGTCATAAATTTCATCTTGGCGGTTGTCGAAGACTTGAGTGCGGGTTATTTATGGGTAAGCGTTAATCGGGATGGTAACAATCTTCAACAATGCTTCAGTTCATCTCAAGACAATTGATCAACACGCATGATATACCATAGAAAACCATAACAAGGCCAAGCCTGGACGTCATCTGCTCGCGAGAAGTTTCCAAAGAGATAGCGAGCTGATATCTATTCTTTGGTTTTGGTTTCCCCTCTCATCCAGCTCAGATCTCTATGAATAAGATAATCCTTGCTGTCGATAGCAGCAGCAAGGCCGCGAAGCCTAGCAAATGGCCACGTTATCCCAATCTTGCCAAATCAGGGCGAGACAACATGCTGAGCTGTGTCAACCTTGACTATTTCGAACACCGATGGAAGACTTATAGCTGCATATCGTTCACGCAATGCATCATACCACCCACGATCGTATAGCCCCCAGAACTCGTCTTCCGTGTAGTGCGTGTGTAAGTACAACGCCTTGCGCCCCCGAAGCTCCGTAAGCTTGGCTTCCAGATTGCGATTTTAGCGCACGAATGTATCTTTGTTCTTCGAAGCCGTACCCCAAAGACCGATTCTGAGCATGGGCTGCGGTACGCCGTCTTTCGCGGCGCTGGGATGAAACGTTGGGCGTTCGACTGCCTCAAGCGGACACAACCACGGCGGCCAGATACCCAGCTCTTCCGATGTATACTTGATGAATTTCTCTGCGGTGTCGTAAGGCAGCGAGATGTCGTGAATCATAATCGATGATGTCACGTTACTCCCGTGAAGAGCGCGGTACATCATGCGCGTGTGCGTGAAGTCGTTCAAGAACCAACGCTTAAGGCGCATGAATGGTACGGAACCAAAGTATGCGAATGCGAGCTTGCGGACCCAGAAGCCACCTCGGTCGTAGCGGAAGAGATACTCTGCGGTAGGGATGTAGTCCGTGGAAACTGTGTCGCGAGGCTTGGATATGGCGTGAAGGTAAAACCAGGGATCTCATGGTCCGCTGAAGGTTCTAGGCACGTCCGGAAGTGGACGCGAGTTGATGAGCTGACCGGTCATAACGACTCCGTGGGTCTTGGGAGAATACTATGCCGTCGACGTAGTCATTCGCTGGATCTTGCGTGGCGTATCAGACAGCCTCAATCATGTCCTTCACGCTCGAGAATGGGGGGTATGATAGCACGACATAGCATTTCGCTGGAATCAAGCTTGTCTCCAGCTTCGTTACAATGCCCAGTGTTTTCAATGCTCCAGCAGCTCCCTTGAACAACTCGACATTCTTTTTCTCTGGAGCCATGACTATTTCCCCAGTCGCTAATACCATCTCCACGGACCGCACAGTCTGGTCGAAGTATCCGTGTGTGAAAGAGCTGCTTTCGCCCGCAGATCCAGCGAAGCCTCCGCCAACCGTTATGCCCGGAAATTCCACCACGACCGGCGGAATCAGGCCATGCTCAAGAGTGGCTCGAACAAGCTTGTCCATGAGTACATTCGGCTCGACTGTCGCCGCGAGTCTTCCCCGATCGATACCGAGAATAATGGACAGTCCGCTTATATCCACGGTGCTGCTGTTGTGAGCGGGTCGAGTGCTGTTGGTTGAGCCGTGGAAGATGCGGAATGGTTGTTTCGCGTCATAGAAGGCTGTGACGGCTGCTGATATGCGCGCGACTTCCTCATCGTGAGAAGACATGGTGAGAAGAGTAAAGTCGCTACCTGCGTAGACAGTGGCAATGTATCAGGAATATGTGATGCTGCTGGCGAGATGGCAGCCAAACGCAGCCAGCGATCTAGGTGACAGAATTGAATCATATCTGACTCCGTTCGCGTCTTCAAGCCTTGGTACTTATCCTCCCGCAGGAATCAGCATGACTAAATTGAATGCGTCGAGACTCCGTTAGCAAGCTCGAACCACCTCACTCACCCACCTCCAGGCTTCGGCTTCGTCTTCAACTTGTCCCCCAAGATGCCCGGATCCAACATCTTGGCCTCCGGCACCTCCACCCCACATTTCACGTACATACTCCTCCACAGCGCACCCACCGGTCTCTCTTCAGGCATAAACACCACTGTATTCACATAAGTCTTCGTCGTGTTCAAGCAGTCCGGCATATTGAACAGCTGCGCCTCGCAATTGTCACCTTTGCTCGAGATGAACAGCCCACACCGCGCTTCGCTGGGGAGATTGACGCATTTGCCGCTTTTCCAGGCGGAGAGTGGAGGTGGAAAGCGCATTTGTTGGATGAGGGAGCCGCGGCAGTGCTTGGGGCCTCCGGAGCCGGAGTAAGAGAGGGCGACAATGGGGAATTGAGGCTGGATGAGCGGTGGTGCTTGTGGAGAAGGTAGAGGAGCAGGTAGAGGATCAGGTGTAGATGTTGCGATTGGGCCGATGGCACCTTCTGCGTTCCATGCAGCGCTGGTATGCGAGGTGGGTGTTGCGTCGAGTATGACTTCTTCGGTGGCGGTCATAGCTGATGCCAGTGGTGAGCCAGGGACAAGCGACGACCCGTGCCAGACGTCGCCGCGATCGAACTCCAAGCCATTGAGTCGTGGCTTGCCGCCCACGAGGCTGTCAGGCTTCCCAATGGTCGCTGCTTGCGCTGTTGTTGTATGGAAAAACTGTTGTAGTGGTTGTCGTACGTCGATGGTTGATGATAGGGAGATTGCGATGACTAGGAGAAGAACAGCAGATGATGCGACGACAAATATACGTCTTGGAAGCGCCATATCGGCGACATCAGAAAGAGTACTTGATGTGAGGAGGGAGAGGACGTTCTCTAAAGATTAAAGTCCGCAATACGGGCACCGACTGGTGTTGCGGTTCGCGTTTCAGCTGCACGCGTTTCTGAAACATGGACACTGACACCACCAACCTCCACACTGTGACCACCCTGAACCAATCGTACCGCGAAAAAAAAATAGGGAAGGCTCAATACTGCTGAGCTCTCATGAGTAATGCATTTGACCATTAATACCGTCATTTCCAAGGTATGAGCTAAACTACCATGATGTGTTCTCACATGGCGTTCACGCCACGCCTGGTCCATACTATCGGCACTCCAATATCTCTCTATTTTGTCATGCTTTCGAAGGACTCAGACCAAACTAATCTCACGATTAGTAGCCGTTCAAGTCGGTCCAGTTCCAGTATGGGTCATACTCGTCGTATTTCCGCTGTAGATCCTGCTGCACCTGCACATGGGCTGGTGAGATATAGTCCTTGGGAGGCAGCTGCAGATGGTTGTACAAGCACTTGCTTGTGGCATGTGTCTTCCGGTTCTTGAAGAGCGCGATGACGCCCGAATCAGCGCAGATTTTGCAGTTGACCTTGGCGAAGCAGCCCACACGGAAGTGGTTAGTGCGGTCGCAGCGACAGCAGAAGCGCTCGATGCCCCATAAAGGCGGTTCTAGCTCCTTGCCGATGGCCATGATGCGGTTGACGACGTCCTGAATGTGGCGCCCATGCATGATCGGCGGTAAACCGCGATTCGAGATCGGGTACAGGCCGTCGCGGAGCGCTATCAGAACTGCGGCGATAAGTGTGCCCGCAGCATCGTTGCCCGCGGTATGCAGGTTCTTGATCTTGATGTTGAAGTAGCCGAGCAAATCGTGTAGACCGATGTTCACGCCCTTCGGAGTTTGGATGCGGGCTTCTTTCGCCATGAGCTGTGTGTCGATGACCTTGACGACCGTGCCATAGCTCCGCAGATCGACTTCGAAGCCACGCTGGATCTGCTCAAACTCGTTCTCGACGGCGTGACCTACCAAAATAATCGGTTGGAAGGCGCCGTTCGTCGGATGTGGGCGCACGAATGTGTTGATGAGGACCTGCTTTGCTTCGTCGTTCGTGACGAACTTGCTGGTGCCGAACTGGAAGTTCTCTGGATCTCCAGCGTTTGTGAAGTTGTTGCGCAGGTGAGCATGTTCGATCAGCCGGGCGTGGGCGACTTGGATGCCGGTCAGGATGTTCTCTGCATGGGTGTCGGGTGCGGCGCCCTTGTTCATGAGCTCGGCGATGCCTAGCTCCGTCATAGGCTTTGGCTCCTTATACCACCACTCCATGTCGAGACAGACGATAGCGGCCTGGTTCAGAGCAATCGGCGCACCGATTATCGGAAAGCCGCAGAAGTGGCGGAGCACATCTGCGCCGGTGTGACCTTCCAGAGCCTTGGCAAGGTTGATGTTGGACTGATTGCTCTGTGTGGAAGGAGTTTTCGCCATTCCTTGGATCGTGTTGTGGGAAGACTAGATGCTTAGACTGTGTGCGCGGGTCTGCGGTTGATGGGTGATGTTGTGGTCGTCGTGGGGTGGGGTGGGTGCTGTTTTGAAGTGGGGAGAAAAGCTGAGCAGGCAAAAGCTTGAAGAATTCTAGCGAGTTCTGAAGTCACTGACGTGGTAGAATGTGATGAGACCCTGAGGTGAAAGTGACAGCCGAAGATTCACTCATGGCAACCATGTTCGCGGCACAAATCGCAGGCGCGTACCCTTGGAGAACTTTGCGTGCTTGACCCGGATCTACAAACTACAACATCAGGACAATTCGCGTGCGAATATACTTGAGGTAGGCCAGGGACCCATTAGAGCAGGATAGCTAATATCGTGACTTGCGATGGGAACGAGGCGGCTGGAGGCACGATGCGGACTGCGGCGCAAAAAGCCGTGTACCATTCAACTTGGCGCGACATTCTCGTTTTCCAACGCGTACCCGGTTCGAAGTGAATGAGGCACAGCACAACTTGGTTGATTCGGGACGACAGAGGGTGGTGAAAGGAGCGCGCGCACGCGATGGTGTTATGACATCTTTGGATCCACTTCTGAATAAGCTAGCCTAGCGTCCTTGGCGGGCTCCCTCCTGCTGTCGTCGCATCCGAGTCCGCCATGCTAAATCTCTTCCAACCCACCTCCTTTTCATTTAGTGAACACTCCCAAGCGATCACTCGTTAGAATTCTGCAACTTTAATCACCTCACCCATGAGTGAGGCTATGCCTCGCAGACCTGTCCATGGGATTAATTCACACTCGAATCGCCCTCGCCCGCTCACGTGTCGTCTGGTCCTTTCCTTTGAATTGGTAACGAACCGTTCCGTTGTCGGGTCCGTACTCACGGAACTTCGCTACTATACCTGCTACAATTGCCCGTCTTCTTGTCCAGCCGACGTTCTTTCGCTTGTGCATCTCTTTGACGCCCGTCGCCGTCTCGTCGTCACATTTCTTTGTGTCAACCCCAGCTCTTTTGTCGCGTGCTGTTTACCCAGCCTGTTCGAGATATGGTCGGCGAAGCAATCAATTCGAAATGTGGAGAGTTCATCTAGGCCTTGATAAGATCAGGTCCATTCTTGCGGCTGTGCCGTGTCTTTAGCAAGTCGAAGCGATCACCGGGTGTAGCTTCCGTCCACCAGACGGGCGTCTCGTGATCTGATGGTCCCGTCTCTAGGTTGTACGCATTGCCGTCCTCGGAGGTCTTATCTTTGAATTCGATGCGTCCCATTGATCCTGCATCTCCGCGATCAGCGCTTTGCAAAGAAAGATCACGGTTGCGGCCATGTTTACCATCCTTCGTGCTCCAAGTCAGACAGGTCGTCCATGACGTCGGGTTTGGCAAATGTCGGTATATTGGCTTGTTGAGTAAATCGCCATGGAAGAACAATCCGACTAAGCGAGCTCAAGCGAACGGCTATAAAATCAAATAGCTTCCCCATTCCATGGCAGCAGCGTAGGATTATTCCAGTCGGTCAAAGACTATCGTATGCGTTGGCGGAGTATCACACGCCACCAACATCAACTTATCACGCCAGATTTGTCTTCGTCAGGTTTGTCGGGTCTCCTACCACGGCGCATTTATAAAGCATTGGCAACCGCACCCTCAAGTTTCCTTCCACAGAACCGACAACCATCAAGATGCATACCGTTCTTACGCTTGGTATCGCTGTTACGGTAGTTACATACATGGCGATGCAGCTACTGCTTCACACCACGCAAAGTCCGAATGAGCCTCATTTGCTGGAAGCCAAGCTACCTTTCCTGCAACCTGCACTGGATATACTGAAACATCGGGCAAGTTACCTTGCACATTTGAGGTAAGCCCTGTAGCCGGACGACGGCTCGGAGACCTCGCTTATCGTCGTTCAGGAGCAAGTTTCGATTGTCGATCCACACTCTCCGCATGCCCTTCCAACGTCTTTACATTGTACACGCGCCAGAAATTGTCCATGTCATTCAGAGCAAATGCAATGCCTCCACCTTCATTCCGAACCTGCTCGACTTTGGCATGCTCTTCAGTGGGCTGAACAAAAACTCTCAGCGTACACTCCGCATCGCCTTTGACATCAAAGGCAATGGCTTCACCATGAGTGTTCACAAGTATCTTTTATCGGGACTTTCACTCAATGCCGCTACTCGAGCAGCCGTCGACAGACTGAGTGCTAGCTTGCGAAACAATCTTGCAGGGAACAGTGGAGGTTTGCTCGAGAGTGTACGTCATGAACTTACGCTGTCATTGACTGGCGCGATATATGCTCCAGAAAACCCTTGCGACGATCCGGCAGTCTAAGCGAGCTGGTTGTACGTGGCAATTGTTCTAACTGTAAGGCTTGTGCTGATGAGTAAACAGCGATTTTGTGCCTGGCATCAACCACTTGCTCTACAGCCCATTTCCTCGCTTGACCGCTCGCAAAGCGTTACAAGCTCGCGCACGAGTCATCGATGCCTTCCGAAAATACTTCGCCAAAGGCAGCCATCTCTAAGCCTTCTTCCCGATGGTCGCAGAAATGTACGAACATAACAAAAACCACGGACTCGCTCCCGAAGAAGCCGCCAAAATGGAAATGGCCACGTCGCTCGCGATGTTGAGCAGCGGCTCCAACACCACTTTCTGGCTGCTATGCCAAATTTTCTCAAGTCCGAAAGCACTGCAGCACATTCGCACCGAACTTCACACACTGTTTACAGATGATACGGAGAGCGATGTACCGATGTGCAAGTTCGTGAGATTGAATGAGGTCAAAGCACAATGCCCGACGCTGGTAGCCATGCTCAACGAGACGCTCCGCTACCACAGCACCATCATCAACATCAAACAAGCCCAACACGACACAACACTAGCAGACCAATACCTCCTCAAGAAGAACGCGATCGTGATGATTCCCGGGCAGAGCATACATCACAACAAGGACATCTGGGGTCCGAGCCCCGAGATCTTCAATCATCAACGCTTCCTATCTCCAGACAGCAAGAAGGAACTTTTGAGAACGTCGTCTTTTCGACCGTTTGGCGCTGGTGTTACGATGTGTCCTGGTAGACACTTTTCGACTAATGTCATTATGAGTTTGGTCGCGATGGTGGTGCTGCAGTATGATATTTTGCCGAAGGAGGGGCAGTGGAAAACGCCTACGAAGCGCAATGCAGATCTTTGGAATGCGATGCCGAAGCCTGACTGGGACTTGGATGTTGAGTTTGTGGGGAGGGTTGGGGAGAAGGATGTTCAGTGGAAGTTTGTTTGGGCTGATGGAGCGTAGAGCCTGATACCCTTGTATTATCTTCTCCGTTGCTTTCCTGAACTACACGGAGTGGGGAAGGTCTCTTTACTCTTTTCTGGGTCTCTATCGTGAATCGTGCTGCACGCTGGAGCATGCGATAGATTTGGATGAGCCCTTCAAAATCCTCGAGCTACCTACTGGCTATCAATAAGGTGTTGTCAAAGTTCGAAATCTCCGCGCCAGAAGTTGTCGTTATTCCAACAAGTACATCTATCAGTTTCCACCATATCTATGCGCCTTGCAGCAGAATCACGTACTTTTCGCCTCGTTTTCCGTTCCCATAACTACCTTCCGCATCAAGTTAGCTGTCTCGGAGGCTCTTCAAGTTCGCTTCGCGTGGGGCGCTAAACTTCCTCCCCCACCTCCACTCGACCATCATCGCGCATCTTTATCGCGCACGAGAAGTCAATGACGTATTTTAAGCTTCGCAAGACGGGGTAACAAGCATGCCAAGTCACGCAGTCCACTCTTATCCAGTCTCCTTGCTGACTCGTGCATAGCTGCCTGCCTCATTTGGTTCGCCAGTACAAGTACATCGTGAAAAGTTCTTCCGGTAACAGCATGCGATGCAATACGAGCCGCCTCAGTTTTGGAGTCATAGAAGCAAGCGTTGTGTTCTCTTGAGCCCGATGAATTGTTCGACGCGCATGTCGGTTCCACAGCAGTGATGCGGTGCTCGTATGCTTCTCGATGGTGGCAATGCTGCTTGAAGAGCCACCCCGCAACAGCCTTGCGATCAACGTAGCCGTCGCCACTATCTGCCCAATCATAGCCATGCACCACGGCAAGAGTATCAATCAGTTGCCTTTTACACACTAGGCTACTGCGGAACGGGTCTGAACAACCCGGATTTGCGCGCGAAATGGGACCGGCGAGTACCCTCCATGTACGCCCGAGAGTAATCCTTCCGCGGTGGGGTGACGCCATATAAATTGTCTCTTGCTCCCAAGGATATTGGCACGCGCCTTGTCAATTTACCTTCAAACCACGCACAATGGCACGCCTCAGTAAGCTCACAGCCTTCTTGGCAGTTGCATCGCTATGTAGCGCACGCAAGCCTACACTTGAGGAACGTCAAGTTCCTGTCGACCCGTCCGGTGTGATGACCATCACCTCGCCTCAAGGTGCATCCATCCGCTTCAAGCAACCTGGAAAGCAAGGAGTATGCGAAACCACGGAAGGCGTCGACGACTATGCCGGGTACATCAGCCTCAACGAGAAGACGAACATGTTTTTCTGGTTCTTCGAAGCTCGCGAGAATCCCTCAGAGAAGCCGATGACGTTATGGTTGAATGGCGGCCCTGGTAGCGATTCGCTCATCGGTCTCTTCCAGGAGCACGGTCCTTGCAATGTCACGGAAGACTTGAAGACGCAATTGAATCCGTACTCTTGGAACGAGCATTCGAACATGCTCTATCTGGTACGTGTGTCCATGTATGAAATATGTGAGACAAACACTGACTTGGTTCGCCTACTCTGATAGAGTCAGCCCGTAGGTGTCGGCTTCTCGTATGAGACGACGCGAAACGATACCAAGGGTCGATACTCGTTAGTAGACCCGGATACCGTCAATACCACGGACGCTGCTGCTATTGGCGCGTGGCATATTCTCCAAGCGTTTTTGGACCTTTCGCCCCAGCTTGATCCGGATATCCAGAACTTTACTTTCAATCTCTGGACCGAGAGGTATGTATAGCTTTAAGACCCATCGAAATATGATTGCTAATAGCCATTGAAGTTACGGTGGGCACTACGGCCCGGCCTTTTACAATTACTTCTACCAACAAAATGAAGGCATTAAGAACGGCTCAGTCCAAGGCAAGGAGCTCCAAATGGACACGCTTGGAGTTATCAATGGTATAGTCGATGAGGCTATCCAGGCTCCTTACTACCCAGAATTCGCTGTGAACAATACCTATGGCATCAAGGCTGTGAACGATACCATCTACACCTTCATGAAGCAAGCTTACTACATGCCTGAGGCGTGCAAGGACCAGATCGAGTACTGCAAGGAGTCCGATCGATCGACCGAAGACGGCCAGCTTCAATGCTCCCAGGCAACTAATCTCTGCCGTTCTCTGGTCGAGGAGCCATATTACACCTTCGGCGGCCGCGGCGTGTACGACATCCGCCACCCATACGACGACCCAACGCCTCCCGACTACTTTGCTGACTACTTGAATCTCGCATCGACTCAACAAGCCCTCGGCGTTAACATCAACTACACGTCTACCAGCTCGCGTAATGTGTCACGTGGTTTCGCATCAACCGGCGACTTCGTCTTCCCCAACTTCATCGAAGATCTCGAAGAAATTCTGGGCTATGGCGTCCGCGTCGCGCTCCTCTACGGCGACGCCGACTACATCTGCAACTGGTTCGGCGGCGAAGCCGTCTCTCTCGCCGCCAATTTCACCGACGCCGAGGCTTTCCGCGCGGCGGGCTACACGCCTTTCCTCGTTGACGGCGTAGAGTACGGTGAGGTGCGTGAGTACGGAAACTTCAGTTTCACGAGGATCTACGAAGCGGGCCATGAGGTGCCATACTACCAGCCTTTGGCTAGCTTGGAGCACTTTAAGAGGGTGCTGGATCATGTTATCATTGCGGATGGGAGCGTGGTGGTGACGGACACGTACGGGACGAATGGCAGCGCAAAGGCGACGCATACGGAGAGCTTTGTGCCGTTGCCGTCGTCGAGTACGCCGAGTGCGGCGGGGAGGGTGAAGAGGAGGACGTTTTGAGGGAGCGTTGAGTATCGCGAGTACATCTAGCATACTATGAGACACAGGATGACTTATTAGCTCGAAGGATCGATCATCGTGTACATTAAAACGACTGCAGTCAAGCTTCGATACTATATCGAGCGCACTCAGTTCGTCCACGCCAGATGAAGCGTAGGAGACGTGTTGGCTGACTGCAACTACCACGAGTGCGACCCTTTATCATGCGATAAGATGTGAAAAAGTGAGGCTATATCTGTTGACACTATTGCGCTGCCCGCAACGCGTTCGGCTGCACTCACGAAATAGGGTCGACCATAGGGATATCAAGCCAAACACACTCCGGTGCGTCAAGACGGCCGGCCGAAGGTCTACATCGCCAAATTTAGAACTGTTCGGAAAGCTTTTAGAGACACTCCAATATCCTTGACACAGAATTATGCTGCGCCAAAAGTGGGCCTGCAGGACACAACGGACGTTTTCTCATTCGGATGCATATTTATGGAATTGACAGTACACGAGTTACCGCCACACCAGAAGCCATCGAATGTATTGATGACGGAAAGCCGTTCCGAGTGGGTAATATTACTTTCGTAGTGAAGGAGACTTCTCGGCTCACATTCACTCTCACTCCCAGCCACGCTACTAGACATTGAAAGGCTCGGCAAATTATTTCAGGGAACATCGTCCCAGACATGTCTTTACTTCTCGAACGCCTACAATGACGACCTCCACGCCAGTCAAACTCGGCTATCTGCGCAAGCTACTGGAATCAAGACCTCACAAGGACGTTCTCCGCACATATCTCCATCAAAACGAAGATGCCCTCCTCAAGAACGCCATTTTCGTCACACTGCATCGCAAGTGGTCGGCTCGCCCACCTTACGGCCTTTCAGAAATCGGCATCACAACGTACGATCGGCAGCGCGTAAATTGTGGCTTTCCATGCCCTCCAGGAGCGCACGCTGAGGATCTGCTGGAACACGTGTGGTGTCTGCATTTGCGGATTCGGTCGAACGCGCATCTACCCTTGGATGACGCCTCACCCGATGCTTTCCACTTCGGTACATCGGTTTTCGTGACCTATGACGAGGCGCTCGACCTACTCCACCATATCTGGCACCAGCCAATGAACGACGACCGGCCAGACAAGGGCTATCGACCCATCATCTATCTATCTCACGGCGACAACGACGCACTCGGCAAGGTCAGGAATATCGACTGCGACTTCGTACCCGGACAAAAGGACACCACGATCGCAACGCTCAACGCGCAAGACATCGCCGTACATACCAAGATCACGAGCAAGAGCGACGCTGCAATCGAATACCTCCTACCCATCTTCAAGATCATCCCCTTCCACGCAGGCAACGCCGGAAATGCAGCTATCTACACTACGGTCATTGCGTTCTTGTCCGCGCTACGCAACGAGGTGTATCAGTCGGACGACAATCCGAAGGCAAGGCCAGGTCAGAAGGGCCCTTCGTCGGCGAAGTCTGCCATGACTGTTGTGCAAGGACTGATGGCACGACCGACACCACCGCCACCATTTGGTGTCTTGATATACTGCTGCAAGTGCAGTAGCTATCTTCACTTCGCTGCTGTGTGCCCAAATACAGACTTTGTTTGTACGAAGTGCTTGGGGTCGAAGACGGACTGGAGGGTTCAAAACGCGCAAACGCATATGGAGGGCTTATGTGTGTTCAAGTGAGCTAAGAGAAGTGGGCGGTCAAATCCGAGGAGTTCGTGGTGTCGGGAGCTTGTCAACCTTCAATACACACAGAATGCGGAAGCTGGTGATTCGGAACGTGCAGGCCCCTTATTTACTGGAAAGACCCGGCCACAGGCAGTTGATGAACATGATTTGTGGCAGATGACTTCGGAGACTTGGAGCATATCGGCTTGATGAGATAGCGCCTGGCATGTACTACATAGACTGAGGCATCAGTGCAAACGCAGCTCGAAAGAATTCACCACCACAATTCCTCGAATTTAGCAGCGTTACACCCTTCTTGCACCAATATCCGAATCAATGACGTCGAATATGGCGCTAAGTGAGTAGTTTGTTTGACATTCAATTCCCTCGATGTATATAGACGTTTTTCGCGCTTTTCCAAGCTCATGCTCATCCAACTCGCTCTCGGGTCACCACATTAGCTTCTCCCCACTCACAGCCATATGCGCAACTTTTCAGCACATTAGCATAGCCCTGAAAGAATTTACGAAAGATGTCACACCGTGTCATCTCCGGAATATCTGAAGAGCAAGTCGAGGCCAGCCACCTGATGCTGAAGATGTACGAGCATCTATGATATTCTCTACAGTGCCATCTAACCGTACATAGAACGCTGAGGAAGTTCAAAGTCAGTCTGGCAAGGTAAACACATCGAGGTGTCGTCCCGGGCGTAATGACTGACTTTCCAAAGGGAGAAGCGCATTCAAGAGGAAATCGACAGCCTTGATCTTGACGGGACCTTGCTCGGCAGGGACCGTGATGGTTACTACGAGTAACATGGTCTGTTCAAATCGCAACACTGAAGGCTGATGGCGACAATAGGGAACACAAGATGGCAACGAAGAGCATGTCCAAGGTTTGGTGTCGTGCTTTCATCGCAAAGTTCCTCGGCACTACCAGCGCGCGTGAACTTCGCGACATGGTTTAGGAGTTCCTAGTCGAATCACCCAGGACGATCGAAGTGCTGCCTTACATCAGTCATAGGCTGTCAAAATCCTCAGATTACAGCACTCAAGGCTACGGACCCTACGCCGTCGGCTTTTACCCCACGCAATACCACAACCTCCTCCCGCACGTATACGATTGGCAATTCGTCGGAACCCAGTTTCTGACCGAGATCTATACAATGTTCTACTCCAAGGCTTTCTTTCACGTTAGCACCGCCTATGATGTTGAGTCACATCTCGGGCAAGGTGTCTTCTACAAACACCCCACTATTGCACCGTACAAATATCTCCGCAGCCTCCGAGTCGACCTCTCGTGCCAAATCCACCCAGAAGACGACCACTACAGTCGATACAAGTCTGGCATCATACACGAGGCATCAGCAGATAAAGAGGATTTCGAGCGACAAATCGAGTATCTCTCAGTCTCACGTGTGTGATATGGAAGGAGAATCAAGGACTGAGTTGATTGAATAGCTATGAACGGAGGGAGCTATATATATGTGAAGAATGAGAGAGTGTAGGGATAACCCTGTTAGCGTGCAACACTCAGACTTGCGGAACATCGAACATGCCAAGTTTTTCACACTCTACATCGTCATTGATGTAAATGAGGTGCGAGTTGCCGTCAAGTTTCTCGAAGCTCTCGGACCGCTGGCATACGACCTCAAGGATAAAGGTATCACCCTGCGGCTGAATTGCCCTGGAGGCGTTGGACCTGGCACGCCGAACCTCGCTTCCAGTTACGACATGCCGCGCGCGGAGTGGTTGGAGAAGACTCGAAAGTAGGTGTGCGTTCGTAAGTCTGATCGAAAGCACTATCTTTTGAAAAAGACTCAGATACTAACGAGAGGAAGAAACGGCCCCAGAATTACCGCTTCTAGTAGCGATGACTAGCTTAATGTCACACGTACTGGATGTCGGATGGGAATACAAGATGTCGAAAACGACGCCCAATGATGCGTGTTGATACGGCAAAGATAAGGTTGAATCAAGTAACAGTCGTTGCAACGGTGGTGGTTCGTGATTTGATTGATTCTGAGGGCAAGGCTGCAGCTCGCACACGGATAGTGCGAGCTTGCGCACAGGCCATGTGATCACGTGTTTGGCTATCTCCTCTGCCACGTATGGTGGTTCGATTCCCAACAATGCGTGAATACGGATTACGAGGCTATTAAGCGGTGGGTGTCACATATAAATAGCTCAAGCATTAGATTTCATAAGTACAATAACATTAACGTATTTTGTATGGTGATATGAATTGGCCTCACTTTTATGAGTTTCTTGAGTACCAAATGTCTGCTGCATTTTGAACGTTTTTCGAATTTCAAAACATGATTGTGACTGCGCATCTGGACATTTCATTCTCATTACCAAGATTTTCTCAGCCAACGTTTGTTTTGTAAAATTCCATTTGTTGCTTTCGAGACTACTTTGAACAACATTGGCATTACATTAGTATTGAGCAGATCCCATGTTCACGCCAGGGTTATTCTCTCGCTCTTCGAGTTACAAGTCTAAACTTTCGCCCTCATGCAATTGCATGCTATCAGAAGCCTTCGCAACTCCCATTTCGACAGGGTGAAGTCTTCCAAGCCGCTCCTACCGAACCTTTCCTAACGTGAGGGGTTGCCAGGCGACTACGTCAACCTGTTGCTATGCTTGAGCTACGCGGTTCTGTCCTCGTCAGCCTCTAGTAGATGATTGCAAGAAGTCCGTATACTCACGAAGACACTGTCCGTTCGAATCTTCTCCTCCCACTCGGACAGTGGTTTCTCGTAATCGAAGCTCGCGTTGTGGGATGGGTAGATGGGCACGGCGGAGACTTTGACGTTGACACCTTTCTCCTTCATTTTATAGACCACCGGCACCAAAACCTCTTCCATCTTGGCCATTCCGCCAGCACTATCGAACCGAGGTCGAACATGTAGGTCATAGCCGTTTAGAGGCTTGATCATACCGACTTGCGAGACGTCATATGCTAGGAGCTCGTAGTGCCCCTTGTTGTTATCGTCTTCAAGCATCTTCCTCGCCATCCAGTCGCCCACGAAACACAGTTCAATCTCGAGGCGGCGAATGAAGTTGTAGGGTCGGCATTGTGGATGCCGCAATAGTGGTCCGTCCCGAAGAATGAGATCGGTCTCATACGGGCATGCGATGACGAGGGACGCGTGCTTGTAGAAAGTTTGACAAATTTCAACTGCGAAGTCGTTGCCCATGATTGCTGGTGTCATGAAGTGTTCCAGGTGGCTATCTTTGGGCTGCACCTGGTAAGGGCCGTTCATCTTCGTCTTTGTTGGCCTCGCATACTGGGGGGCATGCTGTGGAGTGTTTTCGATTCTCACACTGTCTAGAGGAACCTCGTCGCTCATAAGATAGAGATATATCATATCCCGTAGCTCGCGGGCCTGGACATGTGCCATGAACCCAGCGGCGAATGCGCGGCACCATGTCCGTGAATGGGTAGTGGCAGCGGCGGTGAGGTCTCTGCGTAATGATTAATGTTCAGCGTCTGCAACTGAGTCATGAAACGTACTCAAACAGCTCAATATCATCTTCGTCTAAAGTCATGTACTCTTGTTGCAGTCGCTCAATCACCTGCGCCATCGTTGCTTTACTGGGAAAAGTTAGACCTCGACACCATAGGGCACTGACTTCACGCACTTGGTGGAGTTACTTAGTATCTGCTTCGAGGCCCTACTCAATTATCAGTATACTGGAGAGTAGTTGCAAAGAATGGCCTACAGTTTGAGTATCTCGAAGCTCGTCTCAACCTCCGAGGGCGTGATCTCCGCAGATAGAACTCGGCTCATCTTGGCAGAAAGAGAGCGCAAGCGCGCAATCGGGTGAGAGAAGTGTCGATGTGTGGTGTGAGCGTTGATTGATGCCGCTGAATGGGTGACGAGAATGAACAGATTGCAGGCGGTGCATTGATAGCTAGCGCCTTTGCTTCTCATGTGCCAGCCAGTTGCACAAGCTCAAGGCAGACCTGATTGAGTTCTCGAATCCCATGTCGATCGCTAACTTGGCGAAAAAGATTACTAAGTAGTCTGTTTGGTGAGGACGTCGTTAATAGATTCGGCTGGTCGTAGGTCAATTCCAGCCAGGATGCCATCCAGTAATGCTACAATAAATAAAGAACCAGTTGCGAGAATTTGTATCAGAGCCCAATCATTCCTATTCGCTCTTCATCTGGAACAGGCATCTCCCTACTCTTTCTCGACCGGCACCTTAATAACAATCTTCCCCTTCGCCCTCCCACTCTTCAGCTTCTCAAACGCCTTCGGCGCATCCTCCCACTCGAACACCGTATCCAGAACACCCTTCACCTTCCCCTCCTTCATCCAGCCAGCCAGCACCTGCAAGTCGCTCTTCGACTTCTGCGCCATGAGCAACTGGTACTTCGCCTTCCCGCCACCCAAGAAAGCCGGCTTAAGCATATTCCCTGCTATCGCCATCGTCCCGCTGAGACTCAGACCCGCACCAATCTGCACGAACTTGCCACCAGGTGCGATGAAAGCGTCAGACTTGGTGTACAGATCCAGCGGTGTGCCAACGTTGTCGACGACGAGCTTGAATTGAGGTCCACCGGCCGCCAGAGCTTTCGCGACGTCGGTAGACGTGTAATCGATGACTTCGTCTGCGCCAAGAGATTTGCAGAAATCGATCTTGGGCGTTGAACATGATGTTGTCACGTGGCAGCCCAACGCTTTTGCGATCTGAATGCCGTACGCACCGGTACCACCAGAGCCGCCATTGATGAAGACTTTGTCGCCGAACTGGACGTTGGGCTTGAGACTTTGTATCTCTGTGAGGCCGACAATGCCGATTGCTGCGCCGTCTTCGGGACTCACATTGGATGGGAGGGAAGTCGCATGATCTCTTCGCACAGCAATGTACTGTGCTAGAGCGCCATTGCGGATCTCGCCTGCTCAAAGTCAGCTTTTGCTTCATGTGGTCGGTACATGAGCTCAACCCACCAACTTTTGCGCCAAAGACCATTTCGCCGATCTGGAATTCATCTACCACCTTTCCGACAGCAGCAACTTTGCCGCAGAAGTCGGCGCCTGGGATGAATGTGGAACCAAGCAGTCGTAATGGCGCTGGGCTTTCTGTGAGTTTGTGGTCGACAGGATTGATCGCCATTGCATGGACTTGGACCAGAATCTCATCGTCGCCGATCACAGGCTTTGGTGCGTTCTCGTTGATGTGTAAGTTCTTCTCCATTCCGCCAGTCACGCTGGTGTACTGCCATGCTTTCATCGTTTGGGCCATGGTATTGATAGTGTGCTGCGCTTTCGAGGGTGGCTGTTTCGCGATGTGTAAGGTATCTTTGCTAGAGAGAGAATCAATGCGAAGGTTGTCTTATCAATGTGTTTGTCGAAGGGTAGGTCAATATATACAAACAATGTGCCGTCGGTCGCGATACACAGAGTCTGCGCCTTGCGTCATGACAGCCATTTTGCAGCGGGGCTATCACGCCACCAAGCCCGTGTCGGCGTCTCGCCACAGCCCGCACAGCAACAACAAGTATTTCGGGCACACGATGTGGCCATGAATACGTTCCGCATGCCACGGTGGACGCGATGGAGTAAATTATCGCAAGGCTGGACGCTGGGGCTCTGAGCATGCAGGTGAGACGGGAGCTGACCGGGTCAGAGAGTCTGCCGTGCCGGCGGTTCTCAATGACAATGGCGCCGATTCCGTTGCTGCACTTCTCCAACCATCGTCGCAACACAAAGCACATCACTTATGGTTTAGGAAGTATCCTCGCTTGGTTGCTTAATTGTCATTGACCTATTGAGACGGGTTGCTGTCTCGTAAGCAGGCTTGATGCGAGAAGTACTCGCTTCAAGCCCGCGACGAGTTGGCTGGCGGATAACTGATAAACATCGTGTTGAAACCAGTCACATTCCATATACCGGTCAGCGTGTTCAGCGTCAAGTTCGTCGGCACAGTGTTGCCCCTCTGGAGCGCACCGCTTTCGACACGACCTCCAGCAACGTTCCTGTCCAGGTGGTTGGCACCAGCCTTCACCGTGAAGTTTGCGAGGCTGACCTCGAAAGGGTTGCGTGTGGCCACAGATGGCGAGCCGTAGTAGCGCGCAGTGAGCGCGTCCGGCGAGATGTGGAGTTCATAGTAACCTCTGTAGTAACCCTCGGTCCACTGGAGCTCCTTGTTGTCGCGCACGAGCGCAGCTGAACGGTCGCTGGAGTTGGCGATGCTCCTGCCTGAACCATAGCCGGTCGAAGACACAGCGGTACCGGCGAACTCAACGCCAATCGCACCGACACCGGTGACCTGGTCGTAAGGCTGCTCATCGAGCCACACGAGGTCTGACACCCAGTTGGCGTGAGAGTCGCCAGCCAGGAAAGCAGTGTTGGGGATCTTGTTCGAGTACAAATGGTTGAGCGTACGGTTGCGGTTGCTCTGGTATCCATCCCATTGATCAGCGTTGAGGGCCTCGCCGTAGACAGCGGAATTGTTCATGCGGCTAAAGATGATCTGGTTGCCGATGACTCTCCAGGTTGCGCCCCGCTTATGCGAGTCGGAGAGACTTCGATAGAACCAGTTCTCTTGAGCGCTGCCCATGAGCGATCGACCCGCATCATCGATGAGCTCCTCAATGTAGTCGTCGTTCCAATTCAAAGTGGTGATGCTGCGGTCGTAATTGCGAGTGTCAAGCATGATGAGATCGAACAACTTTCCCATCTTGAAGCTGCGCCAGATGCGCAAGTTGTCATCGAGATCAACTTGGCGGATACTGCCTAGTCAGCACATATGGTACGATCTGAGATGCAAGACTTACGGCATCCACTCGAAGTAAGCGCGCACAGCGTTCATTTTGCGCGAGTCAACGCTGATGCGGCCAGACTTGAGGAAAGAAGCTTCGGTGTTGTTCATGCCGCTGGAACCGTCTCTGTAGCCATTGTTGGATATCTCGTGGTCTTCAAATGTAGTACGAAGTCAGTGTTCAGCTCAGATTCGCACACGTGATTCACGTACCGTCCCAAGTCGGGATCCACGCGAAGTTCTGGTGGGACAGAGCAAGGTCTGGGTCCGTGCGATATTGACCGAGGCGAGTCCTGTAGTCGTACAGAGTGAAGATCTCACCACGAGGAGCGGTCGCTCGGGGGTCTCTGCCCTGCGTACCGCGGCCATTTTCGTAGATGTAATCACCAAGGTGCACCTGGACAGATTAGCTGCAAGTCGTGCAAGAACACGTGATGTTCTGCTTACGAAAAAGTCGACGTTGTCCTTGCGAGCTGCATTTCCATACGCGTTGAAGTACCCGCTTGGGTAATTGCTGCAAGAGAAGACAGCGAGGCTGATCTTCGACACAGCATCGTGCTCTGCAGGACTTGTCTTAGTACGACCGAGAGGACTACTCTTCGAGCTACCACAGATATTGAACTGATAGTAGTAGGTCGTGAGGGCGGTCAGATTCTTGGCTTCGATCTGGGAACCGTTAGCACTAGCATTTGCGGCGTGTCAAGCTAGCTCACCTTCACGGTGAAGTCAATGTCGGATGTCGTGTATGCAGTCCCTTTGGTAACAACTTTTGTGAGATGTTTGTCGGTAGCCACGCGGTAATCAACACAAATTGGGTTGGGCGATGCCTTGATGTATTGTTCGGTCTCGTGGCTGTAGAATGGAACGTATCCTTCGACGGTCACATTTGACTTGTCAGCCTCCAGCGAAGGCGCAATCCGTGTCCAGAGGATCACCGAAGTGGGGTATGGGTCTCCAGAAGCTACGCCATGGGTGAAGTTGAGCTGCTCAGGAGCCCAAGGTGTGGCCCTCTTCACGAGGCTACGCTTGGCCACCTTCGGAACATCAATGCCCATACCGGTATGCCTGCGCGATGGCGAGTCGTAGTTGAGGTTTCCATCAAACGAGGCCAAGGCTAGCGAGGTCAATGACAACGCGGTCAAGAGAAGGGAAGGCATCGTTGGCAAAGTAGGTTTTTTAGCGGCCGTTGCGTGGAGTGTCGATGGAAACCTTGGGCCTTTTATGTGTTCCGAGCCCGTGGATGTTGTCCCGTCCTGCACCTGGATACCCTAGGCAACGACATCATGGTTGACAAGGCAGGCTACCCTCGGGCTGCCCTTACCATGGAAAGCATGATCGGGGTACTCCTCCCGCCAATTGCGAGTGTTGTATTAGCAGTGTGTAGAACAGTTCCTGTTGATCTTCGCCGTTGCATATGCGCGGAGCACATGTGCTGAGGACGTGCAGTCTCATTGGCTGATAGAGATGCGTACCTCCGCATGCGACTATTGCCCGCGGCACATTTTAGCTTCTTCTGAGATGGCATATTGCTTTGTTGTATCGTTGTGTACCAAGCTGACAAACCTCGATCGCAAGTGTTGTGGCAGCAGTTGAACGGCCTCGCGAAGCTTGTCGAAGCGCAAAGCTTGAATGAAGCTAGCCTGATCGCCTCTAGCCACTCGGCACGGTCCATGCATCCAGGCGTCACGGTATGTACATGTTCACGACTTATCTCGACTAAGCTGAACCATGCTACGTTAGGTTGCGCGCTGAAGTCCCGGCGTATCTTTGGTTACTCGCCGTCTATTAGCCCGAACAAGCTATGTGCCGCCTTCAGTGCTGCTACTTTTCACACTACCACGCAGCCACAAATTCCGACTTCAACTGTAGACAATTGCGTTCCGCGACACAGCTCAAGGGATGTTTCGCCATGAGACTACTGTTTCCAAGCGATGAATGCTCTGGTTGCTAACAAGGGCCGTTCCCGGTATATCATATTGGCCAATGTTCCTAGGTCAGTAAGACTTCTACACTGAAACTTGATCACAAGCACCCCATTGTAACTGCTCTAGGATTCGCTATTGAAGGCAATACTAGGCAGCTGTTTGAAGATTACGAAATTTCAGCTTCAGTGGCTTAGTATCAGGTTCAAGGCATAGTCAATCTTCCAGGCTACTTCGTACTTGACGCTCTGCGGATCACTGATATTTTCCTTCGTGCTCGTCGCGAAGTGTGCCTAGTGAACGCTTCTTCGTACGCCATAATCCGCATCAATTGCGGCAATGATGGATGCATTCACGCGGTTCTTTCAGCCAAAGCTTTGGCAAAAGAAGCATCACATTTACTTACGGTGCCCCGTTGTTCGACAAGAGAGTCTGAGTCGAGCCATTGCGGCTTCAGGACGCACAAACGCCGATCATGATACATGAGCGCGATCGCCGTTCACATCCACCATTTCAACTGGCGAGCTAACAAGTCGATTGGCTGTGCAGTATGCTGCAGTCGCCATGCCGCAAAGGAAGACTGGGTGACAGCTGAAGAAACGTAGTCGCACCCACGCATGCTGGAAGATGAAAGCATGACCAGTAGCAAGAAGGTTGAAGACGCCACGGAAAAACGAGAGTATTTCTTCAAGCCACTAAGCTGTATCCTGTTGCTTGAACGCCAAACAACTTCTAGCGGAGGCATCGAAGATTGGAGATACTCTGATGCAAACTTTGTCAGCAGCAATCTTGCTAGTTTGTGTCGCAAACTCTCTGCTACGCTGGATTGCGAAAGAAAGACTCTAATGGTGAAGAGGATAATTCAGTAAAAGAGCTCCGTTGCAGGCTACTGGGGATGAGCGAACATAAAACCAAAAGTCGTGTCCACGAAAGATGCTTCAAGAGTATATTTCCTCTAGCAAGCTGGCAGTGACTCGGATCGAAGCCCTTCTGCCAGACGTACGCTACACGGACGAAGACCAGAACCTTCCTACTATGTACACAACGCATTCACTTCAAACACGTTCACCCGCACCGCCAGTGAAACACTAAGCACGCACCGCCGCCAAGTACAACCCCCGCACGCGACCGCACCCCTTTCACTACCGACACCTCTAGCTGCGCGCGCCAAGGACATGAAGGCACCCTTGCTGCCGTCACGAGAACGCTCGTGCCAAATCTCGGGCTCCTGTCTCTATAAAAAATCCATTGCCCTCGTCACCATCACTGCAACACAACGGCGAGCCCCTGACCTCTACCATCAACCACTACACTTTCTCTTGATCAACGCCGCTCGCCGCGCCCCGCAACTGCAACAGCTTGCAAAGGTCTCTGCCTTACACCACAGCTCGATCGACAGCCTCCAGTGTCTGAACTTTCCTCAACCACATCGGTCAACCTGCACCTTCAGCAAGCATCACAATGGCTCCTCAGCAGCGCAACGCCAGGTCCGCCGCCGCCTCGCCCCTGAGGAAGACGATCAACGCCCAGCGCCAAAAGCAAGAGATGGAACGAAAGACAGCGGCACTTGCCCGTATGGAAGGCGACAGAGAGAACTTGCGCCAGGTCGGTAGCGATGGCCGGAGCATACCAAACGATCAGTCCTTTGCATCGTCGTCCCGTCCCACACCAATGACGGGGCTTACGAATGGCCGTTCCGAAGACGTGTCGAACCTTTGGGAGAACCCACCTCCGACACGCAGTACCAACCTTCGTGAGAATGCCGTGGCACCTGGCCCACAGACCTCTCGTCTAAGCGCCCCCACTCATCTGGGTAAGACGATTCACACAAGCCGAATCGTGAAGAACTTGGCTCCATCTAGGAGCAATGCGGGACCATCGAGGGCCAACGCCGCTGCTGAAGCGCTCGCGCGACGGGAACAAAATGAGCAAGAGCGCAAGGAGAAGAAGACCCAAGCCGGATCTTTGCTGCGCGGCGCGTCGCTTTCACCGTCGCCTCCTGCTACACCGAAGCGATCGAGCCGTCTGCGGGAGGTCATGAGCATGGACGATGAAGAGTCCAGTGACTCGGGCTATGAGAGCGACGTTGGAGGTTCCGCTTCGCCAAAGACAGGCGGGGGCAAGGACGATGGTTCCCAGGACACGTCCAAGTTCAGGATGAGTTCGATTAACGACTCACTGAACAACGTCGATGCTACAGTCGCTCCACGGCGCCCTGATATGAATCCAGTGCAGAAGCACTTTCCTCCGCCCAACGATGCGAAGCCCCTGAAGAGCGCGATGAAGAAGCCCGAGGACACGTCCAACCTCAGCATGAAGTCCATGGTCGACTCCTTGGACGACATAGACACCTCAGCTGGAGCTCCGGCACAGCCTACATCCACGGCTACATCGACGAATTCTGTCATCCAACAGCCCTCTTTCTCGGCACCTCTTCCACCAACGGCTGGCCAAGTATTCCCAGCATTCGTGTCGCAGACGGCGCAACCGCAAGCTCCAATGCCACCAATGCCTGGGAGCGGCCTTTCCGCCCCACCAATGCAGCAGCCGGCACAAGACACGGCGTTGAATGATATCGGTGCAGGACCATCGAGCGCGGCGTGCCTTCAACCCCTGATCTGCCAGCGCAGCAGTCCAAGGTTGTCGCGGTGAAGAAACAGCGCATATGCAGGAAGAATTGAAGGATTGAACTGAAGTTCTATTGTGTATGTATGTATGTATGTATGTATGTAACTT
>Ga0265797_10002714_pt1 | contig 29321 bp, 21 predicted proteins | sample P2T30metagenome_FD_192433 | JGI IMG/M metagenome (GOLD analysis project Ga0265797, IMG submission 192433) | Plant litter microbial communities from East Loma Ridge, Irvine, California - P2 T30 | ecosystem: Environmental > Terrestrial > Plant litter > Unclassified | place: USA: California...
GCGCGCGCCGGCATGCCAGGCCAGCGGCAGGCTGCCCCAGAAGCGGCCATTGACTTCCATCAGCGCCGATTCGCCGGTGGCCGGATCGTGGCGGTACTCGACCATCGCGATGCCTTCCCAGCGCAGTTCGCGCAGCAGCGCGATCGACTTCGCCATCTGCTCGGCATGCGCCGTGCCCGGGAGCGATTCGCACATGCTCGAGAAGCCGCCTTCGGGCGGCCACTCGTGCAGGCGCCGGTGTTGAAAAGTGTAGTGCGGCTGGCCGTCCTTCATCAGCACGAACTGGCCCAGGCCATAGCCGGCGCAGTATTCCTGCACCAGCGGATAGACGCCGGCCCGTTCATAGGGGGCCAGATAAGCCAGCAGCGCCTGGGCCGAGTGGCAGTAGTGGGTCTTGTCCAGCGCCAGGCCGGCCGCGCTCAGGCGCGATGCGACTTCATGCGGATTGGCCCACTTCAGCACCACCGGGTAGCGCAAGCCGTCCTTGATACGCTCGACGTCGGCCATCGAGGCCGGCTGCTCGGTGCGCGGCGTACGGATCCCGACCCTGGCGGCAGCAGCGTAGGTCTGGTCCTTGTTCAGTACCGCATCCATGCGCGCCTGGTCAGCGAACATGATGGTGAAACCGGTCAGGCGCGCGCGATGGGCGTTGAGCAGGGTAATGTCGTTTTCGGACACGGCGAACAGGCAGCTCGGCCCCAGTTCGGCGCCCAGCGCCACCAGTTGCTCGATGAAGCCATCGGCGTCGCGCGCGCGCACCACGCCGCGCGTCAGATAGCGCGAGCTCAGGCCAAGCGCGTTGGCGCTGCGGCCGATGCCGGTTACCGGCACGCCGGCCTGGCCCAGGTCGCGCACCACGGTCAGGCCGATCGGGGTGTCGACGCCCACCACGACGGCGGGCAGGGTGCGTTGCTCGATGGGCGCGGTCATGCGCTCAACCCTGCGACGCCATGGCCGCGCCAGCGGCAGTCACGCCAGCGCCTGGCGCGCCTGCCGTTTTCGGCATGCGCAGCTGCGGCAACGCCAGCGCCAGTCGTTCGACCGCCAGTTCGACGCGCCGGAAGCAGGTCTCGAAATAGGCATCGGACAAGGTGTAAGGATCGTGCAGGTGCGGCATCGGCGGCTGGCCCCACAGGCCGAGCAGGCTGACATGCACATCGCGCCGGCTGCCGAGGATGCGGCGCAGCTTGTGCGCCTGGCGCACTTCCATCACCAGGAACAGGTCGCCCGGCTCGACCTCGAAATCATCGAGTGCCACGGCGCGGTGCGCCGTCATGTCGATGCCCAGGCGTTGGGCGGCGCCCAGCGCCGGCGCCGGCGAGGCATTGCCGGTCTTGGTCGACAGGCCGAGCGACGCCACATTCATGCCGAGCCGGTTGGCGACCATGTGGGCATAGGCGCTGCGGCAGATATTGCCGTGGCAGACAAACACCACGCGCCGCACCGAAGCCGGGTCGCGCAGTTTGAAAGCGGACAGGCGGCCGGCCGCCAGCTCGGCGTAGCCAAGCGCAGTCCTTACCAGGCCGCGGAAGGTGCCGTAGCGATGCTCAATAAAAGTGCTCATGATGCCCTGGCGGGCTGCCGGTTCAGTGCCCAGCGCCCGTATTTGTCATAGATGACCTGCTCGGCCATGCGCGGCACGCTTTGCAGCAGCGAGACGTCGAGCAGGGTGTTGCGGTCCGAGACCGTGGCGTCGGCGTCCAGCGCATGCACCAGGCCGCACGCTTCGAAGCGGTCATCGTTCTGCTGCAGGAAGGCGCACAGGCGGCGCAGGCGCGCCTGGGTCACGTGATGGGCGCGGGTGCGGGTGAGCGCATAGTCGCCCCAGTGGATGTATTCGAACGGGTGGGTCAGGATCACCACCGTTTCGATGCCGGCCGCGCGCGCTTTTTCGAGCAGCGTGCGCATCTCGCCAAAACTGGTGCCGGCGATGGTCAGCGATTTCATATGCTTCTTGCTGCCCAGCGCCCAGTCCGAGAACGACAGCACCGGACACTCGATCACGCCATGGCGCTGGTGGTGGCCGCTGTACAGGCGGTAGTCGGGATCGCCGCTGTCGAAGATGGCGGTGCCGACGTTCGAACTGTAGGGAATGCCGACCTTGGCCAGCGCCTTGTACAGTGTGGCGTCGTGCTGCAGGTTGCCACTTCTGAAGGCCTTCGGTTTTGCCAGTCCCCAGTCGCTGAAGGTAGCGATACCTTGTTCGATCATGGCCACCGACTCGTCCAGCGGCCGGTCCTTGAAATCGTCCATGCGCTTGGCCGTGCGCGCCCGTTCACGCCAATCGTCGTGCTTGAAGATGGTCCAGCAGGGGTGGGTGTGCAGCTCGACTTCATGGCCGGCGTCGACGATCTGGCGCGCGATCGGACGCATCGGATCGTGCTTGAAGTAGTTGCGCTGGAGCGTCTCGACGAAGAAGGTGGCCTGCACGCCATGCTGGCGGAAGGTGTCGAGCATGAAGCCCAGGCCTTCCGAGCGGTCCTGGACGTTGCAATAGACGTTTTGTTCGGCAACCGGGTGGCGTGCGGCATCCGCGAACGCGCCGCCGATCGTGAATTCGGTGTCGATGGTGATGCAGACGCGGGTACGCATAACTGCCAAAAGAATAAGAATTGACGCGATGTTACCACGCACCAAAGTTGATGGTGCGTTCTTATGGGATTGGCAATCTCGTTGTAGGCGATGCAACACATTGGCGGCGCTGCATCGCCTGCGGGATCACATATTGCGCCGGTACTGCCCCCCCACCTCGAACAGCGCTGTCGTGATCTGCCCCAGCGAACATACGCGCACCGCATCCATCAGGCGCGCGAACACATTCTCGTTGTCGATCGCGGCCTGGCGCAGCGCCGTCAGTGCGGCCGGAGCGGCGTCGGCGTGGCGCGCATGGAAGTCGTCCAGGCGTTGCAGCTGCGACTGTTTTTCGTCGTCGGTCGAGCGCGCCAGTTCGATGGTGGCCGGGGCGCCAGTGTCTTTCGGGTTGCGGAAGGTGTTCACGCCGATGATCGGTAGCGAGCCGTCGTGCTTCTTGTGCTCGTAGAGCATCGACTCTTCCTGGATCTTGCCGCGCTGGTAGCCGGTTTCCATCGCGCCCAGCACGCCGCCGCGCTCGGCGATGCGTTCGAATTCCTGCAGCACCTGCTCTTCGACCAGGTCGGTCAGTTCGTCCATGATGAACGAGCCCTGGTTCGGGTTCTCGTTCTTGGCCAGGCCCCATTCGCGGTTGATGATCAGCTGGATCGCCAGTGCACGGCGCACCGATTCGTCGGTCGGCGTCGTGATCGCCTCGTCGTAGGCGTTGGTGTGCAGCGAGTTGCAGTTGTCGTAGATCGCGATCAGCGCTTGCAGCGTGGTGCGGATGTCGTTGAAGTCGATCTCTTGCGCGTGCAGCGAACGGCCCGAGGTCTGGATGTGGTATTTCAGTTTTTGCGAGCGCTCGTTGGCGCCGTACTTGTCGCGCATCGCCACCGCCCACAGGCGCCGCGCCACCCGGCCCAGCACCGTGTATTCGGGGTCCATGCCGTTCGAGAAGAAGAACGACAGGTTCGGCGCAAAGTCGTCGATGTTCATGCCGCGCGCCAGGTAGGCTTCGACAAACGTGAAGCCGTTCGACAGCGTGAAGGCCAGCTGCGAGATCGGGTTGGCGCCGGCTTCGGCGATGTGGTAACCCGAGATCGAGACCGAATAAAAATTGCGCACGCCGTGATGCACGAAGTATTCCTGGATGTCGCCCATCACCTTGAGGGAAAACTCGGTCGAGAAGATGCAGGTGTTCTGGCCCTGGTCTTCTTTGAGGATGTCGGCCTGCACCGTGCCGCGCACGGCGGTCAAGACCCAGGCGCGGATCTTGGCCGCTTCTTCTGCGCCTGGCGCGCGGCCATGCTCGGCCGTGAACTTGTCGATCTGCTGGTCGATGGCGGTGTTCATGAACATCGCCAGGATGGTCGGGGCCGGGCCGTTGATGGTCATCGAGACCGAGGTCGACGGACTGCACAGATCGAAGCCGTCGTACAGCACCTTCATGTCGTCCAGCGTCGCGATCGAGACGCCCGAGTTGCCGACCTTGCCGTAGATGTCGGGGCGCAGCGCCGGGTCGGCGCCGTACAGGGTCACCGAATCGAAGGCGGTCGACAGGCGCTTGGCGTCCATCCCGGTGGAGACCAGTTTGAAGCGCTTGTTGGTGCGGAAGGCGTCGCCCTCGCCGGCGAACATGCGGGTCGGGTCTTCGCCTTCGCGCTTGAACGGGAACACGCCGGCAGTGTAGGGAAAGGCGCCGGGCACGTTTTCAAGCATCAGGAAGCGCAGGATTTCGCCATGGTCTTCAAAGCGCGGCAGCGCCACCTTGCGGATCGGGTTGCCCGACAGCGTGGTGTGCACCAGACGCGTGCGGATTTCCTTGTCGCGGATCTTGACGACGTGTTCGTCGCCGGCATAGGTTTGCTGCAGCTGCGGCCAGGAAGCGACCAGCTCTTTCGCTTCGCCATCCATGGCGTTGTCGCGCTGCGCGATCAGGTCATCGAAATCGGCGCCGCGCTCGGCCGCCAGCAGCATGCGCTTGGCTTCCTGCAGTTGCTGGCGTTCGCGCGCCAGTTTTACCTGCTTGCCGACGTTGCGGTGGTAGCCGCGCACGCTGTCCGCGATTTCGGCCAGATAGCGCGCGCGGCCTGGCGGCACGATCACGTTCCTGGCGCTCGAGTAGCGCTGCGCCGGCGCCTGCAGGCTGCCCGTTTCGACCTTCAATCCGAGTTCGGCCAGCTTCGGCAGCAGGCCGTGATACAGCGCCGTGACGCCGTCGTCGTTGAAGCGCGAGGCCTGGGTGCCGTACACCGGCATCTGGTCCGGCGACTGGCTCCACAATTCGCGGTTGCGCTGGTACTGCTTGGCCACGTCGCGCAGCGCATCCTGCGCGCCCTTGCGGTCGAACTTGTTGATGGCAATGAAGTCGGCGAAATCGAGCATGTCGATTTTTTCGAGCTGCGAGGCGGCGCCGAATTCGGGCGTCATCACGTACATCGAGGTGTCGACGTGCGGCACGATGGCGGCGTCGCCCTGGCCGATGCCGGACGTCTCGACGATCACCAGGTCGAAGCCGGCCACCTTGCAGGCGGCAATCACGTCCGGCAGCGCCTGCGAGATTTCGGAGCCGGCGTCGCGCGTGGCCAATGAGCGCATGAACACGCGGCTCTGGCCATTCCATGGATTGATCGCGTTCATGCGTATCCGGTCGCCCAGCAGGGCGCCGCCCGACTTGCGGCGCGACGGATCGATCGAGATCAGCGCGATGTTCAGGCGGTCGTTCTGGTCGAGCCGGATGCGCCGGATCAGTTCATCGGTGAGCGACGACTTGCCGGCGCCGCCGGTGCCGGTAATGCCCAGCGTCGGCACGCGCAAGGCGTCGGCCGCGCTGACGATTTCCTGGCGCAGGCCTGGCGCGATCTTGCCGCTTTCGAGCGCCGTGATCAACTGCGCGAGCGGGCGGTGGCGCGCCGTGATGTCGCCCTCGCGCAGCGGCGCCAGCGAAGTTGGCGCATAAGGCGACAGATCGACGTCGCAGGCTTGCAGCATCGAGCGGATCATGCCGACCAGTCCCATGCGCTGGCCATCTTCCGGGCTGAAGATGCGCGTCACGCCGTAGGCATGCAGTTCTTCGATTTCCTGCGCCACGATCACGCCGCCGCCGCCGCCGAATACTTTGATGTGCGCGCCGCCGCGCTCGCGCAGCAGGTCGATCATGTATTTGAAGTATTCGACGTGGCCGCCCTGGTAGCTCGAAATGGCGATGCCCTGCGCGTCTTCGGCCAGCGCCGCGGTGACGACTTCGTCGACCGAGCGGTTGTGGCCCAGATGGACCACTTCGGCGCCGTTCGATTGCAGGATGCGGCGCATGATGTTGATCGAGGCGTCGTGGCCGTCGAACAGCGAAGCGGCGGTGACGAAGCGCACCTTGTTGGCAAGCAGGGGCTGCTCAGGCAGGTCGAGGCGGGCGGCGGACGTGATGTCGTTCATGGAAGCGGTCCCTGTGTTCGGATGAGGACGAGGATGCTTGTACGGTATATGACGTTAACGTTAACGTCAAGCAGGGTGTGGCAAGTGATGCGTGCCGGTACCGGCGGATCACCTGAAGCTGGCCTTAATAATCAACTGTGTCATACAGGCAACATTTGCTTATCTGTTGCAATGTTCTGGTTATACTGGGTGCATAAGGCGCATCGGCCAGGCATGGCGCAGGCATAACGACATAACGGAACAGACGATGCTGAAAAAAGTGGATTCTTCGCAGCTGAAGGTTGGCATGTTCATCCACGACCTGGATTGCGGCTGGATGGAACACCCGTTCGTGCGCAACCGCTTTCTGTTGAGCACCGAGGATGAGATCCGCAAGATCGCTGCGGCGCGCATCCGTGGCGTGGTGATCGATTGCAGCCGCGGCATGGACGTCGACGATGCCGTGCGCATGACCGACGTGTCGGCACAGACCGAGTCCGAGGTGGTGGCGCTGGCGGACGCGCCGCGCGCTGCTGGCGCGCCGCCGAAGGCCGACCTGGGGGGGGAGCTCGAGCGCGCCAAGATCCTGCGGCGCCAGGCGAGCGGCGTGGTGCGCAGCGTGATGCGGGACGCGCGCCTGGGCAAGGTGACCCAGCTCGACGCAGTGGCGCCGGTGGTGCAGGGCATCACCGAATCAATCCTGCGCAATGCCGGAGCGCTGCTCAGCCTCCTGCACATCAAGAACAAGGACGACTACACCTTCGAGCACTCGGTCAGCGTATGCGCGCTGATGGTGGCCTTCTGTCGCGCGCGCGGCATGGACGACGAATTGATCCACCAGGCCGGCATCGGCGGCCTGCTGCACGACACCGGCAAGGCGCTGGTGCCCGACGCCATCCTCAACAAGGAGGGGCGCCTTACCGATGCCGAGTTCGAGATCGTCAAGCGCCACCCGCGCGACGGCTACGATCTGCTGCTGCGTACACCGGGCATCGAGGCCATCCCGCTCGACATCACGCTGCACCACCACGAGCGGCTTGACGGCAGCGGTTATCCGGACCGGCAAGCGCAGGGCGCGATCAGCGAACTGGCGCAGATGGCGGCGATCGTCGACGTCTACGATGCGATCACGTCGGACCGCTGCTATCACAAGGGGATCGCCCCGGCCGAAGCACTGCGCAAACTGCATGAGTGGAGCAAATTCCACTTCGATCCGGTGCTGGTGCAGGAATTCATGCGCTGCGTCGGCATCTATCCGGTCGGCACGCTGGTGCTGCTGGAATCGCAGCGCCTGGGCGTGGTGGTCGAGGCCCATCCCACCAGCCTGCTCACGCCCAAGGTGAATGTGTTTTTCCATACCCGGCAGGGGGCGTACATCCGGCCCGAAACGGTCGACCTGTCGAAAGCGGTCGGTTTCGGCGGCGGCGACCGCATCGTGCGCCACGAATCGCAGGCCCGCTGGAACGTGGATCCGCAGCGCTTCATGGGGTTGGCCGACGCTTGAACAGGCTGGCGCAGCGCCTCAGAAGAATTCGGCGGTATCGTTGACGGCGACGGTGTGCAGCATGCCGCTCGCAACCAGCTCTTCGTAGTGGCAGACGCGGTTGCGGCCGTGGGCCTTGGCGTAGTACAGGGCCTGGTCGGCGTGGCCGAGGGTGAGCACCGGCGAATCGGCGGCGCTCACGCTGGTGAAGCCGACGCTGACCGTGACCTGCCCCAACTGCGGGAAGACGTGGGTTTCGACGTCGGCGCGGAAGCGCTCGATGATGCGGCGCGCGTGCGCCAGCGTGGTCGAACGCAGCAGCACCACGAATTCCTCGCCGCCAAAGCGGAACACCCGGTCCTGGGCGCGGAATGACGATTGCAGCAGATTGGCGATCAGGATCAGCACTTCGTCGCCGTACAGGTGGCCGAAGCGGTCGTTGACGCTCTTGAAATGGTCGACGTCGACCACTGCCAGCCATTGTTTTTCGTCGCCATTCGGATGGCGCCGTTCTGCGTACCCCTGCGCGCTGGCAGTACTGATATCCGTACTGGCATCGGCATCGGCCGCATTCAGCATGCGTGCCAACTGGTCGTCGAAGGTCTTGCGGTTCAACAGGCCGGTGAGCGAATCGCGCTCGCTGTAATCAAGCAGGTTCTGGAAGTTGCGGTAGACGCTGACGATGCCGCTGACCATGTACAGCGCTTCCGGCGTGAATGGCGTGGTGTAGGCGATCTCTAGACAAGTATCGGCGCGCTCGCCAAACCAGATCGGCAGCCACAGGTGACGCAGGCCGTCGGCGCCGATCGACTCGGCGCGGGCGTCGTGCTGGCGCAGGCAGCGTTCGAGGTCAGGGTAGTCGGCAATCGGTTCACCGGGACCGCTGTCTTGCGGCTCTTCGGGGCAGGCCACGCCGCCGGCATTGATGCAGGCCCGTGAGCGCACGAATTTGTGAGCGCCGACCGTGGCGATGTTGAGCACGCGGGTGTACGCGGCGCCGGACAATTCCTGGACCGCCGAGACGACGGAAATGTCCAGCATGGTGTGATCGCGGTGGCCGGTCATGGCCACCATGTGTTGCAGCAGGGAATCCATGTCGTTACTAATCAAGAACAACAGAAAAGCCGCTGGGCCAAGGCACAACGCGGTGCATCAGCGCTGCCACATTTTTTAGCGGTCAAGCAAGACAGGATAGCCCGGCTTTGTACTAAAGGCAACTATTCTTCATGGCATCTATCTTGATTTTCGGCATTTCATCGGTTCTGGCAACCGGTCGGCCTACGCATCACGAATATTTAATTTCCATGCGGAAAAGTTGTGCATAGTCAACTTGCCGTACGGCACTAATAGCTATAGTGAACTCACTGGCAAACGCAACACAGCAGTAGCGACCGGGCCCGGTCGCCGCCAGTTTTTATCAACCACCACAAGGAGTATGTCATGAGCACGATTACCTCTGCCATCAACGCGTTCATCGCCGACGAGGACGGTGTCACCGCCATCGAGTATGGCCTGATCGCCGCTCTCATCGGCGTTGCGATGGCGAGTGTTGCTGGTGAAGTGGGCGACAAGCTCAAGGAAGCGTTCGAGTTCATCCGTGACGCGATCGTGGTGCCAACCGCCGCTCCATAATCACCCCGCCCCCCCCGGGCGCAGTTCGGCCCCGGGGGGCTTTTCCGATGGAGCGCATCATGGCTGTCGCACCCTGGCTGGACCTGCTGCTGCTGCTGATGGTAACGGCTGCTGCGATCAACGACCTGACCAGCCGGCGCATTCCGAACCTGTTGCTGTTGGGCGGCATGGGTGGCGCCCTGGTGCTGCATCTGCTGTCGCCGCAACCGCTGTCTTCTCTGCTGTCCTGGCTGGGCGGCGCCGCCACCGGCTTGCTGGTGTTTATCCCCTTTTACCTGGTCCGCGGCATGGCTGCCGGGGACGTCAAGATGATGGCTGCAGTCGGCGCCTTCACCGGCCCGGCCGAGGCCCTGCACATCGCCATCCTGGCCTGGTGCGCTGGCGGCGTGATGGCGCTGGTGGTCATCGTTGCCAGGGGCCGGCTGCGCATGGCGCTGGCCAACCTGTGGGCGATTTTGCGTCCGACGCTGCTGCGCCTGCCGGCGCCGGCGATTGGCGAGCAAGGCCGTCCAAGCGCCGGATCGATCCCCTACGGCGTGGCGATCGCCGCCGGCACGATCGCGGTCGTGTTCGGTCGCTACGGCTGATCTGATGGCCTGCTCGATGAAAAAAGAATGCCGTTTTGTCAAGCGGGTTTGCGCGTGTCTTCTGCACACCTGAGTCCGCTCCTTATCAGGCATCAAATGCCTGCTGGAAACGATCGCTAGAATCAATCCAGGTTCTTTCGAACCTGTTCGTAGCCCACCCGCATTCGCAGGAGGAGTCATGATGCAAGCGTTATCGGCTGCCGTTCCCATTGCCGTGCAGGATGTGCGTACCCCAGGCGCGGTGAGCTTGCACGCGGTGGAGGACGGCGATCCCGCCGCCATACTGCCGCGCCAGGCCCGTACCGTGCGTGACACCGGCCTCGAGCCGCGCTTCGTGACCGCGCTGGTGCTCAAGGCCCTGCAGGCCAGCGGCAAAACCTCGCTGTCGGTGCTGACCGGGCGCCTGCGCCTGTCGGTGAGCGTACTACGCGAAGTGCTGCAAGGCCTGATTGCCACTCAGCAGGCCGAAGTCGCATGGTCGGGCGAGACCGATATCGATATCCATTATGCGCTCACCGCTGTCGGGCAGCGCAACGCCGCCACCCACCTGCTCGAGTCGCGCTACATCGGCCCGGCGCCGGTCACGCTGGCGGCCTGGCGCGCAGTGCTGGCGCGCCAGTCGCAACGCCAGAGCGATGCCGTGCGCGTCGCCCGCACAGAGCTCGAAGTGGTGCTGCATGAGGACGGGTTGGAACCCGCGGTGCGCGAACTGATCGGCGCGGCCCTGCATTCGCATCGGCCGCTGCTGCTGTACGGTCCTTCGGGCGGCGGCAAGAGTACCTTGGCGCGCAAGCTGGCGCGGCTGCGCCAGGATCCGGTGGCGGTGCCGCATGCAGTACTGGTCAATAACGAGATCGTCCAGCTGCACGATCCGGCGCTGCATCCGGCGCCGCTGCAACCGCGTGGACATGAAGAACGACGCAGCGTCGACGCGCGCTGGATGCTCAGCGCCCGTCCGCTGGTGCACCTGGGCGCCGAGCTGACACGCGACATGCTCGAGCTACGCCCGGACGCCGCCAGTGGCGTGCTGCGCGCCCCGCCGCACCTGTGCGCCAACAGTGGCCTGCTGATCGTCGATGACCTGGGACGCCAGCGGGTGCCGGCGCCAGAACTGCTGCACCGCTGGCTGGCGGCGCTGGAAAGCGGCCAGGATCACGTCGCGGTGCCGGGTGGCCCCACACTGGCGCTGCCGTTCGACGTGGTGCTGGTGCTGGCCACCAGCCTGGCGCCGGAATCGGTGCTGGACGACGCCTGCCTGCGCCGCATCGGCTACCGGATTCCGGTCGGTCCGCTGTCGGAAGCGAGCTACCGCGCGCTGCTGCGGCGCCAGGCGCGCCTGCGCCGCATCGAGCTCGATGAAGCGGCGCTCGACTATCTGGTCGGCGAACTGCACCGCCGCACGCGGCGCCCGCTGCTGGCCGCCTATCCGCATGAGCTGCTGGGCCGGATCGCCGATTTCGCCGGCTTCGCCGGCCGCACCCCGCGCGCCGACTGTGAAGGCCTGGCCCAGGCCTGGAGCAGCATGTTTGGCGCGGCGGCGCTGGCGGCGCCATCGACCTCGTCGGCATTACCAGTTACCCGAGGAGATGCGCGATGAAGAACAAGCGAGCCGTGATCATGATGGCGCTGGCAGTCGTGCTTGGGCTGGCGGCGGTGGCGCTGGCCGCGAGCTGGCTGCTCAACGCGCCCAATACCAGGTCGGGGCGCATCGTCGTCGCCGGCGCCGACATCGACATCGGCCAGCGCCTGGCGCCGGAGATGTTCAAGCTGGTCGAGTGGCCAAGCGACAGCGTGCCGAAGGGCGCCTTCACCGATCCGGCCAAGCTCGGTGGACGGGTGCTGCGCAGCAGCGTGCTGGCCGGCGAGCCGCTGAGCGAAGCCAAGCTGGCGCCGGCCGGCACCCTGGGCGGGCTGTCGGCATTGATCACCGAAGGCAAGCGCGCCATCACGGTGCGCGTCAATGATGTGATCGGCGTAGCCGGCTTTGCGCTGCCGGGTAACTACGTCGACATCATCGTCAGTACCGAAACCGTGCCCGACCCGAATGCCACCAACCCGTCCCATGCGCGCGAGCGCAGCATCTCGAAGATCGTACTGGAACGGATCCTGGTGCTGGCCGTGGCGCAGGAAGTCAGCCGCGACGAAACCAAGCCCAAGGTGGTCAACGCCGTCACGCTCGAAGTCACGCCCGAACAGGCAGAGATGCTCGACCTGGCGCGCAGCGTCGGCACGCTGTCGCTGGCGCTGCGCAACCAGGTCGACCCGGCCGCCGGCGCCACCCTGGGCGCGACCAAGGACAGCCTGCTGCCGGCGCCGCCGGCTGCGGCGCCGGTACGGCAGGCAGCGCAGCCGGCGCGTCCGCGCGTGCATCAGGTGCGCGCGCCAGCGCCGCCGCGGCGCGACTGCATCCCGGTCATCAACGGCCTGCATGCATCGCAGGAATGCTTCTGATTTCGTCATGGGATCCATCATGCACCCACATTCCACGATTGCATCCTGCGCTTGCCTGCTGGCGGGATTGACGCTGGCAGCCGGCGCTCAAGCGGCTTTGGCGCCCCAGGCCGCGCCTGGCGCGCCGGCCACGCAAACTGGCAAGGCAGCGCAGGCGGCCAAGAACGCCAAGCCTGGGGCCAGGCGCGCGCCGGGATCACAGGCGCAGCAAGCGCCGGGGCAGGAAGCGCAGCAAGCGGCCTGGCCGGTCGCGCGCAGCGACGCCGGCTGCAGTGGCGAAGCGGCCAAGCCGGCGGCGATGGCGCTCCAGATGGGCAAGTCGACCATGCTGCGCTTGCCCGAAGCAGTGCGCCGGCGCAGTGTCGGCAACCCGGCGGTGGTGCAGGCCATGCTGGTCGCGCCGAATACCTTGTATATCGCCGCAGTCGACGTTGGCAGCACCAATATGATCGTGCAGGGCAAGAGCGGCGCGTGCAGCGTGATCGATATCACAGTGGCGATGGACCCGGCCGGCCTGCGCGCCACCCTGGCCAGCGCCATGCCTGAAGAGAAGGACATCGGGGTAATGGCTGCGGCCGACACCCTGGTCCTGACCGGCACCGTCAGCGACGCCGCCGCAGTGGCGCGCGCGGCCGAACTGGCCGGCGCCTACGTGCGCCGGCCGCTGCGCCAGATGGCGGTGGTCGCCATTGGCAACGAGACCGATGGCGTGATCTCGCCGAACGGGCCCGGTAGTTCCACTGGCGCTGGTGGCGCGAGCAGTGGCGCGCGCGTGGTCAACATGCTTGCCGTGAGCGCGCCGCAGCAGGTGCAACTCGAAGTGAAGGTGGCCGAAGTGGCACGTGGCTTGATGGAGCGGCTGGAAACGGGCGGACGTTTCAGCTTCGGCTCCGGCAGTTGGACCACGACCCTGGCCACCGACTTCCTGACCGGCCTGGCGCGCGGCGGCCTGTCCGGCCTCAAGACCAACGGCAACCGCTTCGGCATCGACGCCGACAAGCAGGACAGCCTGGTGCGCATCCTGGCCGAGCCGAACGTGCTGGCGATCAGCGGCCAGGAAGGCACCTTCCTGGCCGGCGGCAAATTCTATATCCCGGTATCCCAGGATAACAACAAGGTCACGCTGGAAGAAAAGGAATTCGGCGTCGGCCTGCGCTTCACCCCGACCGTGCTCTCCGGTGGGCGCATCAACCTGAAGGTGGCGCCGGAGGTATCCGAGCTGTCGCGCGAGGGGATCGGTATCAGCGCCACCGGCATCAATGGCGTCGCCATCATGCCGTTGGTGACCACGCGCCGCGCCAGCACCACGGTGCAGCTGTACGACGGCCAGAGCTTCGCCATTGGCGGCCTGGTGCGCAACAACCTGGTGACCACCATGAAAGGCTTGCCGGTGCTGGGCGAAGTGCCGGTACTGGGTGCGTTGTTTCGCAGTACCGAGTTCCAGCAGGACCGCAGCGAACTGGTGTTCCTGATCACGGCGCGCCTGGTCAAGCCGCTGCCCGGCGCCGCCTACGCGCTGCCGACCGACGCGGTGCAGGCGCCGGGCCGTGCGGAGCTGATGCTGGGTGGTCGCCTGGAAGGCGCACCACCGGCCATTGCGCCCGCCACGCCATCCGCACCGGCGCAGACCGCCGCCGGCTTCGAACTGAAATAGGAGAACGCGATGCGAGCACGATGGATTGCGATGTTGTCGGTCGATGCGCTGACGCTCTGTGCCCTGCAGGGTTGCGTCGCGCCCACGCCGCATTGGGACGCCCAGGTCGGCGTCGCCACCCGCGCCAACCTGGCGGCCCAGGTGATCGACCCTGCGCCGGCCAGCGTCACCAACCCGGCGGCCGGGATCGACGGCCGCGCCGCGCGCGCCGCCTATGAAACCTACCAGCGCTCGTTTGCCCAGCCCGGGCAGCCGGCGGCGCTGGTGGGCAACGGCCGCTAGGACGCGTATAGCGATCCGTTGCGAGCCACACCAAAGATCCAAAGGAATCCATGAGAGCGCTCTTGATCAGCCGGGACAGCCACCTGTACGCGGAACTTGCCTCGCAAGGCGCCGCGCGCATGCCGCCCCTGCACCTGGCGTCGACGCGTGCCAGCCTGCGCGAGGCGCTCGACCGGCCCGAGAGCGATACGCCGCAGCTGGTGATCGTCGACGCCAGCGACATCGACCCGTCCGAGGCCGGCCTGCTGGAACGGCTCGGGCGCCAGTATCCGGGCTCGCAGCTGATGCTGCTGACCGACCAGCACCAGCACGAGCTGCTCATCACCGCGATGCGCGCCGGCGTGCGCGAAGTGCTGCAACTGCCGCTGGTGCACCGCGCCCTGCATGAAGCAATGGACCGGATGGCCGCCGCCGCCGGCATCACCACGCTGCGCGACGGCAAGGTGCTGGCCTTCATCGCCTGCAAGGGCGGCAGCGGCGCCACCTTCATCTCGACCAATTTTGGCTATGCGCTGGCCACGCTGGCGGACAAGAAGGTGCTCCTGATCGACCTGCACGGCCAGTTCGGCGACGCCGCCCTGTACGTGTCGGACCAGAAGCCGGCCATGACCCTGTCCGATGTGTGCAGCCAGATCGCGCGCCTGGACGGGCCATTTCTCGAATCGTGCGTGGTGCACGTCACGCCCGGCTTCGGCGTGCTGGCCGCGGCCGATGATCCGGGCCAGGCGAAAGAGGCCAAGCCGGAACATATCGACACCGTGCTGCGCGTGGCGCGCCAGAACTACGATTATGTGCTGCTCGACGTCGGACGCCAGATCGATGCCTTGTCGCTGCGTGCACTGGACGTCACCGACACCATTTATCCGGTGCTGCAACTGGCGCTGCCCGACATCCGCGATGCCCGGCGTTTGCTGGACATCTTCCGTTCGCTCGGCTATGTGCTGGACAACATCCGCCTGATCGTCAACCGCTATGAAAAGGGCGGCAAGCTGCGCCTGCAGGACCTGCATGCGGCGCTCGGCTGCGAAGTGGTGCATACCTTCCCCAACGACTACATCGCCGTGACCGATTCGGTGAACCAGGGCGTGCCGGTGCTGCAACTGTCGCGTTCGAGCGCCGCCGCGCGCAGCCTGGCCGACATGGTCGCGATGGTGACCGCGCGGCCGGTCCAGGAAAGCAAGGGCTTGCTGGACCGCCTGTTCGGACGGCTCGACGCGGAATCCTGATCTCCTTTCAACGCCACTTCCGGAGCACCCATGTCACTTCGCGAACGCCTTGCGCAGACAGGCCAGGAGCGCGTCGCCGGCGCCGACCTGTTCGACGCCGCCGCCCACGCCTACCAGGAACTCAAGAAGTCGATGCACCAGATGATCCTCGACCGGATCGACCTGGAACGCCTCAAGCGCCTCACCGCCGAGCAGTTCAAGCACGAGCTGGCGCTGCTGGTCCAGCGCATCATCGAGGAAGAGCGCATCGTCCTCAACCAGCACGAACGGCACCACCTGGTGCTCGACATCCAGCACGAGATGCTCGGCTTTGGCCCACTCGAGCCGCTGCTGAACGACCCCACGGTGTCGGACATCCTGGTCAATACCGCCAGCAAGGTCTATGTCGAGCGCCACGGCCGGCTCGAGCTGACCGACGTCACCTTCCACGACAACGCGCACCTGATGAAGATCATCGAGAAGATCGTTTCGCGCGTCGGGCGCCGGGTCGATGAATCGAGTCCGATGGTCGACGCCCGCCTGCCCGACGGCTCGCGCGTGAATGCGATCATTCCACCGCTGGCGGTGGACGGCCCGCTGCTGTCGATCCGCCGTTTCGGCGCCAGCCCGCTGACGGTGCAGAACCTGCTCGACTACAAAAGCCTGACCCCTCCCATGGCGCAGGTGCTGCAAAGCCTGGGCCTGGCCAAGGTCAATATCCTGATCTCGGGCGGCACCGGCAGTGGCAAGACGACGATGCTGAATCTGATCTCCGGCTTCATTCCGGCCAATGAGCGCATCGTGACGATCGAGGACGCCGCCGAACTGCAGCTGCGCCAGCCGCATGTGGTGCGCCTCGAGACGCGCCCACCGAACATCGAGAACAAGGGCGAAGTCAATCAGCGCGCGCTGGTGCGCAATGCGCTGCGGATGCGTCCTGACCGCATCATCCTGGGCGAGGTGCGCGGCCCCGAGGCGCTCGACATGCTGCAGGCGATGAACACCGGCCATGAAGGCTCGCTTGCCACGATCCACTCGAACACCCCGCGCGACGCGCTGGCGCGGCTGGAAAACATGGTCAGCATGGCCGCCGTCAACCTGACCCCGCGCGCGATTCGCCAGCAGATCGTGTCGGCGGTGACGGTGGTGGTGCAGGCGTCGCGCCTGACCGACGGCACGCGCAAGGTGGTCAGCCTGCAGGAAATCACCGGCATGGAAGGCGACATCATCTCGATGCAGGAGATCTTTCGCTTCGAGCAGCGCGGGGTCGACGCCGAAGGCAAGGTATTCGGCCATTTCAGCGCCACCGGGGTGCGTCCGCGCTTCGCCGACCGTCTCAAGCTGTTCGGGGCGCCGGTGCCGGAAGACGCGTTCGATCCCGATCGCGTGTTCAACTGAAAGGCCGCCATGAATGTGCTCTTTTACAGTTTCGTGGTGCTGCTGTTTGCCGCAGTGATTCTGGCGGTCGAGGGCTTTTACCTGTGGTGGATGAGCACCCACGGCGCTGCCGCGCGCCGCATCGCGCGCCGCCTGCAGGTCATGTCCGGCGGCTTCGCAGGGCGTTCGGGCGAGCGCATCTCGATCCTCAAGCAGCGCCGCTACAGCCAGACCCCGGCACTGGACAGGCTGCTGCAGCGCTTGAAACCGGCGCATCGGATCGACACGCTGCTGGTGCAGTCGGGCGCCACCTGGAACGTGGGCCAGTTCGCAGCCTGTTCGCTGGCCTGCATGCTGCTGATGCTGGTGCTGACGCTGATGCTGCCCGTCAGCGCCAGCATGCCGCCGCTGGCGCGCGTACTGGCCGCTGGCGCCGGATTCATGATGCCCTGGTGGTTCCTGCGCCGCAAGCGCATGCGGCGCCTGGTGCGCATCGAGCACCAGCTGCCCGAGGCGGCCGATTTCATCGCACGCGCGCTGCGCGCCGGCCACTCGTTCACCAATGTGCTGCAAATCGTCGGCAACGAATTGCCCGAGCCGATCGCGGGAGAATTTCGCATCGCGCGCGAAGAAATCAACTACGGAGTACCGATGAACGAGGCGCTGCATGGCCTGGCGGCGCGCATCCCGCTGACCGACCTGCGCTACCTGGTGATCGCAGTGCTGATCCAGCGCGAATCGGGCGGCAACCTGGCCGAGATCCTCGGCAACATCAGCCAGATCATCCGCGCCCGCCTCAAGCTGGTAGCGCACGTGCGCGTGCTGTCGGCCGAAGGCCGCATGTCGGCCTGGATCCTGGGCCTGCTGCCGCTTGCCGTGATGGGCGTGATGATGGTCAGCAGCCCGGACTACGTCACCATGCTGTGGACCGACCCGAGCGGCATTCGTCTGCTGTGGATTGGCCTCGGGATGATCGCGTTCGGCGTGGTGTGGCTGCGCAAGATCATCCGCATTCGCGTGTGAGGTATTTATGCAATCGACCCAACTGCTGTTCTTGCTGATCGTCTTCGTTGTCGTCTGCGCGCTCGCGTGGCTCGGCTTCGCCCTGTTCGCGCCGCTGGCGCTGCGCGAACGCCTGCGCCTGTTCTTGGGCCGGCGGGGCGCTGAAAGCGCCGCCGGCGTGCGCTGGATCGAACGCGTTGCCAGCGTCGCCAAGCCGCTCACCAAACTGTCGATTCCCGACGAAGGCTGGGAAAAATCGTCGCTGCGCACCCGTTTCATGAACGCCGGCTGGCGCAGCGCCGCCGCGCCGACCCTGTACTTCGCGTCCAAGACCGGCCTGGCGCTGCTGCTGCCGGCGCTGATGGCGCCGCTCCTGGTGCTGTATGGGAGCGCGCTGGGCGGCGGCAAGGTGCTGGCCGTGCTGCTGCTGGCGGCGACATTCGGCTACTACCTGCCGAACGCAGTGCTGGCGCGGCTGGTGACGCGGCGCCGGCGCGAGATCTTCGAGACGGTCCCCGACGCGCTCGACCTCCTGACCGTGTGCGTTGAAGCGGGCCTGAGCCTGGAGCGGGCGATGGTCAAGGTGGCCGGCGAAATCCACATCAAGAGCGCGGTGCTGGCGCAAGAGCTGCAACTGGTGCTGATGGAGATGCGCGCCGGTTTCAGCAAGGAGAAAGCCCTGCGCAACTTCGCGCTGCGCTCGGGCGTGGACGACGTCGACACGCTGGTGGCGATGCTGATCCAGTCCGAGCGCTTTGGCACCAGTGTCGGCGATTCGCTGCGTGTGCATGCTGAAAACCTGCGCCACAAACGGCGCGTGCTGGCCGAGGAGTGCGCCGCCAAGATCGGCCTCAAGCTCTTGTTTCCGCTGATCTTCTGTATTTTTCCGACGCTGCTGATGGTCCTGCTGGGGCCAGCTGCGATCCAGATCTCGCGTACGCTGGGTACACTGCCCGGCGCGCACTGAACCGTTGGAGCACTTGATGAAACGTGCGATTTCCCTGACTATCCTGTGCGCCGCGCTGGCGTCGTGCGCACCAGTCGAACGGCGCATCGACACCGCATCGAACATCCAGGCCGACGCAGCGTACCGTAGCGGTCGCGCCTACCACCTGGCCCGGCAGCCGGATGCGGCGCGCGCGGCCTACCTGAATGCGCTGCAGATCGCGCCACGCCATCTCGACGCGCGCAACGGCCTGGCGGCGCTGCATGTCGAACGGCGCGAGTTCGCGCCGGCGATCGCGCTCTGGCGCGCGATGACGGCGCCGCTGAGCATGGACTCGGGGCCGGCCAGCGCTTATCTGTTCAGCAATCTGGGACGCGCTTACATCCTCAACGGCGAACCGGAAGCGGCGACGGCGGCGCTCGAGAAAGCCTGCCTGCTCGACCCATTGAACCACCGCACCTGGCAGCTGCTGGGCGAAACCCTGCGCCGGCAAGGGCAGGAAGCACGCGCCGAACAGATGCTGCGCCAGGCCGAGGCGCTGCGCCAGCACGACCTGCGCGCCGACATCGCTGTGACCAATGGCGGCACGAGCGGCACCAGCGTGGCGGCGCTGGGCCAGGCGCTGCAGGCGCAGCAACAGCCTGACTTTTCGCAGTCGTACGTGCAGGTGGCGGCCGACGGAATGATGGAACTGCGGCGCACGGACGCGCGCCAGGAGGCGACCAGGACGCCTGGCGCCGCGCCGGTGCTGGCGGCCTTGCCAGGCGTGGCGCTGCTGGAAATCAGCAATGGCAATGGCGTCGCCGGCATGGCGCGCGCTGTCGCGCGCAGCATCGACGAGCCGGGCCTGCAGGTAGCACGGCTATCGAACCATCCAGGCTTCGACGTGGGCCAGACCCGCATCGAGTACGGCGCCGGCCACCAGGCGGCCGCGCGCCGGCTGGCGCGGCGCCTGGGCAGCGCCGAGCTGCGTATCGTCGAACAACGTTCGCCGGTCGACCTGCGCCTGGTGCTCGGGCACGATCTGGCCGGCCGCGCCGCACCAATCCGGCCAGCGCCGCCCCCGCTCAAGGCGGGTTAGCATCACGCCTGGCGGTAACGCGACAACCAGTGCGCGTACTGCGGCGGCAGCACATCCCACGGCTGCTCCAGTCCCAGTTCGCGCGCGGCGCGGTAGACGTAATGCGGATCGGCCAGGAAGGCGCGGCCGATCATCACCAGGTCCATCTGGCCTTCCTGCACCACCCGGTTGGCCACCTTCGGATCGTCGATATTCCATGACGACGCCACCGCGATCCCGGCTTCGCGCCGCACTCGCTCGGCGTACGGCGCCAGAAACGCCGGTCCCCACGGGATGTTGGTCTGCGGGATCGTGAAGTTGACGCTCACGCTCAGCAGATCCAGGCCGCCGGCGCGCATGCGGCGCGTCAGCTCGATGGCTTCAATCAGGGTTTCTTCGTCGCGGCCGTCGAACTCGATCACGCCCATGCGCGCCGTCAGCGGCAGGTGTTGTGGCCACACTTCCTTGACTGCGGCCAGGGTTTCGAGCAAGAAGCGGCTGCGGCCTTCGAAGTCGCCGCCGTAGGCATCGACACGCTGGTTCGAGTGCGGCGACAGGAAGCTCTGGCCCAGGTAGCCGTGCGCGAAGTGCAGTTCGAGCCACTCGAAGCCGGCCATCGCGGCGCGCCGCGCGGCAGCCACGAAATCGGCCTTGATGCGAGCGATGTCGTCCAGGCTCAGGGCCTCGGGCTGCTTCGGCAGGTTGGCGCCGAAGGCGAGGGCGGACGGCGCCACCGTCTGCCAGCCGCGCGCGTCGTCGTTTGCGATATGGTCGTCGCCTTCCCACGGGCGATTGGAACTGGCCTTGCGGCCGGCATGCGCGATCTGGATCCCGGCCACGGCGCCGCCGTTCTTGATTTCCTGTGCGATGGCGGCCATGCCGCTCACTTGCGCGTCGTTCCACAGGCCGGTGCAGCCCGGGGTGATGCGGCCTTCCGGCGAGACGGCGGTCGCTTCCACCACCACCAGGCCGGCGCCGCCGCGCGCCATCGAGGCGTAGTGGGCGCGGTGCCAGTCATTGGTCACGCCATCGATGGCGCTGTACTGGCACATCGGCGGCACCGCGATACGGTTGCGCAGGCGGACGGATTTGAGTTCGAACGGGGTAAACAATGCAGTCATGATGCTCTTTCTGAGGCGGGCAATCTGGCCTGCGCGGCGCCGGTCAAGCCAGGCGGCGCAGCCAGAACGCTGGATTCCAGGGAGGCTGCCGAAGCGTTTCCCATGTGTGGCATGGGTCAAATTTTCGGCAGGGGGAGCATTCTCTCACTGACGCGCATTGTCTGCAGAGGCCGTCCATTTTCTTGCGATCAAGCCAGGCGCCGGCACGGCGGCCTGCTATTGCGCCGGCGCGTCCCTGCGATACACGCGCACATAATCGACCAGCATCTGACGCGGGAACTCGGTCGTTGCATCTGGATTGCCCGGCCATGCGCCGCCCACGGCCAGGTTCAGCAGCACGAAGAACGGATGGTCGAATACCCAATCGCCCTTGACCAGGCCTGGCGTCGCCGTGTGATAGTGGATGCCGTCGCGGTACCAGCGGATCTGGCCCGGCTCCCATTCGACGGCGAACACGTGGAAGTCGTCGCCGTATTGCGCGCCTTCGAGCGCGCTGGCCTTGCTGAACGCGTGTTCGCCCGAGTAGCCCGGCCCATGCAGCGTGCCATACGCGTTGCCCGGCTCCTTGCCGATGATTTCCATGATGTCGATCTCGCCGCTTTTCGGCCAGCCGGCGCTGTCGATGTCGGCGCCCAGCATCCAGAACGCCGGCCAGATGCCCTGGCCCTTGGGGATCTTGATGCGCGCTTCGTAGCGCCCGTACTGGGTTTCCTTCAGCCCCGCGGTCTTGAGCCGCGCCGAGGTGTATTCGCGGCCCTGGTAGCGCTCCTTGCGCGCCTCGATCGTGAGCATGCCGCCGCCGACGCGCACGTTCTCCGGCCGTGCGGTGTAGAACTGCAGCTCGCGGTTGCCCCAGCCATGACCGCCCGTCACCGGCGTCCACTTGCTGCGGTCCAGTGCAGCGCCATCGAATTCGTCGCTCCAGACCAGGGCCCAGCCGGCAGGGGCGGTTTGACGCGCCTGCTCCTGGCGCACGTGGCGCATCACGTTGATAAAAGTGTCGGTCCAGTACTCGTTGCGGTGCGCCGCCAGGAAGCGCAGCAGTTCCTCATGCGCTTGTGCCGACACGCTCAAATGGTCGCCGCCGATGCCGTGGAAAGTGAAGGCGGCCATGGTGCCGCGCGCGCCGGCCTGCTTGACCATCTCGATCAGCTCCTTGCCGCTGGCGCCCACCGGCCCGAACGAGCCGACCAGGTAGGGATCGACGTCGCGCATCGACGCCGGCGCGCCGGGGCGTCCATGGCCACCCTTGATGGCCACAAATTCATCCCGCAGCAACGGCAGGTAATCGCGCCCGCTGGCCAGCATGTCGCCGCACGGCGCGGTGTAGGTGCGTTCGCGCTCGCCGTCGATCGCCATCAGCATGGTATTGGCCAGCACTACCTGGTCGCGCATCTGCTGCGCGCTCGTGGTGTCCAGGTCGCGATGGCGCGCGACCCAGCTGCGATCGGCGCCGGCGCCGGAACACTGGTGGAACAGGCTGTGGTTGCCCAGTTCATGGCCGCGCCGTGCTGCCGCGCGCCAGCCGGCCATGCGCAGCGCTACCGGAGGATTCGACAGCTGCAGGTAAAAGGTGCCGCGCAGGCCATGACGATCGAGCGCGGGGATCGCGTTGTCGAGCTGCGAATCGAGGGCGTCGTCGTAGGCCAGGCTGACCGCGGCGCGGGCGCCGCCGGGCCATTTGAAATTGCTGTCGTCGGCCTGCGCCGTATTGGCAAAGGTGACACCGGCCGTGATGGCCAAGGGCAAAAGACGCTTGATGAAGACCGCGAGAACGTGGTGCATTCGTGCTCCATTTTGGAAACCTTACCAGGTCGGCGGCTCGACTATAGCACCCGCATGAATCCTGCGCCAACAGTACAAATAGTGTTCTCAGCGAAGAAATTATCGACCAGGTTTCACTCTTGCTGTTGCACCAGCGTGTTGCAAAACTACGTCAACCAGCCTCATGTTCCGGTGGAGATTCCGTTGACAATTTATTTTCCTAACCCTAATATTCAGACAACTTACATGGAAACGTTTCCATGCTCTGATCCACACTTCAGATGCCTCAGCTTTCGGGGACACATGAGACAAGCTACCGCGCGCCCGGCCACAGGCCAGAACGCAGCAACGACACCGGCATCTGCCGGTGTCGTGCCTGGCGCGCAAGGAGGTGTCCGGGCGTGAGAAAACGGTAGGGCAGCAGCGGAGGAGAACCCCTGCACTGGTAGGAGACACCGTGGATGGGTGACGGTCATATTTATAAAAAAGACAGGAGAACACATGTACTACCCGAAGGCTACACAGACCTTGATCAGCCTGGCCGTCGCCAGCGCCTGCGCCGCATTCATGCCGGCATTCGCCCAGGAACAGGCAACCACGCCGACCAGCGCCCCCGAGCAAGCCACGGATGCCGCCAGCAACCCCGCCAGCCAGTCCGCCAGCGGCGCCCAGACCGTGGTCGTGACTGGCCTGCGCGCCAGTCTTGAATCGTCGCTCAACCTCAAGCGCAACGCGCAGGGCTTCGTTGACGGCATCGTCGCCGAGGACATCGGCAAATTCCCTGATACCAACCTGGCTGAATCGCTGCAGCGCATCTCGGGCGTGTCGATCGACCGCAGCGCAATCGGCGAAGGTTCGCGCGTGACCGTGCGCGGCGTGGGCCCCGACTTCAACCTGGTGCTGCTCAATGGCCGCCAGATGCCGACTTCGAACCTGGGCGACCGCAACGGCCGCGCCTTCGACTTCGCCAACTTGGCCTCGGAAGCAATCTCGCAACTGCAGGTTTACAAATCGAGCCGCGCCGAGACCCCGACCGGCGGCGTAGGTTCGACCATCAATGTGATCACCGCGCGCCCGCTGTCGCGTCCCGGCATGCAGGCCAGCCTCGGCGTCAAGGGCGTGTACGACACCTCGGCCGACAACCTGCCGAGCGATCTCCAGCACGGCAACAAGGTCACGCCTGAACTGTCGGGCATCTACAGCAATACCTCGGCCGATGGCCGCTTCGGCATCGGCCTGTCGGCCAGCTACCAGGAACGCAACCTGGGCTACAACCGCGCCGGCGTGTCGAACGGCTGGAAAGGCCCGTTCCGCGGCGACGAAAACAACTGGGGCACGATTCCGCAGCCAGGCACGCCGGGTTCCGAGAACATTACCAACCGTCCCGGCCCGACCGACGTGTACCAGGTGCCGCAGAACCTGAACTACAACATGAACGGCGTGCAGCGCGAGCGCACCAACGGCCAGGTGGTGTTCCAGTTCGCGCCCAACAAGTCGCTTACCTCGACCCTCGACTACACCTACTCCGAGAACAAGCTGCATACCCGCCGCAACGACATGTCGGCCTGGTTCAACTTCGGCCCGTCGTCGAGCAGCTGGACCGATGGTCCGGTGGCGGCGCCGCTGGTGTACACCGAAATCATCAACCCGGCCACCAGCGACATCGCCATGGGCGGCGCCGACTTCGCGACCAAGACCGAGAACAAGTCGCTCGGCTTCAATACCGTCTGGCGCGTCAACAGCGACGTGCGCCTCGAACTCGACGCCCACCATTCGAGCGCCGAATCGATGCCCAACAGCCCGTTCGGCTCGAGCAATACCCTGGGCACCGCGAGCTTCAGCCGCGGCACCACCAGCGTCGACTTCTCGCAGGATTTCCCGGTGCTGAGCATCCAGGGCGCCGACTTCGCGCGCGCGCCGCAGCAGGTCACCGGCTCGGTGTTCGAGAACGCCTACATGAAGACCGAGATCGACCAGATCCAGACCCACGGCAGCTGGAAGATGCTGGAAGCGTCCGAGCTCAAGTTCGGCCTCGGCGCCACCGACGTCGAGTACCGCTCGGCGTTCTCGGTGCAGCAGCGCGACACCTGGGGTGGCGCCACCAGCCCGGCCGACTACCCGGCCAGCGTGTTCCATGCCGAGACCTTGTCCAAGTATTTCGACAACATCGACGGCAGCGGCAATCCGGCGCTCTTCAACAGCTTCAACACCTTCAACTTCGACGAGGTGCGTAAACTCGCTGCCGCGGCATCAGGCCAACCGGATCTGTACCTGCCGAAGAACACCTGGAATACCGACCAGCGCACCAAGGAAAAATCGAAGAGCCTGTACCTGCAGTTCAATACCGAATGGGATACCCGCTTCCCGATCAATACCGCATTCGGCGTGCGTTACGAGAAGACCGACGTCACCTCGACCGCGCTGGTCCCGATCGCGACCGCGATCACCTGGGTTTCGCAGAACGAACTCCCGGTGCAGTTCGGCGAGCCGTCGTTCACCACCCTCAAGGGTAAGTACCACCATGTGCTGCCAAGCTTCGATGCCGACATCGCGCTGCGCTCGGACCTCAAGGGCCGCTTCAGCTACGGCGAAACCATCGGCCGTCCACGCTATGACCAGATCGCCGGCGGCACCATCCTGGACAACCTGGCGCGGGTCGAAGGCGGTACCGGGTCGCAGGGCAATCCGCAGCTCGAGCCGGTCAAGTCGAAGAACATCGACCTGGCGCTGGAGTGGTACTACGACCGCCAGAGCTTCGTGTCGATCAACCACTTCCGCAAGTCGCTGGAAAACTATGCCGGACAGTCGCAGATCATCACCCAGCCATTCGGCCTGCGCACGCCGATCGGCGGCGCCTACTGGAATGCGGCGCTGGGCAATGGCTGCGCGACCGCAGATACCACCTGCATCCGCAACTACATCCTGCGTAACTTCAACGGCCAGCCGGGCGTGGTGCGCGGCGCCGACGATGGATCGGGCAATGCCACCGGCACCATCACCGGCATCGGTACCGACCCGATCGCGGACTTCCGTATCACGTCGTACTCGAACCAGAAGGATGCGCGGATCCGTGGCCTGGAATTCAACGTCCAGCACATGTTCGGCAACAGCGGCTTCGGTGTCCAGGCCAACTACACCTACGTTAATTCGAACCTGAAGTACGACAACGCCGGCGTTGGCGAACAGTTCGCGCTGGAAGGTCTGGGCGATTCGGCCAATCTGGTAGGCATCTTCGAGAACGAGCAGTGGAGCGTGCGCGCGGCCTACAACTGGCGCGACGAGTTCCTGTCGTCGCGTTTCGACGGCTCGGGCCCGAATCCGAATTACACCGAGAAGTACGGCCAGCTTGACCTGAGCGTGAGCTACAACGTGAACAAGAACCTGACCGTCTCGTTCGAAGGCATCAACCTGACCGACGAGATCCAGCGCATCCACGGCCGCGACAAGCACCAGCTGCTGTTCGTGACCCAGTCCGGACCGCGCTACATGCTGGCCGGGCGCTACAAGTTCTGAGTGTAGCGGCCACTGAAATCGGGCCGCGGGCAGTTTCGCCGCGGGCCGGTTCAGAGTAGACTTGTTGCATCGGTTTTTCAGGAAGCGCCGTAGTGAAGAACACCAGTATTGCGTCGTACAGGGATGGCGGCGGGTCGGTCTGGAACCGGCCCGCCGCCATTTTCTTTGCGTGCCTGACCGAGCCTGCGCCGCTTGCGCCTCATGAATAACGACCACCAAACATACACATGCCCAATATCGTCCTGCTGAACAACATCGAGCACAAAGACCTGCGCATCATCACCGGACACCGCCCCGGCCTGGGCAGCGACGTGGCCTGGGTGCCGACCTTCGCCACCGAATTCCGCTCGCTGCAGGGACACTACCCGATCATCTTCCGCAAGTCGGACGACAACCAGCGCTTCGAAGCGATCGCCTTGCTCGGCTTCATGGAAGACGAAAACCTGTTCCTCGACGACGGCCGCTGGGACGCCCACACGATGCCCATGCTGCTCGAGCGCCAGCCGTTCATGATCGGCCGTAGTGGCCACGAATTGATGATCCAGATCGACCTGGATAATCCGCGCGTGAGCACCACCGAGGGCCAGCCGATCTTCAAGGAGCACGGCGGCTCGAGCGAATACCTGGAGTACGTCAATGAGCTGCTCTCGAGCATCCACCAGGGCGTGCAGGCCGACGTCGGCTTCATCGAAGCCCTGATGCGGCACGAACTGCTTGAAGGCTTCAGCTTCGACCTGACGCTCGACGACGGCACGCAGAACCGCCTGTCGGGTTTCTACACGATCGCCGAAGAACGCCTGGCCGGCCTGGGTGCAGGCGCCATCGCCGAACTGCACAGCGCCGGCTACCTGCCGCCGATCTACTTCGCCATGGCGTCGCTGTCGAACTTCCGCGCCCTGGTCGATCGCAAGAACAAACGCGATGCTGCCCGCCGCTAAATTTGCACCCAAGCCGATCCGGGAAATCAGCGGTCTGCGCCCGGGCGACCTGGGCGACGCCATCCTGACCTCGACCGAACCGCTGCTGCTGCGCGGCGTCGTGGCCGACTGGCCGCTGGTTGCGGCGGGCCGCGAGTCGCCGCAGGCGGCCGACGCCTACCTGCGCCGCTGGTACGTCGATGCCACCGTCAATGCGATGCTCGGCGCGCCCGAGATCAATGGCCGCTTTTCGTACAACGAAGACCTGAGCGGCTTCAATTTTTATCCGGTGCGGGTGCGCCTGGACACGGTGCTGGCCGAACTCGAAAAGCACCGCGCCACCGAACCATCGCCCACCATCTATGTCGGCTCGACCACGATCGACGGCGCGCTGCCCGGTTTTCGCGGCGAGAACGACCTTGACCTGAAGGGACGCGAAGCCCTGGCCAGCATCTGGATCGGCAACCGCACCGTGATCGCCGCCCACTACGACCTGCCCGATAACCTGGCTTGTGTTGCCGTGGGCCGGCGCCGCTTCACGCTGTTCCCGCCGGGCCAGCAGCACAACCTGTACGTCGGCCCGCTCGACTTTACGCCGGCCGGGCAGGCCATCAGCCTGGTCGACTTTGCCAGGCCCGACCTCGAACGCTTCCCGCGCTTCGCGCAGGCGATGGCGCATGCCCAGGTGGCCGAGCTGGAACCAGGCGACGCCCTGTTCATTCCCAGCATGTGGTGGCACCACGTCGAAGCGCTGGAGCGCTTCAATGTACTGGTGAACTACTGGTGGCGCCAGTCGCCCGAGTGGATGGACACGCCGACCAACGCCCTGATGCATGCACTGCTGTCGGTGCGCGACCTGCCGCCGGCGCAGCGCAAGGCCTGGGCCGAGCTGTTCCGCCACTACGTGTTCGAGGCCGACGACGACACCGCCAGCCACATTCCAGCGGCAGCGCAGCGCATATTGGGCCCGATCGACGACAGCGCGGCGCGCGCCATCCGCGCCCAATTATTAAAGCGGATCAACCGCTGACAGGAGACCGAGCGTGGAACACAAGAACAACGCAGACACAGGATTGCAGGGCCGCCCGATCCGGCGCGTGGTCATCGCCGGCGGCGGCACCGCAGGCTGGATGGCGGCCGCCTGCATCTCGAAGGTGCTGGGCAAGCGCCTCGAGATCAAGCTGATCGAATCGGACCAGATCGGCACCGTGGGCGTGGGCGAAGCCACCATCCCGACCCTGATCAACTTCCACAACCTGCTCGAGATCAACGAGCAGGAGTTCATGGCCGCTACCGGCGCCACCTTCAAGCTGGGCATCGGCTTCGAAGGCTGGCGCGATGTCGGCGAAGACTATATCCACTCGTTCGGCATGACCGGCACCGACCACTGGAGCGCCGGCTTCCAGCACTTCTGGCGCAAGGGCCGCGAGCGCGGCCTGGCCGGTGACTATGGCGACTACTGCCTCGAGCTGCGCGCAGCCCAGGAGAATCGCTTTGCCCACCTGCCGCGCGGCGGCATGAACTACGCCTACCACCTCGACGCCACCGCCTATGCCAGATACCTGCGCGCGTTCAGCGAGCGCTTCGGCGTGCAGCGCATCGAGGGCAAGATCGTCGACGTCACCACCAGCGCCCTGACCGGCCATATCCGCTCGCTCACGCTCGATTCGGGCGCCGATATCGAGGGCGACCTGTTCATCGACTGCACGGGTTTTCGCGGGCTGCTGATCGGCGAAGCGCTGGGGGTGGAATACGAAGACTGGTCGCAGTGGCTGTTCAACGACAGCGCGGCGGCGCTGCAGACGATGTCGGTCGGCGACGCTGTGCCCTACACGCGCTCGATCGCGCACGGCTTCGGCTGGCAGTGGCGCATCCCGCTGCAGCACCGGGTCGGCAACGGCATCGTGTTCTCCAGCCGTCATGTCGACCAGGAGCAGGCGGTCCAGGCGCTGCAGGACAACGTCGAAGGTGAAGCCTTGATGAAGCCGCGCGTGCTGCGTTTTACGCCTGGCCAGCGGCGCCAGGTCTGGAAGGGCAACTGCGTCGCTGTCGGCCTGTCGAGCGGCTTCCTGGAGCCGATCGAATCGACCAGCATCCACCTGATCCAGCGCTCGATCATCCGCCTGATGCAGATGTTCCCGTCCGACGGCATCGCCGCCAGCGACATCGAAGAATACAACCGCCAGGCCGCGCTTGAAGTGGAACACATCCGCGACTTCATCATCCTGCACTACAAGGTCACCAACCGCGCCGACACCCTGTACTGGCGCCAGGCGCGCGACATGACGGTGCCGGCGTCGCTGCAGCACCGCATCGACCTGTTCCGCCAGACCGGGCGCGTG
>Ga0265797_10002715_pt1 | contig 29310 bp, 22 predicted proteins | sample P2T30metagenome_FD_192433 | JGI IMG/M metagenome (GOLD analysis project Ga0265797, IMG submission 192433) | Plant litter microbial communities from East Loma Ridge, Irvine, California - P2 T30 | ecosystem: Environmental > Terrestrial > Plant litter > Unclassified | place: USA: California...
CGCTTGGCGCAAGACGCAACATGTTCGCGATTCTGGTCCATATACAAGCAAGATATTCTCTCAAATAATACGCAATGCATGTATATATTCACCGAAGCATGGCAACGATGGTGCTGGAGTGCCTTCGTTTCTCTGGTCCACTATTCTGTGCTGTATCGGGCTAGCGCCTTCCAAACCCAACATTGGACTTCACCTCCTTCTCACACTTCACGTTCCATCACACTTCATCCGCTTTCCAGGCTCTACAGTTCGAATTGATATGCACGTTGACTCGACAGTACCTTTAACGGTGTAGCGCTGTGAGCTTGTCGTATACGCCTATCCATTATCACGAGAATGCGCGCAAAATGAAAGAGTGCTTCTCTTCTCCAGCCCAGAGCAAATCTGCTCTCAACTGATGAAAAAGATTGTTTTGACGGTCTTGCAAGACTGTCCGAGATGGCAGAGGGAGTCGGCCCTCTGGCATTGCTCATTCGCTCGGTGTAGGCAGTGGTCATCCACTGATATGTAAGTGCTCATCTCTGGTTAGGAGAAGGCAGATTGATCCCGCGCCAGTGGTATCTGGCAGCGCTTACCTCGTCCACCGTTCCTTGGAACAGGCTGCTTGACAATACCTGTGAAGGCACCCCACAAGACTCAGACGAACGACTTCCGAGTGCGCAGACGAGTTATACCGGCTCTCTGCGGTCGGAGAATCGTGCCTCAATCCTTCACACGCAACACCACCGACACGACTCGAGCCCATGCGTACTAAGCGTGCGCGTGCAAAACCCCGCCCGACCACCAGACGAACAAGTGCCGCCCGATCGAACATGGCCTTCGTTGGAGAAGCATTCGCAATGCCGTTCCCGCCTCAAACTCGAGTGTGCAAGGGTGCCGGAGGAAGGGCCAAGGCGTCTCGAACCGAGTCTTGCGAGCAGGGCGGTCGGAATCAGGACTTGATCACTGCAAAGGGCACCCGTAGAAATATGGATTCGAACCACCAGATCCACGGGCGATCGAGCTTCCACTGGGCGCAAAAATGAGCACCCAGTTCAGCCGTCAGTCACCTCCTGTTTCGGACCCCCTAACAAGGCGCTAGCCCATTGGTACATCACCCAGAAGAGGCGCCATTCCCGGCCAGCGTTTGACCGCCAACCGCTCGATGCAGTGAGGAAGCCCAGTCATCTTTCCGTCCTGTGAGCAGCCTGCTCATGGACCCTCTGATTTTGTCAGCGCATCTGGAAGGGGAGGAGGACTTACCTTGTTAAGGGTGATTGGAACTCGGAGCTTGATCGCCAGAAAGGGCATCCGTAGAAATATGGGATTGAACCACCAGATCTACGGACGTTCAGGCCATTCAGCCGTCAGTCACCTCCTGTTTCGGACCCCCAACACTAAGGCATGGTACATCACCCAGAGGAGGCGCCAATCTCGGTCAGCGTTCGACTGCAGACCGCTCGATCCAGCGAGGAAGCTCTTCATCCTTTGCCCTTGTGTGATGGAGATTGGAAAAAGAAAGCGGAGGGAAAAGCGGCTTATGTAGCCACGCTTTGCGGCTTCGGTTGCCAAGGCAGCTTGTGGGCTGCTGCGCTTCGTGGTTGCCAAGCAACGTCGATGCGTGACTCATTGTAAGTGAAAGTGCTAGTGTGCGTACATCGAAGCCCCACAGCGAATCCCCGTCGTTCTCCTACATCACCGAGTATTGTAGTCACTGAGAAGCCAAACGCGCTAGCGCGTTATTTGACCTCAGGCAGTAGTTTTGCCAATTACTTGTTGCTCTCGGCCGGCCTCTTGGAACACAAAACCGCAGAACTGTCGCTAATTCTTCGCCTTTGCTGTTTGCGGCCCGACTCCAACCATCCCAACACCTGCTATCCTTCTGATATCGCCCCAATCCTTTGCCAACCCTGACATCTGCTGATCTTGACCTCAACATATCGATCGCTGGTACGACGATGACATACCACGGTCGATCGGAGAAAAGCAGAGCCGCGCGCAATCTGTCGCGCAAGGCCAATCGGTATGGCACCGCCTCTGGCACCCGAGCATACAATCAAGCGCCTGCAGCCTCTCGCCGCCAGAACAACAGCAACAAAGGTCAAAGCGACTTCCCTCAGAGATGTGGGTATCTTGACATGGCCAGCAGGCATCGCGTGATTTGTACAAATTGCTAACACTCAAGTAGACTCGGACGGTCAGGAAGACTCGGACAGCCAGGAAGACTCAGACGGTCAGGAAGACTCGGACGGTCAGGAAGACTCGGATGATCAAGAAGGCTCGGACGGACAAGCAGACTCGTACGGACAAGCAGACTCGGACCGTCAAGCAGACTCGGACCGTCAAGCAGACTCGGACCGTCAAGAAGACTCGGACCGTCAAGAAGACTCGGACCGTCAAGCAGACTCGGACCGTCAAGCAGACTCGGACCGTCAAGAAGACTCGGACCGTCAAGCAGACTCGGACCGTCAAGAAGACTCGGACGTCCAAGAAGACTCGGACGTTCAAGCAGACTCGGACAGTCAAACAGACTCGTACAGTCACGCTCAAACAGATCTCAATGACGGCTCTTCTTTCATGAAAGTGGAAGATGCGCTATCACCCGCAGCCAGCTTCGCGCAACTTACTGCCACGCGACTCCACAGATCCACCCTCAGAACCTCCACCAGAAATCTAGCAGGCAACCCCGCACCAGTTCATCGCACGCCGCAGGGAGAGCAAGAGGAAGATCAAGAAGAAGAGGAAGACGAAGAGCAAGACGACGAGCAAGATGAAGAGCAAGATGAAGAGCAAGATGAAGAGCAAGAGGAAGAGCAGCAGGATGATTCCGAGGAAGAGCAAGATGAAGAGTCAGGCCCCACTGCCTTTGAAATCATGGAAGGTATTCACGAGGCGCACACGCCTGGGGAAATGTGGCTCCGCTATGAGAGCAACAGACGTCAGGCCTCACCAGCACGTCCACAGCCCGCACCTACCGACCCCTCCTCGCCGCAGAGGAGCGCTCGAATGTTGGCGCTGGCTCCCACCGATCGCCATGGCAATGTTCCCGCTGCTCCCGCAGGAGACGGCCTGTTCAAGCGCGTGGCCAACCGAGCGATTGATGCGTTCTTGAGGAGGCGCTATCCTGGAGTTGCGCTGGGGCCAGTCGCAAGGCGAATGGTCATGGGTGCTTTGCGTGCGGGATGGGGACTCACCGGCGCATCCTGGCGGACTCTTGTGCACATCCTTGGCACGGTGATTCCAAGAACCCTGGCCACAATCAGTGACGTCTTGGCCGCCGAGAAGACTCCAGAGGGGAGCGATCATGCTCCGATCTCTGGCACATATCCCAGTATGGCCGAGTCGAGTCCCTCGGCAGCAACAGAAGCAGAAACTGTTGACCACGTTGAACCCGAGCCAGCGCCCAGGGCAGCACGTATGCAGTCTCGTCCAACGCTCCCTTCCAACCCAAACATCTCACCTGCCTCCGGAAAGGGTCAGGATACTGGCGCTTATAATTGGCGCGAGATCCGCGACTACCGGCAGAGAGTCAGGGCGCTTCTGGAACGGATGAAGGCTAGGTCCGCTACTAGTACCGATGCCCTTGTCGCGGAGGCCCTGTCTAAGTTGAGTCTTACTGAAGTTGCCGAGATGCAAGGTCATCAGCTCAGCTATCTTGGACCATACTGGACCGAGCGCCTCTCACCCTTCTTGGGTACTGACGGAAAGGAGCTACCTATGCACAAACTCACACCAGATCAACTCGAGATTTGCCGCACTCTCGTACAAAAGATTGATTCACGTTACTATGTGCAAGCTGCTGTCGTGCTGATCCGCGAAGACGGCCAGCTCATCGTCGCTATGAGACTAGAGGTTGAGTGGGGGCTACTGTCGGAGGACCGTGGACTTGTCACAGCCGGTTCAAGCGACAACGGCTCTTCTTGGAATTACGTCAAAGCCACCAATGAGCGTGGCGATCCCACGCGGGTGCTGTTCCCTGCGGTGTTACACGATGATTCGTTTCATCTGCTGGGCGAAGCGATCGACCCCATGGAAATCGACGACTGCGACGTGGACTTTTTGCTGGAAGGCGACTCTGTGGCGGACGTCTCGATGGTGGATGCCTTCTATTGATGATCACTTCAATGACTTCCGCGGAGGTAGAGAAGGCATTATCGATGATCACACACAAATGGACGAGGACATGAACGACATGAGTACAGATGAAGATAGCGGGACAACAGCGATCAGGGCAGCGGCAGTGGGACGGAGTCAATGGCCAAAGCCGTGTTCCTAATCCAGCACCTAGTGTTTCGGTGCAACCAACGTACATGTGAGATGGAAGCAAGTGGTGTGAGCGTAGCTAGTAGTAGATTGACGAGATTCCGCATGAGTTTTTGTATAATTTTATAATCATCACCAAACGTGAAACAGTTTTCCCTCTCTCGGCGGCAGATGTGTTGCCGCCATAATCACTCATCGCCGTATTCGCATGACAGGCGGTGAGATGTGTGTCTGTTTCAAAGACATCTCTCGGTGGTAAACGCAATTGAAACAATATGCATACCGCAAGAGATCGGTACAAGCACCGTTGGATGCAGCCGTGGAGCATGCATAACGTTTCGAAGCAGTCCGAGTCGGGATTAGATCAATGCCGGAAGACAGTAGGCGCGGCACTCTGTTGAACTAATGCTACCTCATACGCAAGCTCGTCTGGAGGATTCGGTATACAGTTGATCACGACAGCGCTTAAGATGTGTAGACATCCACGGGCTTGGGATGATCCGGCCGCGATCACATACGTGACTGCTCAGAACGACAAGCTATGCTTTGGAAACCAGCCGTGTTTCGATGATCAGCTGAGCCGGCGCATTGCCTGTCTGGTGGTGCTGCGGAGGTAAAACACTGGCCCTCAGGCTTTAACTCCGCTATGATTGTACCGATACAAGGATCGAAAGAAGCAATGTCTATGCTTGGCGTAAGCGATCGACAGTGAAATGTTCCACAACAGTATATCTATCACACAGAGACGATGGGCTGAAAATACTGAAGCACGTCTTGCAGTTTATAGGAACCATCCACGACAAACTCACACTTCAGGGAGACGTTGGACGTGGCCAGCTTGACAAGATCCAAGACTAGTAGGTAAGCGAGCGTAGACTAAATCCTATGCATATATTGCTGTGTATCGGTATACCAGCTTCGCATTAGCCGCACATGCTGTGTGGGCCCAACATCCTGCCCTGTAACCGAATGCCAATATTCGTAGCCCAGCTCGCCTAGACGGGAGATAAATCCTTTGGATCCCGCAGGAGATCTCTCTCCATCCTTTCGCAGCATATACTGGAATGGGAAAAGCGTGTGTCTCTTGTGTCTCATTTGAGGACATTTAAGTCCCCAGTCACTTGTCAATCTACGAAGCCTTGGTCTAATACTCTTGAGTCAACATTCCTTCCAGCTTGCGACTTCAAATTATTGGATACGATTCCATTGTCATATATCACGACGCAGCGTAAAGCTGCCACGGCAAGAGACTTCGCCATGGCGACCGATGCTGCAAAAGGCCTCTTGCATGATATTGCCACCGCTGGCCAGGCATACGAAGCAGGAGACCTGGAAGCCAGACGCAAGCTACTACATCTATGCCAGGAGTTGACCGTCGAGCTGGAGCAGCCTGGGGAGACATTCCTGAGACACAACTGGGTAGAGGTTCGTGGTTCAAAAGAATGCCAGTCATGAGAGACCAAGTTTAACGTAGCCAGTAGCCAACGCGAGCGTTCGCGATTCGTGTCGGCATTGATCTTGACATTTTCAAAACCTTGTCAGAAGATGGAGAGTCGCCGAAATCCAGTGTTCAGTTGGCGGTTCCGAAGAATGCGGACCCATTGCTTGTTGGTACGGATAACCTGACCCCAAACGATAACGACAAGGTTTGCTGACACTCTTCACAGCGAAAGTGATGCGCCACCTGGCCGCTGTGTCGGATGTGCGCGAAGTTGCTAGTGACCAATATGTTCACTCGAAGTACTCGCGCGGGCTGTCCTCGAACCCATTGGTGGACGCATTCAAGTACATGTACGTACAAGCGACTTCGGGTGCAGCTCTTCTTTTTGATCTGGGTACTGATGCCTCTCAGTTTTGACGATTACTGGAGGGTGTGGGGAGATACTCCTCAGTGGCTTAAGGAGAGAGGCTGGCAACATGTGAATGATCCACGAGACACGCCTGCATCGTTCACGTGGGGCGTCCCCAACACCACTCTCTTCGAGTACCTTGCCCAGAACACCGAAGCCGGCAAACGCTTCGGAGCGATGATGGCCGTGCAAGCTTCTGGAAAGACCTTGTGGGCAGACGAGGGTGCTTATCCTGTAAAGGAGAGACTGGGTAACGCTCAAGAAGACGAAGTACTTGTCGTTGACCTCGGTGGCGGAAGTGGTCATGACCTGCTCGGATTCAAGGCAGGATATCCAGATTTGAAGGGTAGGCTGGTGCTTGAAGAGCTGCCCTACATGATCAATCAACTTGCGGGCAAGGTCGAAGGCATAGAGCTGGTGGAACACGACTTCAACACTCCACAGCCCATCAAAGGTACGTTTCCCCTCTGGCCTTGGAAATTCATTCTGCGGTCATTAGCTAATGCTAGCCACAGGAGCGCATGCATACTTCTTCCACCAGATCATGCACGACTACTCCGACGAGACGTGCCGACACATTTTGCAGCAGATCAAGCCTGCCATGTCGGCAACGTCGAAAATCCTGATCAATGAGCTTGTTCTGCCCAACCAGTGCGCGCATTGGCTCACGACTGCTCTTGACTTGGGTATCATGACTTGTGTCGCGGCGCGTGAGCGGACGGAGGAAGAATTCAGAGCGTTGTTTGATTCGGTCGGCTTGGAGGTAGCGGGCATATGGAAGCACCCGGAAGGTTATGACAGTGTTATAGAGGTGACTCTACCCAAGAGTCAATAGTTGTACAATCTCTATGTATTGTGACTTGAACCTGAGGAAAATGCAACAGACTCACTTGGCTTATCACTATCGATTGCACGGTTCTCCTATGGCTTCATTCAATAATCTCTTGTAAAATGTGTTTGTGCGATCTGCTTATGTGGCTACATCCGACCTATATATGTCATTATACTGCCTCAAAGCCGTCTCATGCAACGCTTTCACGTCACCATTCCTGAATCTTGCCGGATCCAAGGCACGCGCCATGTCCGCATCATACGTCTCTCCTCGCAGCATCTGCAGCAGCAAACGAGCAGAACCTGCCGCATGCGTAACCCAAATCGCAGCCGCGAGCCACAAACCTTCCACCCCAGGGACCGGTCCAAGCAAAGGAAGATTGTCGGGAGTTACCGAGAAGACACCATTGATCAACTTAAACCCATCAGAACGATCGTCGGAGTCAAGAGAAGCCAGATTAGCAAGTTCAGCATCCGGAGCGATTTTTGTTCGTGCTGCTTTCGCAATCACACCGCCGAAAGTTTTCGATGGCCATGGTTCGCTGGCTGTTGCGGCTGGATGCTCGACGTGGACGGGTGCGTGGTCGTAAGAGCCTAGACCGAAGCGCTGGGTGTGGAAACGAGCGTAGACGTGGTCTTCCGGCCATCTGCAGAATGGGGATTGGGTGCCTTCTGTCTCGGCGGTGTACACGTAGGGGTGTGCGACGGGTGCGATGGGTACAGGCATGCTTGTGGCAGACTGGGCTAGCGATCTTGTCCAGATGCCAGTGGCGATGATGACTTGTTTCGCTCGCAGAGTCTGGCCATCGGATTTTCGTACACCGCGTATTGTGCCATCAGCGATCTCAAAGCTGTCCACGGTGGTCTCTAATGTCTCAATACCATTCCGACGAGCCGCAGCGCGGTAAGCTGAACAGAGTGCATGCGGATCCGCAACACCATCCGTAGGAAAATGAAGCGCCTTCTCGTAGGAGCCCTTGCTCACGAACGTGGGTACCACAGAATCAGCTTCTTTCTCCGTAAGAACGCGAGCTTCCACACCGCGGGCATTCGCTTTCTGGCACCTCTCGTTCAATTGCCGGATGCCTTGCTCGCTCCGAGCGAGTTCCAATCCTCCAACGCGCGTGAAGACCTCCGGGTATCGCTCGTACTCTTTGAGGGAGGTCACAGCCAGTCTGGTGAGGACGTCGCTCTCGTTGAATTGTCCGAGGAATCCAGGAGCGTATCCGGTCGACCCAACTACCTCTTCGAAAGACCGATCGATTAACAAGGTACGACCGGCGGATTTGTCCTCCGACAGGAATGCTGCAAGTGCTGATCCGACGATGCCAGCGCCAACGATAATGGTCGTATATTCTCCGGTCTGCTGAGCGGTCATCTTTGCGATTGGTTTGCGTTTGCTGTAAGCTTAACACTCTGATTTTGTTGTTTTTATCGGATCATGGCTATGACGTATAGCCACAGATGGACAAGATACGAACGCCATTCGAGTTGTTGTCGGCAGGGCGTAGAGAGCATGGGACGGCGTGTTGCCAATGTGCCCTTCGGTCTTGTCGTGCATGAGCTAGCACGTGCCGGTATCGGCAGCCCGAAAGCCACGCCCTGCTCAGTACAGATAGGGAAGATCATGTATATAGCTTTTGAAGCCGACCGAGCCATACTTCGTACAGTTGAATAAATGCACAAACCTACACAGGACAACAGCAGGAACCATTTTGATGGTAAGATCGTTTACTATCTCTACCTCAAAAGGTTTGCAGGCACTCTGTTACCAAGAGCCTGCTATGCATACCCGTCGCCCCGGGCGCTTAATGCTATCTACCGTCGCTTTTGTATCCCATGTCAAAATCTTCAAAGCGCCAACGCTAAGCCGCCCCTTGGGACGGCAACCCTACTCCAAAAATGTAAACAGATTCGTGTGCACGACGTTGAGTGCGCGGTTGGCCTCGCGCTCCTCAATGACGCAGGAAATGTTGATCTCGCTGGCGCCTTGCGAGATCATCTCGATGTTGATGCCTTGTTCTCCGAGAGTGCTGAAGAAACGGCCACTGATGCCGACCATGCTGCGTAGCTGGCGGCCCACCAGGGAGATAATGGCCATGTTAGGGACGAGATCGACATCGCCCCAGACCTTGAGGTCATTGACGGCACCCTTAAGCGCCTCATCCTCGATGCGAAGCTCTTCTTCGCTGTGGCCGGACAGCAGGGAGATCTCCGAGTGCAAGGCCATGGAAACGTGAACCTCGGAAGAGGAGATGAGGTCGACACTGAGGCCGTGCTTGTCCAGGATGCTGAAGATGGACATGAGGAAACCGTGAGCACGGGTGCGCTTCTTGCTGTGCACGTTAAGCACAGTGATGTTGCGCTTGATAGTCACAGCCGTCGGGCGCTTGGGCGTGTCATGCTGGCTCAAGTTGGAGACCGAGCGGTCACGGAAAAGACCAGTCCTCTTGCGCACCTCGCCGTCAAAGGCGTCAGGGAGGATGACAGTACCGGCATTCCGCGGGTTCATGACGTTCTTGATCCTGATGGGGATGCTGGCACGGATGACTTGATCCATGGTGAAAGGGTGGATGACCTCGGAACCATAGAAGGTCAATTCAGCAGCCTCGCTAGGAGTGACGGAGTCAAGAAGGCGAGCGGTGGGCACCTTACGAGGGTCGGCAGTAAAGATACCGTCGACTTCCTTCCAGATCTGCAGCTCCTTGGCGCGCAAGCCAACAGCAGCCAGAGCAGCACAAAGGTCGGTGTACCCACGACCCACGTTCTCCAGGAGACCTCCAGGAACAGCGCCGAAGTAGCCAGTAATGACAGGCACAGCATCGTCACCGTGTGCGTTGACACGCTCGGCAATGGCAAAGGCCAGGTTCTTGTAGAAGTCATCGTCCAGGCCCTTAGCAACCAGCTGGAAGGTGATGACGTCGCTCAGATCGATGTACACTGCGTTGGCGCCGCGGTCCTTCAAGAGAGCGGTCATATACAAGCAGCTGAGCTTCTCGCCGACCGAAATGATCATGTCATTGGTCTGGTTCGTGACCGCCTTGAGGAATTGGGCGCTCTCCAGGATCTTGAGCAGCTTGAAGCACTCAGCGTCGACTTCCTTGGAGAAGTTCTCCAGGATCAGGTCGTCGGAGATGGCATCCTGGCCAGCCTTGATGTGGTCGACACGGATGGCCTCGACAATGTCGCGGAACTTCTGGGAGTCGGCCTCGAGAACGTCCCGAGCAGCGCGCAAAAGACGGTTAGTCGTACCCTCGCTCTTGGTCGCAGTGCTGCGCGCAGAGCAGACAACAGCGACGCGGTGCTCGCTCAGGCTTGCACTGTGTCACCAAGTCAGCAATTGTCCCATACCAAGACTTTCCCAAACGTCTTTTCCCCCTCCGCGTCCACCAATAATTTGTCCGCTCCGCACTTACAGCACAATGTCCTGAGCGATTCCGACCGCGAACTTGCCCACGCTCGTACCGCCGAATTTCTGCACAACCCAGTTGCCTCCGGTCGGCAAGTCCTGCTCCTTCTGGTGTATTCTGTTGATCTGGAACTCCATTGTGAATGTGAAGTTGGTGCGGTCGGGTGAAAAGTAAAGACTTTCAGTCGATAGTGTGTTTGTGTGGATTTTTGAATGGTCGGGTTTGCTGGCGCGATTTCAGAGGATCGAGAGCGTGTTTTGGTAGTGCGGTATACCGAGAGTTATGTGAGGTGTGAAGTGCAAAGAGGATGTGGCAGTCTGGACGAATGGCTTCGGAGTGACTCGGCGAGGGTGGGTATAGAAAATGACTCCACATCGGCTCCGTTGTTGAGGTGAGTCAAAAAGCGTGATAATATCACCGTGATGGCCTTACTTCTACAATATTTTCACATTGGATCTTTGCCCACCTATACATACACGTAGTCTAACATTTGAGCTGAGATCTTGTAAGAAGCATTCCATTCTGTAAATAAAACACTTAGAGCATCACATCAGCCATCTTGCAAATTGAATCATCGACAGCCTCCCCACCCATTTTGAGAGAGGCGGCCAATAAGCTCAGCACGTCATCGGCAATTCTTTGTGTTCTTTGGTCAGGAACCAAACTTTGGATCTGTGAAGCCCAGCCTAATTCCAGTTTCAACGGCAGATCCTTGTAATGTGCGTTTTTGGTGCATGTTCACCATCTGATGCTATGTTGTTTTTCTTCGATGCTCTCTGTCTATCGGTCTATCGACTATGTGGTCTGTCAGCTGTCTGCAGCTTGCAGCGTAGTCTTGCCTTCTCGCCGGCGTATGCTACAAGCCGGTATCGCTATCATATCGCTTGCATTTTGTAATTCGCATTTGTAAAACTGCTTAGGGCAAATGCCGAGAAAGTGAGAGGGCCTAGGCGAGCGTCTAAAACATCGGCAATTCAGCAAGACCAAAGGACGGGCTAACTTACAGTCCGTTACGTTGATATCGCGAAGCACTTCGAGCATAATGACAACAAGTGCGGTCAACCATTGCATCGGATTCATGTCACACGTGTTGTCCTATAAAAATCTGCAATCACAAATTTGATGTGACAGGAATATGACAGCCTAAGTGATTTGGTGTGCGAATAGTCCAGTGCCTACATTCAATTCTAACGAACCGGGGTATACTAATACGACGCCTTTCCCATTTCCAAGCGGCCGCAACCTCTGAACACCACGCTAATAAACTCCAAACCCAGTGCGATGAGCCTACTTAAAATACTTGTCCTAAAAGAAGATACTGCGCAAGGTTGGCAGCGTATTGTGTCGCTGCTCGGCTTTCTCATGAAATCTTCCTTCCTCTTGCTGCCAGTCTCGCCTTCGCGGCAGCCAGGCGATCCTCACTGACCTCAGTGCCATCCTTAGCTCTCATAGGTGCACTAGTTGCTCCCGCTCGCGTTGCCTGCGATTGAATAGCAAGATCTTTGGCGCTGCTTGACCCTCCGATAGCTGCCCGAGACGGACTGACATTTTCCTTAGAATCTGCTCGTCCGGAAGGCATTGGGCGAGCGGGCAGGGGCTTGTCTGTTGCAGTAGTAGTCAATGGATGTGCACGACCGTCAGGGTCAAATGGACTGGAAGGCAGGAGTGGCGATCGATTACTGGCAGGCTTTTCGGAGACGGGTTCTGCTTTCATCTCAGACTTGAAATCGAAAGAGTCGCATCTTTCTTGGACCTTGGCTTCCTTTCCTGGAGGTGCAAGTGTCGGGTTGTCGCGTAAGAAGGCCGGAGTACTTGCTGGTGGTCGCTCAGCATCGGGCGAACGTTGCGGTGGCTCTTGCTGTGAGATCCTGTCTTTGTGTTGGGCGTTGATGCTCAGCGACTTAAGCGGAGTCAAATTTGTGCCACTTGTAACAGCTCTGCCACTCCTGCTGCTTCCAGTCTGAAGATCGATTTTGCTGGGCGTAGCAGGTCCTTCGTTCGCCAGACTATGACTCCAAAGATCCGATGGCAGATTGCCTGGTTGATGGCGGGTCCGTGATCGTGCAGCAGTAGGTTCGACTTGTATATCCACAGACTGTTTCCTCGTTCGGGCTCTGCGGGATGCGATTTCAGGTGAATCTGGCACAATCTCTTCGTCGGGATTTTTGGTGCTGGGTTGATCTGTAGAACGAGAACGGCTGTGTGCTGGCCTTGCAGCAGTAGTCGCACCTTCGCCAACCAACACGCTCCGACGAACAGATGATCTCGCGTTCCTCGTTGGCGATGCTGATCGAGCTTCATCAACCTGACCTTGTAGAGCCTTCAATTGTGCTTCTAGCTTCTCCACCTTCCTCTTTTCCTGCCTCAGCTGATCGGCGAGCTCTGTACATTGCAAATCTTTTTCTCTGGCAAAGCTTTTCGCGGCTCTCTGCTTGGCTATGAGCTTCTTCATCTCTCGCGTTGTGTTCTCCCGATATATGTCGTACTCTCTCTTCCAGTATCGGCCAGATTCCGAGTCTGGCTCGTCTGCGTCGCTCCAGTTCTGCTCTCCAAGTTTCGGATCTTCGTTTTTCTGGTTCCCATTTTCGGCGGCTCTCTTCTTCGCAGACTCGTCCCTTGCCTTGTGCAGATCTTCTGTAAGCTTGCTACGACCTCTCTTCCGGTCATGAGGTGTTCCGGCATCTTCAATCTTGTCGGCTGGCTGCACCCACGGGCTGGGGAATTTGCCAGGGAAATCGGCAGGCAAGCCAGTCTTGCTCCCTTCCTTCACCTTGCCCTTCGCATTGTCCGCAACGTAATCTCCAAATGTCACAGTCTTTCGTCGCGCAGCAGCGGTGCCAGGCGTCATCAGGATTCCCTTAGTAGGGGAAGGCATAGGCTCCGGTGCATCGTTCTGCCCCGCGAGGCCAGCTGCATCGCCAGCACTCTTCGGTCGCGTGATTTGGGGTCTCGTCGCTCGCGCCGCAGTTGCAGGTCGGTGTCTTTCTCGTTCGTTGGCGGAATGGCGACGCGGGTTCAGTGGTGCTTGCTGTGGAGTTCCGAAGATGGCATGTTTGAATGCGCGCACAGCAAACACGGGCGCGGGCGTCTCAGGAGCATCTATCAGTACGCTCGTGTCTTGATCTATCGCGTGTGTCAGTCAGTGGCGAATGCGACAATTTCAATGTTTCGCTGCAGGTGTTTGTTTACCTGTGCCCTCAGGCTGTTTTGCGCCGGCCAGCCAATGTAACATCTTGAAGACCGTGAGAGACGTACACTTGTTAGCAATAACGCGTCTCTTCAACGAGCGTGGGAGAGTGGACGCCGGCGCAAAGGATCGATGTGAGACATTCAATGTTTACTGGCGTCGTGTGTTTACTAACGGCTCTGGCGTCCCCCGCAGCAACAATCTGCGCCATCGCTCTGCTCGCTGGCTGCTGACCGAGAAGAGAGCCGAGACCCTTGACTTTCGTCGTCACATGCGCTCACGCCGCCTTATACCTGACTCGTCCCTCCCACCCACCGCCATTCACTACCACATCCCAAAAAAACAAGAAACCAAGGCAATGTTCTACGTGTAAGGGACTGCAGCTTCGGCTGTTAGTCTTCTTGAGTTGTCCACATGAGGTGGCCGTAAAGCCCTCATCCAATCAAAGCAAATATGGCGCCCAAATCGCACGCGAACAGGAAAACACCAGCTACACCGAATGTCCAGAAACACGCTCAGCCTGTCGATCAGGCGGCCGGGCCACCAATCAACTATGCAGAAGTCCAAGCCGAGGAAGTCGAGGTGCTACAAGCCATCTACATGGAAGACTATGAAGAAGTAGAGACCAAGAGTGCCTGGAGCAAGACCACCGACCTACGATTCAAACTCAAGCTCCGAGCTTACAGCGATGCCGAAAGCTATGTCATTCTCTCAGTACAGTTGACAGCCACATACCCCAAATCGGCACCAGTCCTGGAAATCTCATCCTTGCAATCTTTCCACGAGAGGACGCAGAAGCGTATTCAAAATGTCCTCCTCAAACGTCCACGGCAGATGCTGGGAGAAGTCATGGTCCACGCTATCGCCTCCGAGATCCAGGATACTCTGGAAGATGCAGTTCAGGCGAAACAGTCTGGCACTCTACCGAGTCTGGAGGAGGAACGAGCAAGCGCAGAGGAGGTGGCCTTTGCTCTAGCCAAAGAAGCGGAGGAAGCAGAAACCCGACGCAATCTCGAGGCCCAGGAGGAAGAGGATCGTGTATTGAAGCAGATGGTGGACGAAGAGGTCACTCGCCGCCAGAAACGTCGTCCCACTCGCACCAGCAACGGTGATGGTGGCGATCTTGTGGCGCTCCATGTCAACGACGAAGTGGTGACATTCGAACGTCCCGCCAAACTCTCTGTCGGCTCGGAGCAGCTTGAATTCACAAAAGTCAGTATCGTCAGTCATGGCCGAGGATTCCTCCTGGCCAAGCCGACACTCATGCCGGGCATCCTACCGCCACTGGTTACTATTAAACGCTATGCTACACCAGAAAAACCACGCGCAGATCTTCTCAACATTGAGAAAATACTGGACGGCGTCTGCGCGCTGAGGCACCAGAATATCCTCAGTGTGTACGCTTACCGAATCGACAAGGTTGACCTTCACTCTGAGTTCACTCTCTGCACGGAATACGCCGCTCGTGGAACTCTTGAGGATCTATTATCTCTGTGTGGGCCACTTCAACCCAGCAAAGCTCGACAATTCACCATCCAGCTTCTGGAGGGACTAGACGAATGCCACCGCAAAGGCATCGCCCATGGCAGCCTAAGCGTCAAGACAGTCTGCATAGCTGGGACTACGTCTCCAACTCCAAAGCTCGCCAATGTCGGCTACACCAACGTCATTCAATCTGAGCAATATGATCTGCCCGCCAAGTGGAAGGCACCCGAAGGATCCTCGTCAATTTCGGAAAATTTAGCGCGGAAGACTGACATATGGATGCTCGGAATCTTGGTATTGCAGATGTTCCTTGGGTTGGACATTCTTGGCCAAGGCTCGCCGCCTAACATTCTCGAAAAGCTCTCTATCACAGCATCTTTCGAAGAGTTCGTTCGCAAAATGCTCAATTGCGATCCCAAGAAGCGTCCAAGTGCATTCGATCTTCTACCAGTCGAATTCCTGAGGACTGATGCGGATGCTATGGAGTCTGAACCAGCCGTCGACAGACGTGGCGACAGATCGTCATACTCTGGATTGAAAAGCCCTTTCAAACGGCGCTCTCGTCACGGTTCATCCAACGTCATGGATCCTGTATCTCGCTACACGAACGACTTCACCGAGATTGGCCGTCTTGGAAAAGGTGGCTTCGGAGAAGTGGTAAAGGCACGCAACAAACTTGACGGCGGAGTTTATGCTGTGAAGAAAATCAGCCAGGCACCTCAGCTAGATCAGATCTTGTCGGAGGTCATGCTCCTCAACAGACTAAACCATCCATACGTCGTCAGGTACTACTCTACTTGGGTAGAGGAAACTCTACATACGTTCCCAGAAGAGGCTATGTCTACCACCGAAGAGACGGTGACGGAGGATGCGACCGAATTCTCTGACGACTCGGAACAGTCGAACAGTCAACGCTTTGACTTCGGCTATCAAAGTACAAGTGGTTTGGACTTTGTCAGTTCGAGTGGCTACCCCAATATCGAGTTTGGAGGGGATAGCGATTCCGAAGCCAGCAGTACAAACAGCGATCCGGGTGATATTGGGTTCGAGTTCGATGGAAGTTCTCAGGTGGCTGGCTCCGATGATTCTACCACAAACAGTCGCCTTCGACTTAAAAAATCCCGCTCCGAGTCCCGCAAAGCACAGTCGACTCTGTACATACAGATGGAGTACTGTGAACGTCAAACATTGAGGGACTTGATTCGCAAAGCCGCTCTCACTGAAGACGACTCCTGGCGATTCGTTCGCCAAATCACAGAGGGTCTTGCTCACGTCCACAGCCATGGCATTATTCACCGCGACCTCAAGCCTGACAACATCTTCATTGATGTCGCCGGAAATCCTAAACTCGGCGATTTTGGCCTGGCTACTACCAGCCAATACCACGTTACTGACAAACTGACTTCCATGAGCGGAGCTACGGGTGGAGACATGACACGCAGCGTCGGCACCACGCTGTATGTTGCACCAGAACTGCGATCAGCTTCTGGCGTGACTTACAACGACAAAGTCGACATGTATTCACTTGGCATCATGTTCTTCGAGATGTGCGAGCCGTTTGGCACCGCAATGGAGCGCATTCGTGCTTTGCAAGCAATTCGTGAGAAGGAGCATGAGCTGCCACTCGCATTCCAGCCCAACGGACCGAAGGCGGCACAGGGGAAGCTGGTCGAGTGCCTCATTGCACAGAAGCCAAGTGAGAGGCCCAGCAGTACGGAACTGCTTCGCGGTAACATGGTGCCAGTCAAGATTGAAGATGAGACCATCAGACAAGCCTTGAGCGGTCTATCAGACCCGCGTTCTCCCTACCACCAAAAGATGATGTCGGCACTCTTTTCGCATGATCAGGCAAGCAGCAGCAGAGTCAAAGCCCTAGCATGGGATGCCAAAGACCACACCACAAATGACGCCACTTCCAGACTGCGAATGCGGACTGTCACCAAAGGTATCATCGAATCCGTCTTCCGCCGCCACGGAGCAGAAGAAATGAGAAGGGAGAGCGTATTCCCACGGTCGGGCTACTACAACTACGCGAATGTCGTGCAGCTTCTGGATGCATCAGGCAACCTGGTACAGTTGCCATACGATTTGACACTTCCGTTTGCCAGGCAACTGGCACGCAAAGAATCTTCACTGCGCCATGTGTACACCTTCGATCGGGTCTACCGGGATGCCTTTTCCGGAGGTCCGCCAAGAGCCAACGAAGAGGTCGATTTCGACATAGTCAGCCTCGCAGGCAGCGATGACCAGGCTCTTGACGATGCCGAGATTGTCAAGGTGTTGGACGAGGTGGCTGACGAGTTGCCAAACCTCAAGTCATCCGGCAACATCTGCTTCCACCTCAACCACGCTAATGTTTTAGACGCGATCCTTGAATCATGTAGGATTCCTGCTGCCCAGCAAGCCACTGTCAAGGAGACCATCAGCAAGCTTGGATACCAGTCATACACATGGTCGAAAATCCGCACCGAGCTGCGCTCTGTCGCTATCGGCCTTTCCATCACCATGGTGGATGACCTCCAGCAATTCGACTTCCGTGACACGCCAGAGAAAGCATTTGCCAAAATCCGCAGCCTCCTGGAGTCTGCTGGCTCACGCCTCATCGCGAAGCTTGATAGCGGCATCAAGCACATGAAGAATGTGCTGCAGAACCTCAGTCATCTGGGTCTTCATCAGAAGCTTTATGTCACTCCTCTCGGTAGCTTCAATGCTAAATACTACGATGGTGGGATTCTTGTACAATGCGTGCACGAACGAAAGTCGACCAAAGATGTCATCGCGGCTGGTGGACGCTACGACAGTCTGATTGCAGCGCAACGAGCATCGAGCGCTAGCCATACTCCCCAAGGCGCTGTCGGAATCTCAATAGGACTTGACCGTCTTGTAGCGAACATTCTCAAGAGTGCGAAAGGAAGCTCAAAGTCCCTGTCGATGAAAGACAACAGCAGCCAACACCAAACCCTCGACAAAAGATGCACCGTGCTACTGGTGGCGGGTGGCACTGAAGCTGTCCGCGTTGCCGGCTTGAAGATATTATCCTCACTCTGGGCCAACCACATCAGCGCAGAGCTCGCAGTGGATGAGCGAACCTGGGACAACGAGGACCAATACCGCTTCATCGTCACCTTACGCCACGAAGCTTCTAACACGGTCAGAGTCCGCGGCACAAGTGAAGACGCCAACGAATCTGATATCCCCACTATCGCCCTCGTCAGTCACGTCCACCAAGAACTCCGAGAACGCGAGGGTACGAAAGCCCGCCATCCCACGCTCACGCGCCAGCCGAGCAGCCACCAAGAAGCAGAGCACAAGGGTAATGTCCAAGTGCTTCTGGCTCAACACCGCAGCAAGAAGTCGAACAAATACCACATCGTCCAAGCTGCCGAACGGCAATGGGCCGAGAAGCTGGATCAATGGAAAGACGCGCCGATCCTGGCAATCGAGACTCGAGACGACGTGCTGGAGCTGCTGCGAGAAACGAGGCTAGGTGATGCAGAGACATGGCGCAGGATGGTGCAAAGCGTGCAGTTGAACGAGAGGCAGTATCTCCAGCAGGTGCAAGACATTTTGGCGGGATGGCGGAAGGAGTGGACGGAGGGCGAAGGTGTCAGGGAAGCTTGTGTTTTCAATTTCCGCACGGGGCATAGTGTGTATTACGATGTGAGCTTGTGAGACGATAGATGAAAGTAGGCAGTTATGATTTTGTATACGACCACATCTCCACACCTGCGATATTTACCGTAACAGAGTGAAAGGTGACCATGATTCTTCGGTGTTTGATCAACTAAAGTGAGCTCGTGTTCACCCACAACACTAGTGCGGCTCCTTCGGCAGCCAGACATGTTACATAGGCGATCAGGGTCTGGTATACTTTTATAAACATGCTGAGAAATGACAGTTCATTATTGTTTCAGTGCGCACAGGCCGCACAAAGACAACCTCATGTCAGTTGCACTGATGATAGCAGGTGGAAGCTATAGCAGAGCTTGAGCACAGACGTCTTGGTCTTGCGCACACAGATTTGCATCATGTGCCGGAATGCGGTCATTTTTCACATGGAGCATTGGAAGCATTGGTTCAGCAGCAGAAATCATTGATTATCAAGCTACTTGATTGTCGCACGCCGAATGCAAGTCAAAGGCAGCTTCCGCGATGTGCAGATCAGGCCGGTGTTAGACGAGCTCCGGTTGGTGCAGTCGTAAGGTCCTTCACATCAACTCTGGGTGCATTGAAGCAAATCCTCCCAGTTCCAACCCCAACGTTCAATCGAAGCCATTCCATAGTCGTAAAGGCAAGCCGTCATTCGTAGCGCGAAGTCGTGGTCATTTCTTCAGCGCGGGGCGACTTGTGGTCGCGTGATCGAGGTTGTTATGTGTGGGTGGTGCTGGGTGTCATTGCAGGCAGAGAGGGGGCGAGTCGCTTATTTGCTGTTTGGGTTGTTAGCATTGGTTGCAAGAGAGTATTACCAATGCATTGGGTGACTTACGATCTGGCTCTCGTCTTTCTTCTCTTACGCTTCAGGCGACGCGTGCGCTTTTTCCTCCACTTGGCTCTCATCTTGGCTGCTAAAAGGAATGTTAGTCGCTGATTATGATGACGGCATGGCGATCGCCATTGGGCGCAAGCGTATACTCACATTTGCTTAGGATGAGATGGGATGAGTAGGAGAAGAACGTTCGCCTTGCCAGACCTGAAGTTGATGTCCTGTGGTGTGCGCTGCGGGGCCTAGCGGCTTGGCGGCTTTCACGTGATGGAAGCCTTCAGACGTCAGCCGACCAACGACATCAGAAGTCCATCAATTCAGTTTCACTTGTCCCGAAGTACATCAGCGATCCGCAGCTGGAAATCGATCTCGCAACACCTTTTTAAAGTCTCTCGGGCGCAGCTCCGTTCGACATGGCGAACGCGTCTGGACATGATCCGGCAGTGGCCTACTTGACCTTCCATCGCGCCGACAATGCTAAAGCTGAGGGAGACATTCCCATCTATGCGAATGCTGAGTTCGACCTTGGCAGAGACCAAGTCAGCAGCATCTTCGGTGTCAATGATGGCACAGTTTCAAAACATCACCTACGGTTCCATTGTGTGACTTACGGTGTAAATGACATCGCTCCCATCGAGCCAATGGTATACGTTCGCGCCTTATCTCGTCACGGTGCGAGATTCTCACAAAAGATGCCAGACGGAAGCAATTCAACATGCTTCCTTCAAAGTGGCCACTCACCCGTCCTGCTCAACCATGGTGACATCCTCCAACTTTCCGCTAAAATTTCCATCAAATACATCGCCCTGCCTGCAGATGCCGATGAGCGCACGCTCCTTGGAAGTGCTACTGCTGCCGAGGCCACGTCCTTCGAGAATCAATACACCATCGTGCCGCGCGCGTTGGGTGTAGGTGGGTTCGCCACTGTGTTCCTGGCCGTCAAGACAAAAGCTCGTCGACAGGTTGCTTGCAAGGTTGTACAACTGCCCGAGAAGCCTCCAGTCCCTAGTTCGAGCGATTGGGCTTCAAAGAAAGGACGCCAAAGCCCTGCCAATGCAGTAAAAGCTCACATTGCACGCCACCGGGAGAAGTGTCAAGAGCTCCGCAGGGAATTCGAGGTTCTCAAGGGTATAGACCATCCTAACATCATCAGGCTTGAGAAGGCAATTTACGCGACAGATCATATCTTCATCTTTCAGGAGCTGGTCACCGGCGGTGATCTGCTGTCGTACCTCGAAAGAAAAGGTGGGCTTGATGAGCCTGAAGCGGCCGTCATTGTCTTTCAGCTACTGAAAGCTCTCGAGTATCTCCACAGTCATGGCGTCGTACATCGCGACATCAAACCCGAGAACATTCTTCTGACATCATGGCGCAAAGGCGCAAGAATCGTGCTTACTGATTTCGGCCAAGCAAGGAAACTGGTTCACGATGACAACGTGGCCAAAGATGCACGAACAGTCTCCCGGATGTGTACGGTGGTGGGAACCAAAGGCTATGCCGCACCGTACGTGATTCATGTTCAACCCTCGAAGGGGCTTGCTGACCAGACATATACAGTGAAGTCTACCTGAGACCTGACGACCAGCATGCAAATTTCAAGTCAGGGTACAACGAGGCGGTTGACGTCTGGTCCGTTGGCTGCTTGGCTGGCACATTGCTCACCAATGCATTCCTCTTTCCTCGCGATCGGAGCGCCCGTTCCCACAGCTCTGGGCCTGACGATGCTGCCGATCTGAAAGTGGCGTTCGACCTCAAGTTTCTGGACACTTCTAAGGATTGGCAGGGAGCGAGTGGCAAGAGCAAGTCCTTCATCAGAGGTTGTGCTATGGTGGATGACTCTCAACGCTTGACTGTTGCGCAGGCACTGCAGCATCCATGGGTGGCTCACCCGAGTTTCGCGGCAGCAATGCACGCCGAGTATGCTCGAGCCATTGCCGACTGGACACCTCGCGCCAACCCCAAGGATGTGATCGAATACCTGAAGCCCGCGCTCCCGACCACAGAGGCACTTGGAACGGGCTACGAAGCTCGACTGCATGAAGAGGTTCGCTCACACCATTTCGCGTCTCCAACGGCACCAGTGCCGAGTCAGTTCAGAACGTTTAATGCCTCGGTTCGTGCTCTTGCGCTTGATCGAGTGAGGCTGTCTCCGATCGACAGTCAGGACACGCGATCGCACAGGCCGGCATCGTCGCTTGATATCACTGCTTCTGATGCAAAGACTAGCCGACCAGCCAATGCCAGGACCAACAAACGCCACGAAGACGAAGAGATGTCGTATGCATCGATTCAAGATTACGCGCCGCCAACCTTGGACACCCAGGATGGTCTGATGCAGAGTGGATGGGGAACGCAGCTTGCGGAGTCGATGGACCTCGACAGGCAGACGGTGACAAGAAACATTGCGAGGTTCCGCGTTTAAGCTCGAGTTTGAGGCTGTGGCTTTCCTTTCGTTTCCTTTACTTTTCACTTACGATGTTACGAGGACTCGCTGATGAGAAACGATGTGACTGGAAGCTTTCAAGTATTTGGCGAACTAAAAGTGCAGTTCGTGTACGATGAAGGCGTTCAATGGCTTCCGGCAGTGTATTATTATACTATCGACATTTCCTTCATGTGCTGATCATTCATGCATCGTCCTCGTCGCCCTCGTCTCTCATCGAAGTGTCAGCATTGCCGTCCTCGTCTACCATAGCTTCATCGCCATCTTCGCCGTCTCGATCTTCCGATTCCTTGGCTCCTTTCTTGTCTTTGCCATTTTCCTCGCCAGTGGGGAACGAGAGATGCTTCCAATCTTCAATCTCTTCGATGACACTCCTTAGGCGATCCCTCACAGACTCGACCGCAAAGCTTCCCAGCAGCAGTCTCAGAGGCGGATATCTACAATGTCCCAATTGCCACACCAGCTCAGCGCCTTTCACTGCACTGACAGGCTGCCGATCTGAAAGCCACTGCACAATTCGCCTTGCGTGACCAGCTGGCGCTGTCGGGCCGCTGTACGGCTTACTGGCAGGCTTGACGAAGAAGTGCCCGTACGTTTTCAGCTTGACGTCGCGCACTTCTGAGGTGTCGGCTGCTTTGTCGTCCAGACCTGTGGGCTCGTCCAGTCGCATGTGGCCTGGCTGTACCAGCGTAGCTTTGATCCCGAAAGCATCAACCTCATATAGCATGCTCTCGATCAAGCCTTCCGTCGCATACTTCGTAGCGCAGTATGGGCCTAGCCCAGGCACACCCAGAGCGCCCGACGTCGACGAGAAAATCAAGTACCGGCCAGCATTCTCGCCCTCTTTGCGATCGGCAGCTTGCGCGCGAAGCTGCGGCAGACTAAGCTGTATGATATTCAAGGTCCCCATGAAATTCGTCTCAAACTGCGACCGCAAATCGCTATCGTCCTGGTCTTCGCACGCGCCAATAACGCCATAGCCCGTCGCATTCACAACAATATCAATACGTCCCCAGCGCTTGGCGCTCTGCTGCACGACGGCGGCGACAGTATCGCGCACGCGCACGTCGCAGAGCAGGCCGAGACACTGCTCGTGCCAGCCCTGCATCTGCGCCAGCGTGTTCTCGTGGGTGCGGCCGACGGCCGTCACGCTGTCGCCGTGGCCGAGCGCTTTCTTGACCAGCGAGCGGCCGATGTGGCCGGTGGCGCCAAAGATCAGCCATACTTTGGGCGTGGGCGGGTTGGCTTCTGAGGGCGGATCGGTGCTGGGCGGCAGGGAGAGGCGGGCGGGGAGGAGGTGCGAGGAGGGCGAGGTGGGTTCTAGAGGTGAGGTGGCCGCCATTGCGGCGTGGTGGGTTGGGCGGTGCTACATGTCGGGGTGGTGGAAGGAGAAGGAGGATGGTGCTGAGTGTGTGTTTCGGTAGATGCTGAGCTTCAATTCAGCTTTGGTATAGCAATTGATTGGCTGTGAGGCAGCCTCAAATGCCGAATTGATGGGCGACGTCATGCGATCTTCGCCCGCATTTGATTGAAGTCGAGTCAAATGTTGTTGAGAGTGGTACCTTGCATATTCCAGCAAATACATGTAATAATATACACAACCCGGTAGTTGTGCCCTTTCCACAAACATGTCACGCGCAAAGTTGCAGGCCGCTCAGAGTAGTAGAACACACCCATCCCTTACACCTCACCAAATATCCTGCTAACACTCTTCCCTGCAGACGCGCAGCAACAATATGGCAGCGCTTCTTCCTCAGCTGGCTTCGCTTCGGGCTTCCTACTTGGCCAGCTCACTCTCGCCTTGATCCTCTTCGTCTTCATCAAGTTCTTCATCTTCGGCGAAGCACCCAGTGCCGACGCCCGCGCAACGCAAAGAGCAGCAGCCCGTCGCCAGCGCACCCTTTCCCACAGCACCCGTTCACGAGCTTACAGCTCCGCCCTTCGCCCACAGCCCAGCTCTGCAGTCCTCAAGCCTCGCGCCGAAGGTGGTCTGACGGTGCAGAAGATATTGGAAAAAACGTATTACAATGTACAGGGACATCAGCCGGAGAGTCTGGACTGGTTCAATGTCCTCATTGCACAGACGATTGCACAGTTGAGAGCGGATGCTGCTGAGGATCAGGCAGTGCTGGGAAGTTTGACACAGTTGCTCAATGGCCCGAGCAAGCCGGATTTCTTGGATGAGATTCGTGTCACGGAGATCAACCTTGGAGAAGAGTTCCCTATTTTCAGCAATTGCCGAGTCATCCCTGTAGACGAGCATGGCACGCCAATCAAGGAGCTCAGAGGTGATCGTGGAGAGAGACTTCAGGCGAGGATGGACGTCGACTTGGGCGATGTCCTGACATTGGGCATTGAGACGAAGCTGATGCTGAACTATCCCAAACCATTCACCGCTGGTCTACCAGTTGCCCTGGCTGTATCTGTCGTGCGATTTTCTGGAACTCTCAGCTTGTCTTTCTCGCCCTCTTCACAACCGAGCCCACAAAACGAAGGCCACCCTCTCAACCCGACAGGACAGTCCCCAACGACTCTTACATTCACCTTCATGGACGACTACAGATTGGACCTCAGCGTACACTCTTTAATCGGCTCCCGCGCACGACTACAAGATGTCCCCAAGATTGCCCAACTGGTCGAGGACAAGATCCACGCTTGGTTCGACACCCGATGCGTAGAGCCACGCTTCCAGCAAATCGTCCTGCCATCTCTATGGCCACGAAAGAAAAACACCCGCGGCGGCGAGAACCGCGAGAACGAAGAATCAGTCGACAACGCATCTTCCAACGAACACGCTGTCGTAGACACGCCTGCAGCGGAGCCTCGATCGAGAAAGGAAGGCAGCGTTGGCGAAACAATGGCCGAGCAACGCACAAGAGACTGGGCCGCGAAGCAAGGAACTCCGAGGCAATCCAATAGTACTGCGACTCCTACGCCTGGCAAACGCCAGGAAGGCTTGTCTGAGCTCGAGCTCGCAGGCGCTGAGATGAGAGAGGCAGACGAGAAGGACCGGAAGCGAGGCTTGCAGAGACAAAAATCGACGCTGGAGCGGACTGATAGCGATGGCTTGAGGATGAGGAACGGCAATGCCGTGCGTGGGACGAACTAGTTTCGAGTGGCCCATGATTGATTTTGACAACTTAGCGAGGCGTTGGTGGGAGTGTAACTCAAAAAATTTCAGTACAGGTTCTGGCTATCTACGTGGTCAGCATTGGATATGTGAACGTGTATCGTATGGTATAGCACCCACGAATTCGCAGCACACATTTGTTCGGGTTAGGGTTGGGTTTATTGGTATGATTCGACATTTCCAGATGTGTAGCGAATGATGCGATTTGTACCGATATTAACGAGTGTATCAATGTCTAAGGCACACTTGAGCCAAGATTGATTGGTTTTGAGCGCCTCATGGAGCCGTTCGTGGGCACAAGCGTGCCATACAGGGGTTTGTGGGATCGAACAAGCCGAAGGGCTCGAATGCAAGGCATGATATGCGCAGAACGTTGATAATACTCCGACCGAAAAGGCACACTTCCATACGAAGGCACTATCACAGAAGGCCACGATAAGCCCATCATCGGTTCAATCACACAATATAGGTCAATTCACGAGCAAATCCGCCTGGGAACATCTAACGTATGCTGCAATCGACAAGATACCATATATCTATAACATACATGCCATTCGTGGATTACCACTCGATAGACTCCGTCAAGGCTTCAAATGCGTCGATCGACTCTCGAATCCCTCCCATCCCACGTGGGATCCTCAAAACCACGTCTCCAGCCGCTGCACCCCTTGCAATATGATGTCTCTGTCCGCTTAGGACAGTCTCCGCAGAAGCGGTCCCAATCAATGATCACCTCACGATGAGGCCTCAAAGCGACGCCCTCTGGCTGTACGCGAGAAGATTGCTCGTCTCTTTGACCAGGGGTGTTTTCCTCGTGCTTATGATCGATCAGCGCTGCTTCGGCGGCAACCAACGAATCGACAGAATCATCTAGTGATCTTGGAACCGGTGTGCGCAATTTCGCCGCTCGAAACAAGCTTGCGAACGGTCGTAGTCTCCTCTTCCAACCAGCCATTTCTTCCAGCATAGAGTCCGTAGGGCCTTGGAAGCCCCTGGAGCTCGTGAACGACGACTCCACAGAAGAGCAGTACTCTGCATGGGGAAGAGCGTCGCCCTCCAACGAGGCCAAACGTGCCAGATCATACTGAAGTTTATACAGAGCGAGCTCGCCCGCCTCCATGATCGATTTGCCGTACATACTCAGCAAGTGAGCGCGCTGACGAGGCGAGTAGGCGACGCCGACACGGTCGGGTAAGGTTCGAATGTCTTCGCGAAAGGCATGGAGGTTGGTTTGGAACTCCGAGCGGAAAGTGTCGAGGAGCGAACAGAGGTGATCGACTTGGCTTTCCAGCGAAGCTATCGTTGCGTCGATGTCATGCTCAGGTTCAGGAATACCCTCTCGAGGGTCCAGAGCACGGATGTCTTCACAGCTCTCATAGATTGAAGGAGCCTCATCTCGAGAGTTCAGTGGTAGGTCACTCGGGGACGGAATTCCATCGCCAATCCCAGAATTGTCGGCCACATCAGCCACGTGACGGTCGTGCTCGTTCATCAACGATTCGCCACTATGTACAAATTTAGCAGTGTTCTGGAAGGAAATTGGGCCACGCGGCTGTTCCTGCCTATCCTTGGGATCAGCATGCGATGTGTGAAGATCCTCGATTGACTCCATTGCTTCGGTTGTCTTTCGCGGGTTGTTGTGACACTGTGGATCGTGAGGCAGGCATCAAAACATACCTCGGTGGGAGAAAGAAGTCAACTTAAACTGTATAATGCCAGCGCTATCTGATATTCAATAGATGTGGGTTTTGGTTAATGTGTCCCTGTATATAGGTCTTCACGATTGTATCGTTCCCAGAAACAGCAGTACATGCTTGATGGCACGAATAAATCCCGGTCAATACATACAAGCGCTTGACAAACCTGATGGTGAGCAAAAACGAGTTGACGAATCCATGGTGTATGGGTCAGGCTGTTTGGCTCTGTGGCAATTCTTGTGTCAGTGACAACTGCTCAGTTTATGCTTGCCAATAGCATACCTCCCATGACATGTCGCCCATGACACTGAACGCAATTACGGCTTGAGGGCAGTTGTGTTTTCAGGCCTTTCAGGCAAGCAACTGCTGGATGACCACAAGAGTACAAGCACTTGTCTCGGAGAAGCAAGAACGAGTCACGTTGGTTCTCCGCGATTCATGACCCATCGATTTGAAGCAGGTACGAAAGTATAAACGGACCGTCATCCCTATAGCACTAGCAGTAACGTGCTTTTCTAGCCTCCCCGAGTATACATATGTATGCTCAGAAGAGGAGTTGCAACGTTCTCACTGGCCGCACGAAAAGCGAAGATGTTGGTACCCTAATGCCGGTGTACGGCTGATGCAGAACGGCTTGATACGAAGTACAGTAGTCTGCATGATGTGACCAACATTGCAATAATTGCGCCGCAGCGCTTACATGCCGTTATTGTTCTTGCTTGGTCTGCGACAGTGAGATGTTGACTCGGAAAGTACTGTACCGGACGTGCGATCCGGCATTCGACCGAGCGATTTTGACACAAAGTAAGCCTGTATATCGGAAGCAGGTACATCAGAGCTTGTTTGCAATCGTGCATGTGCACATGTAAACCTTCAGAGGAGTGCTATTGCGGCATCTTCAGCACAAGCGAGAGTAGTAACGTGCACACACAGAAAAGCGGTCACCAATTCGCTTGATGCCACAAGCAATCAGCGGATAAATGTTAGCTGGCCACAGGAATCCTTCTCTTGGCGGTAGTCGGAAGAATCCATAACCTGCTGCAGTACATGACGATCGTTCATGGAAAAGGGGCAACTTCGTGCACCACAAAGATGGGATGCATCGGCCAGGACGAAGAGGCTTCTGAATGTTGCGAAGTCACGTCCGCGACGGGCGTATCTGATATCAACGGCAGACGGGAAAGGCGTAGAGATATCAGTTTCGGATTTACCGCAAGGAGCAAACGCGCCTACAAGGCTCATGATGGCGGCCGTTTCGTGGTTGCCCAGAAGCCCGGATTGGAATCCTACTCAATTTGGCCCGGCTGGGGTAGCGTGCGGCACACACTGTTCTTAGCAATTAAACCCTGCTCATGCCGAGCGTAATATGGAAGCTGTTGCCCGCGGTGCGCGAAAGGCGTGTTGAGGGTGGAGCCAGCTCTTGACCAGGTTACGAGTGGCCAGACCGATGCCCGCGATCTGGTGGAGGAATCACCACTTCTTAAGGAGCGACGTCCGCCATGCCCTTACGGTGCGACTCCACGCAGCAAGCGACGTGGAGCAAACAGCTGAAGCGAGCTGAGGAAGACGGCAAGCTGCGTAGTAGTACTGTATTACCATGCTGCCAGTCGCCATGACGGCACGGGAACTTGTCAACGTTTCCCGCATAACGATGAACGAAGGAATGGTTGGAGCGTTAAGCTGCAAGGACACGGCTGCTGGCATCCAGGCTTGCCAGCTTGAGCCAGGCCAACGCCTCGCATCGTGTTGAGAGGATGAAGTGGCGCGTACTACGGGGTGCACACGCCTAACGTGGGTGATGGAGTATTTGTAGGAACGGCGTCAGCATCCGTATTTTGGCCGTGGAACATTTGGTGCGTATTCGCGAGCCCAAGCAGGCGTAGATTGCCATCGCAGCAATGCTACCATTGGCCGTGCGCGCTACTAGAGGGCGAGAATCGACAACCGCATACAGCCGAGAATGTGATAGTGTGATTCCCGATCAGTCCTGGGAGGGAATAACATTGAGGCAGGGCGGAGAATATGCGTTGGTAGAGGCGCAGTAGCGCAGGGCGGAAGGTGATGAGTGCCGGTGGCCTGAAGCTTCAGACAGCTCCTTGGTCTCTGCCAGGCTTCTTTAGCGGTTCTCGTGCATCGTCATTCCGTGATACTGATTCGCGATCTGGGAATACCGTGGGTGGAGGTCGGATGTTGCTTTAGATACACGCAGAGGGCGCGCAGTGAGCGCCGTCGAGCTCTGTGAGGGCTGCACGTCACTCACGTGCTCCGGGTGGCGATATGCGCGCAGTGGGCAACCCCGGTCGAGCGTAGTCGCGGCGTATCCGTGTGCGCGTGTAGGTTCGTGTGGATGAATAGATTGAAATGCTCGTGCACCGACGGCGGCACAGTACCTCCCCAACCCATCGGGAGCGGCTGCCAGGCACGAACGGGCGCTGTTTCTTTAGCTGCTGCGGGTTTTCTCTAGCTGCGGCTTCTTTAGCTGCGGCCCACCGGTCGGCGCACAGCTCGCAGAGGCCAAGCACTCGCCCGCAGAGCCACTCACGTGTCTTTGA